>ERZ1740065.52-NODE-52-length-50174-cov-6.584629_pt1 | contig 50174 bp, 48 predicted proteins | sample MGYA00581738_ERZ1740065 | MGnify/ENA primary metagenome ERZ1740065 (study PRJEB43018, sample SAMN04849749) | marine metagenome | isolation source: floating plastic debris | place: Pacific Ocean | collected 2008-09-01 | study: EMG produced TPA metagenomics assembly...
TCGGTAAGCGCTCGCCACATTTTTGGCGCAAGCCCGGGCGCACTTGTCATCAAGGTGGTGCTTTGATCCCCCCGTATCAGTCGCCACTCCGGTCCCAATTCGAGAAGGGGGTGATACCGTGTCAGGAGCTCCAACGCCTCGCGCAAATTGACGCAGCTCATCACGGCAAATCCCAGCGATCCGAAATCGGACAGGTTCAAACTGCGGCCGAGCCGCAAGCAAAAAATCGCGTCCCCGGTAAGGCGCTCGGCCTCAAGCAAGGCCAGGCCCGACCGAGTGGCGTTTGGCAGAGCCTCATACTCTGCAGCTTTCGCGATCGCGTTGAGCGCATGGGCCACCGCCTCGGGCGCGTACCCGTAAGGAGCGAGCGCTGCGCCAAGCAATTTGGTCGCATCAATTTTCGGTTCGTCGAACATAGGATCGGGCCCTTCGTGATTCTGGCCGAAAATGCACCCTACGTTGGCCGAAAACATCCCTCTTGGTCAACCCGCTCTGATGTAATCAGACCTCATGACTATGGAGGCCGTATGACCGCTATCCCTACAATTTCGAGCACCCCTGACGACGTCACAATCAAACCGCGCAATCGCAAATTTCAAATCGAGGCCGCGCTTGCTAGCGATTGGTTCGCCAACGATCCGTTCCACACGGCTGTCTTCAACGCCTTCAGCATCAGCTTTCCGACCGGCGAGAAGGAATTTATGGACTCGGTCCGAAATTTCGAGAGCGAGATCGATGATGAGAAGCTGCTGGCTGAAGTGCGCGGCTTCTACCAGCAAGAAGGCATCCACACCCGCGAACACCTGCGCTACAATCGCATGTTGTGCGCCGCACGCGGCTACGACCTGGCCGATCTTGAAGGTGTCTTCTTAAAGCTGCAAGAGTGGATGCAGAACGATCCGCGCGCCACACCCCAAGTGCGCCTGGCGGCAACTGTCGGCCTTGAACACTTCACCGCCAGCTTTGCTGAGATATTGCTCAAAACCGATTATCTCGACACAGCCGATCCGGCTCTGCGTGAGTTGTGGCAATGGCACAGCCTGGAAGAAATGGAGCACAAGGCGGTGGCCTTTGATGTGTTCAACGAAGTGTGCAGTGATCATAAGATGCGTCGGCGCGTTATGCGCGTAGCCTTCTTTATGCTGATGCGCCGCGTTCTGACGGTGACGCTCAAAATGCTGCGCCATGATAAGCAGGTTTGGAAATGGCAAACGCTCAAAAGCGCGGCCCGGTTCTTCTTCAGCCGGACGGGCTTCGTGCGCCAATATCTCCCGCGTCACAACGAGTTCTTTCGGGACGATTTCCATCCCTGGCAATCCGATACGCGTGATCTCTTGGAAGAGTGGAAGCCGCGCCTTGCGGCGGCGTAGCCACTACACCTTCTCAGGCCTGTCGTTCAGTGCAGCGTAGCTGAGCGCGCGCCAACGGCTGGTCCGAGGGGCGCTAAGGACGGCGGCGCTATGCAGTCTCGTACCGCGCCGATCAGCAAAAGCATGGTCTCAAGCCGCGTGCGAGAAAATCCGGCGCCCATGTGCGGCTGCCAAGAGCACCCCGCCGATCACGGTTGGTATCGTCTCATCAAGGCCAAAGTTCTCAGCAAACACACCGCCGACAACCAAGACGGCGCCAAGCCCCGCGGGAACCATAAAAGCGGGCACGCGCGCTGAAGAAGCGGTCAGAACCACGCTTCCCGAAGCGACAACCGCCAGCGCCGCAAAAGTCCAGTGCAACCATTCAGCATCTGCGGCTGCTGCCGCAAAGGGCAGCGACACGGCGAGCAGCGGGAGCGCGAGGCAGTGCGCAATGCACAGCAGGCTGAGCGCGACAGCCGCATGGTCGGTCAAGGTCTTGGTTTCGTCTGGGGCTGGCATCGCGTTTGGGCGCTCGCAAAGGAAAAGAAGGCGCTTCGCCTAGTCGCGCCTCCTGCTTGCGTCAATCCAGCTCAACCGGGCTCCTCGTCGACCTCCGGCCGCTCCTCCATGGTAGGCGGATCGATAATGGAGAGCGGCCAGAAGGCCGGAATCGGTTCAGGGCTGTTCTGCCCATCAAGCTCAATCCCCATCCCCCGGCGCGCGCCGAAGTTTTGCAGACAGCGCATAAAGGTTGGGCTGAACATCTCTTCGATCTTCTTGCAGCCGCGCCGCGCTTCACCGGGCAGCGCGTTGGGGCTTAACTCCTCATTCTCTGAGCCATCGGCAGTGGTGACGTCGATCGGCCCAAAAGGATTGGCCAGGCGCAGCGAAGCAATTGAACTCACCTCAAGCTCATTCACCAGCAGGCTGTAGGCTCGGAAAGCCTGATTGATTGCGCCGTCCACTTCGTTGACATTTTCCTCCAGGGTCGCAGTGGTCGGCCCATTGCGCAGGACATAGACCTTTGCGAGGCTATCCGATCCGAGCAACGCGTCGAAAGCGGGGCGAGTCATTGCCCGTGCCAGCGTCGCAAAGGGCTTGCGGTATACCTTACCAAAATCCGAGATGAAAACAGACCGCCGAACGCCGCCATCGAACAAAGTGACATCCTTCAGCGGCGTTTCAATCGGGGCTTCGCCAGCCTCAAGCGCGCGCTGGACGCGCAATTGCTGATGAAAGACCGGCATAGCGGAAGAGGCGAGCGTCGTCGCCGTAACGCAGTCGACCGCCTCCAGACCGGGGCCCTGATCCGCCTGAAGCGCGGTCACCATTTCCTTCATATTGACCGCCTTGAACTGGCCATCCGCGCCCTCGACAACGCCGACCACCGTCTTGATCGGGGAAAGGGCGATCTGGTCAACCAGCCGATGGCGCGCGGTCCGATCGGCTCCATCGTCATCCTCAATGACGAAGGTGTATTCCTCGTGCAGTACCTCCTGCACCGTGCCGCGCAGCGCGTCCGTGCCCGCGACCGATCCCTGGAAAATCACTGCGCCATAGCCATCGTAGTCAACGACGGCCTTCTGGCTCGGGGGTGCGTATTCGGTGATGAGGCGTTGGAGGGCCTGTACACGCGTTTCCTTGGGCTGCGTCTTGTCGAGCACCACCATCAGCAAGAGCGACTGTAACCCGCCGGTGCTGACACCGGTGATGAGACGGATATCCATCTTGTCGATTTCTGCGAAGTTCAGTTGATCGGACTGAAGAGTGCGTCTGATCTCCTCGCCCTTTTCGTCGCGGGTAATCGTGACGCAGGGCATCACGTTGCGGTCATTTTGGAGGCCTGCCGTCTGGGTGCAAGCAAGCCCGACAAACAGCCCCGCGCCAAAAGCACCCCACTGGCCTCCGCCTGACAACAACAGCGCGTTGCCTTTGGGCAAGCCTGATTCGACGATGATTTCGTTCTCGCCCGCGTTAGGCACGCCTAGAACTTCCAACCCGATACCACTCGAAGCGGCTTGCTGGGCTTCGTACTCACGTTGGAGACGTTCGCCCTCGCGGCGTAGCTCGTCAAGATCCATGCCACCGGGAAACGCGGCCTCTTCGACCAGGTCACCGATGGTGGCGGGCGAAGACTCAACCGGCCCTCCCAACGCCTCTAGACCAGACCTGGATGGAGGCTTCGCACCGCGATCTTCGATAGCGTAGCGCTGGATATCAGCGACAAAGGCACTGGGCCTGGGAGAAATGGCGAAGTCGCCAAAGGCCGGGCAGGCGATGTCCTGTCCTCCCCGCGTCGAAGCGCAACCCGAGACTGCAAGGCTGACCACCACCAGTGCAACTCCTATTCGCTTTGCCATGTTCTCACCCCCAGAGCAGCCTGTTTTCTATTATGCACAAGTCATCGAGGAGTTTGCTTACAATAAACCTTCGAAACCGGCGACACATAAGAAGCAAAAGACGAGAGGAAATTTGGGCATGGTAGAGATTGTCGAAATTGATGGTGGCGATTGGCTTGATGAGCATCGCACCTGCGACCGCAGAGCGCTAGGCGTCTTCAAGGTCAAGGCTGTCCCGACCGGCGATCTTGCAAAAGACCTTGCGCAGCGCAGCAGTGTTTTGGGGGCGCTGATGGACGATCTTGCCGCGCAACCGCATCCTGTCACCATAACCGGTTCCGCTTGGTCACAAGCCGATCTTTTCACCTCGCCAGCTGTGCGCGTTGACACGGCGCTCGACAAGGCCATTTGGGCTATCCCGGCGCGGGCTCTGGCGCCCGAGTTCGACGGGGATCCCGATCGCTTCGTCGTCGCAACGGGCGGCGCCAAGCTCAGAGACATTATGCAGTTCTTGGACAAAGGCGGCCAATCCTTTCGGACTGCGGGGTCGCACAAGGGCCAATCGATCGGCGGCGCCATTGCCACGGGCACGCATGGATCGCTGCTTGGGGAATCGGGGCTCGAGACGCATGTTCGCGGAATGCTCTTTATCGGCGGCTCAGGCGCCAAGCACTGGATCGCCGATCCCGAGTGCCCGGTTTTAAGCGCGGGCTTTGTCCAGGGCTTTGCGACGGCGGTGGACCCTTCGCTATTTCGTGACACCCTTATCCATCTGGGCGGTCTTGGCTATTGCGCGGCGATTTTGATCGAAGCGGTGCCCCGCTTTGGGCTGTCGTGGAAAAAGATGATTGCGCCGCTGGCGCCCGACTGGTGGGAGGCAGTTGCAAACGCCGATTACGCCCGGGCCACTGTGCCGATCCTTGGCGAGAAAGAGCCCGCCTTTTACGAGTTGACCTTTGATCCCAACAAAGGCCTCGATGAAGAGGTGATGCAAACAGTCTATTGGCTCGATCTGCTACCCGATCTTGAACTGGATCCTGCCGGGCCAAAGCGTCCTAAGGTAGCAGCAGGGCGAGACGCGCTCGACATTATCACCGGCGGGATCAACGCCTTTTCCCGGAGCATGGTCGCCTCGCGCAATAACAAGGATAAGGAAGACGACGACGATGACGGCTTTTCGAGTTTTGCGCGCCGGCTTCGGGTGCTCGATGTCGCCAAGATGACTTTTGACGAATTTCGCAAGGACGTCGAAGATCAGGACACCTCGAAAGAACCGGCCAGTTTGCTGGAACTCACCCGGGATTGGGAAGCGCGCGAGGTGTTTGGGATCCGGATCGACACTTTCAACGCCGCGCTCGCTGTGCCAGTGACGGAGTTGCGCCGTACATTGGAGATAGGAGGGCAGGTTGCCTCGCGGTGGCGCAAGCACTTTGTCTTCACGGCACGGTTTGCAACCAAGAGCCGCGCATCGATGAGCTTTTTGCGCTTTGACGACTCTGCGATCATCAACATTGATGGGCTAACCCGCGCGGGAATCGCTGGATGGATTTCACACAGCGACGAGTTTTCGCGCGATTTCACCAACGCGCTGGAAGAAGCGGAAATCCCATTCTCCATGCATTGGGGTAAGGACATCCCAAGCAGCGCGGCCAAGATAGCCACAGACTTCGGCGACGCCGCGGCTCGCTACAAGGCGGCACGGGCGGCGCTGGTGCCGGCGGGTTTGCGCGACAAGCTGTGCCCGCCACAGCTTAAGGAATGGGGGCTCGATTAAAGGGGTGTGGTCAGGCCCCGTGCTGGGTACGGGCGATTTCGTGCAACCAATCGGCGTGGCGTGGAGCGACTTTGGTCTCGCTCCATTCGTCGAGCATCAGCGGCGCGACGCGAGCGAGCTCTTCGTACTGATCCGCCGTGCCGATATCGGTGGCAAGCTCGACACGGTGGCCGTTGGGATCAAAGAAGTAGATCGACTTGAAGATGCCGTGATGGGTGGGGCCCAACACATCGATGCCAAGACTCTCAATGTGTTCCTTGGCATCGATCAGCTCTTCTTCCGATGCGACCCGAAAGGCGAGATGCTGGACCCATTGCGGTGTGTTTTCATCACGGCCCATATCGGGCTGGTTGGGCAATTCAAAGAAGGCAAGGATGTTGCCATTCCCGGCGTCGAGGAAGACGTGCATGTACGGATCATACGCTCCGGTCGAGGGCACGTGGTCCTCGGCAAAGGCGGTGGTGTAGCCCATACCTAGGACACGCCCGTACCACTCTACGGTCTCCTTTGCATCGCGGCAGCGAAAGGCAACGTGGTGGACGCCACCCAGCTTCACGGGGCTCTTCGTTTTCGGATGAGTGGATTGATCGGTCATTCTCTCTCTCCCGATACCTTGTGGAGGGCCAGCTTACTCAGCGGGCTCTTCAACTTCGAGTGCACCGCGACGGATCTGGTCGCGCTCCATACTCTCGAAGAGCGCTTTGAAGTTGCCTTCGCCAAAGCCATCGTCGCCCTTGCGCTGAATGAACTCGAAGAAGAGCGGGCCCACCTTCGCCTCGGCGAAGATCTGGAGCAGCAAGCGGGGCTGACCGCCCTGCGTTGTGCCATCCAAAAGAATGCCGCGCGACTGCAGCGCGCTCACATCTTCGCCATGGCCGGGCAGGCGCTCATCGAGCATTTCATAATAGGTCGCAGGCGGCGCGGTCATGAAAGGCACGCCCAGCTCTTTAAGCTTGTTCCAGCACGCGGGCAGATCATCACAAATCAGCGCGATGTGCTGGATGCCTTCTCCGTTGTAGTGGCGCAGGAATTCCTCGATCTGGCCTTTGCCGCTCTCACCCTCTTCGTTAAGCGGGATACGGATCTTGCCATCAGGCGCGGTGAGCGCCTTGGACGTCAGGCCGGTGTATTCGCCTTTGATGTCGAAAAAGCGAATCTCGCGGAAGTTGAACAGCCGCTCATAATAGTCGGCCCAATAGGCCATACGGCCCTGATAAACGTTGTGTGTCAGATGATCGATCGTGTGAAAGCCCGCGCCTTCCGGATAAGGATCCACGCCCGGCAGATAATCGAAATCGATGTCGTAAATCGTCAGATTCTTGTCGTCCGCACCAGCGTAACGATCGACAAGGTACAGGATCGCGCCGCCAATGCCGCGGATCGCCGGGATGGAAAGCTCCATTGGGCCCGGAGTGTTGGTCACCGGTTCCGCGCCTGAGGCAATAAGATGCTCATAGGCAGCGACCGCATCACGAACACGGAATGCCATGCCACAGGCCGATGGCCCGTGCTCTTGCGCAAAGTACCAGGCCGCCGATCGCGGCTCGTAATTTACGATCAGGTTGATGCCGCCCTGACGCCACAAATCAACGTCTTTCGAGCGGTGCTTGGCCACAAGGGTAAAACCCATGGTCTCAAAGACCGGCTCTAGAATACCCTTTTCCGGCGCGCAGAACTCTACGAATTCAAAACCGTCGAGACCGGCGGGGTTTTCAAACAGGTCGTTAGGGTGGATGGCGGCGTGCGTGGTCATAGTCAGGGGCTTTCCCAAGATGCGGCGCTGGAGAAGGCGCGCGTTACAAACTGGTTACTATTGAAACTATTTACTCGATTGTAAGCGCTTTGGCAATCCGGGAAATGCACAGGCGTGTGTGCAGGGCGCCCGGCCGGTCACCTTTCGCATTCATAGGAGTGTTGCCGAGCGCCGCCAAAGCGCCGACAATCAGCCGATAGTCTTAGCCATCAGTCGGCCGTCATCGCTGCGCGCGACGTTTAGCCGTGCGCCAAAGGGCTGACCGCGCTCAAACGCATCGCGAGTTCGCGCATCGTCCAGGTCGGCGTTGCCCGCGACGCGGCAACCGGCTTCATCCCGGCCAATCCAGATCGCCTTTGAACCCGACTTGGTGTGGCTGATTGTGTAGGTCTCGAGCTCGGCACGGGTGCAATCCGCCGCGCCAAGGGGAACCGCGTCTTTGGCTTCCGCAAGAACCGTGTAGCGGTCCCTGTCTGACCAGTCTGCCGGCGCCGTCGAGTAAACGCCTGTTGCGTATTTGCTCATCCAGCCGCCATTGGCGCCCACGAGCGCGAAGCGATCACGGTCGCCCCGAACACGCACAACCGCCTCCGCGATGGCGTGGGCCGAATAGTTGTTTCCCGCCCCTCCAAAGAACGGCAAACCGCCTGTCAGCGTGAGGCCACGTGGATCGTCGATAGAGAGACCAAAATGGTCGACCTGGTTGAAGACGGGAATCGCAAAGCACGAATAGAAATCGAGATACGCCATATCGCTCATGCCCTTGCCGGCGCGATCCAGCGCTGTTTCGACGCTGGCCAGGCTGGCGGGGCACGCTGAAAGGTCCGGGCGCTGCATGATCGCAAGCTCTGTTGCGGCGGTAACCGCATGGACATGCACCCATTTCTCTTCCGGCACGCCCAGCTCGCGCGCCGTGGCCACGCTGGCTATGAGGATGGCGGCCGACTGATTCACCTGATCGCGCGCAACCGTCATACGCGCATAAGGCTCGGCGAGGACGCGGTTGCGCGTCGTGATAGTCGCCAGCTCTTCCGCCGAACGCACAGTCGGAGCGGCCGCGTGAGGGTTGGCGGCGGCGACCTGCGTGAACGGCGCAAAAAGCTCACCGATCTTGAGGCGATAGGCATCCAAGCCGAGCCCCAACTTGGCACGGCGGGCGTTCTCCGCCAACGCGTATAGGGGAATCGCGCTGCCCGCGCCGTGCTGGAACAGAGTTGGCTCGATCAGCTTGTCCAGCCCGAAGCCCCGATCCTCGAAGTCGTCGGCGTTTTCACCGGACACCTCCTCGGACCAATCGGGCTTTTCGCCCTTTGCGAGATGCGCAAGAACGGTCGAAATGGCCTCCGCACCGACGATGGCCGCGCATTGGCTTTCGCCTGCGGCAATCGCAGCAGCGAATTCTCCAACAAGTTGCTGGTTTGTCTGCCCGCCCGTAGGTGTGAGGATCGCGCGCGCAGGATTAGCGCCAACTCGGCCCGCCATCGCGCGCGGGATGTTGCTCGCCGTGCCAAAGGGCGGCTCGCGCCCGGGGCGAGAAATCTCGAACGCGCGGATACTCGCGAGCGTATCGATCGCCTGCGCCGCAGGGCCGCTCGCCCCGCTATCGGCAATCGCCTCGGCCAGCGCGCGCCCGCCGAGATCCATATAGTTGAGCCCCTGATAGCCGGGCTCGCCCACGCGCTCTGAATATTGACCAACCCCGATGATGACCGGAGTCGTATCCGCTACCTCAATCAACGAAATCGTCCACGCGCTCGACAATGATCGCCGGGGCCATGCCGCCGGCGGCGCACATTGTGACCAGCCCAGTCTTAAGGTCACGGCGTTCGAGCTCATCGATCATCGTACCGATTAGGATCGAGCCGGTCGCGCCAATCGGATGGCCGAGTGCAATCGAACCACCATTGACGTTGACCTTTTCCCAATCGAGATCAAGATCGCGCACGAATTTGGCCGCAACGACCGCGAAGGCTTCGTTGATTTCGAAAAGGTCGATGTCCTCCAGGCTCATGTCGGCTTTCTCGAGCACTTTTTTAGCCGCTGGAACCGGCGCGTTGAGCATAAGCGTCGGATCATCGCCCATATTGGCAGTGGCGACGATGCGCGCGCGCGGCTTGAGCCCGTTCTTCTCAGCGTACTCCTTGCTGGTGACAAGCACCGCCGCGGCGCCATCGACAACGCCCGAGGAGTTGCCCGCGTGGTGGAAGTGCTCGATCTCAAGCTCGGGGTACTTTTGGTTCACAAGGCCGCGAAAGGTGCTCCCTTTGGCATCCAGGGGCATGTCGGCGATCTTGGTGAAGGCGGGCTCAAGCTTGGCGAGGTCTTCCATCGTCGTTTGCGGGCGCGGATACTCCTCGCGGTCAAGCACCACAGTGCCATCTTCGGCCACTACAGGGACAACCGACTTCTCGAAGCGTCCGTCGGCGATGGCTTCCGCCGCCCGCTTTTGCGAGCGATAGCCGACCTCGTCCAATTCCTCCCGCGTGAAGCCTTCAAGGCTCGCAATCGCGTCGCCGCAAATGCCCTGGTGGCTTTGCGGGTGCACGCCTTGGAGGCGCTCGTTATAGCTGCCCATCATCATCGGCCTGATGCCCGCCTGCATCTTCTCTTTGCTCATGGCGGCGGTAAGGCGCATCATTTCGGTTCCGCCCGCAACGACGCAATCCTCCATCCCGCTCATGACCTGTGCGGCAGCAAGGTTCACGCTGGTGATGCCGCCGCCACAGAATCGGTCAAGCGTCGTTCCAGAAGACGTGATGTCATATCCCGCATCGAGCGCCGCCATACGCCCCAGATCACCAGCTTGCAGGCCGTCCTGGGTTGAAACCGACCAGATCACGTCGTCAACGGTGGTGGTGTCGAGGTTGTTGCGCTCGCGGATTGCCTTCAGGACCGTCGCGGCAAGGTGCTGTGGGTGCTGCTCGGCCAACGCACCTTTGCCCTGTTTGCCAATTCCACGCGGCGTGCGCACGGCGTCGATGATATAAGCGTCAGCCATTATTCGGGATCCTCTCGAGTTTTCGCGATTAATGCGGTTGACGCCTGCGTAAACCCACTGCACCACTCGCACAACAATCAGTTTCGATGAGAAACGCTAAACTCGGAGAGAGATGTGACAGACACCCCAACTGACGAAGTCTTGACGCAAGTTGAGGACGGCATTCTGATCGTCACCATAAATCGTCCTGAAGCCAAAAACGCGATGACCAAGGCGGCGGCCGAGGGCATTGCGGCAGCCATGGACCGGCTCGACGCTGAAGACGATCTGCGCGTGGGCATTCTTACAGGTGCTGGGGGCACGTTCTGCTCGGGAATGGACCTAAAAGGTTTTCTGCGCGGTGAGAGGCCGTCGGTCGAGGGGCGCGGATTTGGCGGCGTCGTCGAGGCTCCTCCGGTCAAACCGCTGATCGCTGCGGTCGAAGGCTACGCCCTTGCGGGCGGTTTGGAACTGATGATCGCGTGCGATCTGGTGGTGGCCTCTGATAATGCGAAATTCGGTATTCCCGAAGCCAAGCGTGGCCTGGTCGCCGCGGCTGGCGGCGTGATGATGCTGCCCGACCAGATCCCCGAGCGGGTCGCAATGGAACTTGCGCTGACCGGTGACTTTATTGACGCCGGCCGTGCTTATGAGCTTGGCCTTATCAATTCCGTTACCGAGGGTTCCGCCTTGGACGGCGCCAAAGCGCTTGCTGCGCGGATCGTCGCCAACGGTCCGCTTGCAGTCAGAGTCTCTAAGCAGATCATCAAGGAATCGCGCGCCTGGCCGATGGAAGATCGCTACGCCAATCAGGCCAAGCTGATTGCGCCGGTCTTCGTGTCGGAAGACGCCCGCGAAGGCGCTGCGGCTTTCGCCGAAAAACGCGCGCCCAATTGGAAGGGGAAATAAGATGCCCGTTATCGATGTCCCCCAGCCCGCCTTCATGGAAGACGAGGAAATCGCGATCTTTGCCGACGCAGTTGGCAAATTCTATAAGCAGCAGGCGCCCGAAAAGCGCGTCCACAAGTGGCGCGAAGATGGTCAGGTAGAGCGTGGGTTCTGGAACGAGGCGGGCGCCGCTGGACTGCTCGGCGTTAGTGTGCCGACCGAATATGGGGGGCATGGCGGCGACTTTCGCCACGATATCGTCGTCATCGATCAGCAAACGCAGAATGGCGTCGAAGGCTTTGCCGCCAGTCTGCACAACACGATCATTCTGCCCTACCTCGTGCGCCACGGGACCGAGGAACAAAAGCAAAAGTATCTGCCCAAGCTCGTTACCGGTGACCTTGTCAGCGCGATCGCGATGTCCGAACCCGATGTCGGCTCAGACCTTCAGAGCATCACCACCACGGCTCTCAAAGACGGCAACGGCTATCGCCTCAACGGCTCGAAGACATGGATTTCGAACGGGCAAACCGCCGATTTCATCATCGTTGTCGCCAAGACCGATCCGAACGAAGGCGCCAAAGGCATCTCACTGATGCTTCTGGAGACCGAAGGTGCAGAAGGATTTCAGCGCGGCAAGAAGCTCGACAAGGTTGGTCTCGACGCGCAGGACACCTCAGAGCTGTTCTTCGACAACGTCTTCATCCCCGGCGATAATGTGCTTGGCGGCGTGGAGGGCAAAGGCTTCTACCAACTGATGGGTGAACTCCCTCAAGAGCGCCTTGTCATCGCCATGGGCGCGATGACGGGTATTGAGAAGGCGCTCGAAGTTACGGTCGACTATGTCAAAAACCGCAAGGCGTTCGGCAAGACGATCTGGGACTTTCAGAACACGCAATTTGTCCTCGCCGACCTCAAAGCGCGGGGGACAGCGGCGCGGGTCTTCGTCAATGACTGCATTGCCAAATTGCTTGAAGGCAAGCTTGATGTAGCCACCGCGAGCATGGCGAAATATTGGGTGACCGAACTTCAGAGCGAAGTCGTCGACAAGTGCCTGCAATTCCATGGCGGGGCCGGCTATATGAACGATTACGCTATTGGTCGAATGTATCGCGATACCCGCATTGCGCGAATCTATGGCGGCTCGAACGAAATCATGAAGATGCTTATCGCACGGTCTATGTAAGCGCGTTTCTTTCTGAGCCTCAAGAAAAAGGGGGCGGCCTGATTACGCAGGCCGCCCCCTTTTCTACGAGACCTCTACGGGGTTAGAACTTGGCACGGAACACCGCGCCATAGGTGCGCGGCTGAAGCGTGAAGGCCGAGCGCGAGTTGGCCGCTCCCGAGCCGCGAAGCGTGGTGTTGAAGGTCACGCCGCGCACCACGTTGTCGGTGAGGTTGTTGACAAAAGCTTCAATTGAAAAAGCGCCATCGTTGAAGCGCAGACCGGCGCGGAGGTTGATGAACTCCTTGCCGTCCTGCACATCGGCGATGATCAGCGGCGCGGCGTCGATAGCCGCCTGCGTACTTCCCGCTGCCGCCACATCAGCGGCGCTCGGCGGAACAATAGCTTGCGTCGAAGTGCGCTGATCGCCTTCGAGACGGATCTGCCCCGACGCGAAGAACTCCATATCGTCGCCGATTGGTTGTTCGTAGTTCGCACCAAGGATGGAAACGACGTCGGCCGCGTTGGTTAGAGAGTTGCCGCAGAGCGATGCAACAGTGATGTTGTCGGTCAGCGTGCCCGCGCAGTCATCCGGATACTTGGCATCCAGGATGGTTGCGGAGGCGTTGATCGACAGCTCGTCGGTGACACGCCAAAGGCTCTCGATCTCCAGGCCGGTTGTTTCCGCGCGCGGAACGTTGAAGGTCTGGAACGCGGTTCCGGTGAATTCAAGAACCTGGAAGTTCGTAAACTCCTCGATGAACGCGGCGATGTTCAGCGTCAGCGCATCATCGATGAGACGGCTCTTAAAGCCAATTTCGTACGCGTCCACTTCCTCGGAGAGGAAAACGGGGCTGGCGCCGGCCACGGCGGCGGTCGTATCAAGATTAATGCCACCGGCTTTGTAGCCATGCGTGAAGCTGGCGTAGAGATTGATCGGTGTGTCGGGGAATTCGTAACCTAGGCGGATCGTGTAGATCAGCTCTTCGTCATCAAACTCGTCCTGGAAGGTGACAACCAGCGGGAAAACCGCCGCTTCTGGAAGATCAGCCGGAGCGGCAAAACCAAAGCAGCCCAGCGCGAACAGACCATCGGTAAGAGTGGGCGGAACCGCCCCTGAACCGATAGCCGATAGTGTGGCCGGACAGATTGTGTTGTTGGTTTCGGTCTGCGTAAAGCCGCCTTCCTTCTCCTCCCATGAATAGCGCGCGCCAACCGTCAGTTCGAGTCCGTCAACCAATTCAAGCGTGTTATGCGTAAACACTGCATAGCTGGTTGCGTCTTGTTGAAACCGGTTGAGCGTGCGCGTGCCGTTCGGATCGGCGCCGGTGAAGAGCTGGATCGGAGCGGGTCCCGCTGCCGCGCCAAACAGAGCGCCGGTGTTCGCGTCATAGTCCGAGCCAAGCAGAAAGGTCGACGTTTGATCAATCGTCTCGTCCGAGTAGAAGCCGCCCAACATGTAGTTCAGCTTGCCTCCAAAGGTCTCGCCTTGGATGCGCGCTTCAACCGTGTAGGTCTCCACTTCCAGATCGATACCAACGTTGAAGATGTCGTTTGCGGTAAAGTCGGAATCGTAGAATTCCGTGCTTTCAAACTTGCGATAGGAACCGATCAGAATGAAGTCGGCGCTGTCTGAAATTGGGAACTCGAACTCGCCTGTAAGGCCATAATTGTCGATGTCGGCGCTCGGCGCAAAATTGGCAGAAACCACACGATTATCGAGCGCTTCTTCAAACTCCGCCTGACCAAACGGATTGCGCGAAACGCTTGGCTGGCCGTTGCCGCCATTGGCGCCGAGCCCAACCGCCGCGTAGGCGCCTGCGGCGACAAGCGGTGTTTCATAGAGCTCAATCGCTCCGCAGCAACTTGAGGTGCTGTTTGAGAAATCGCCGATAAGCCGCCCGCGGAAACCGCTGTCCGTCTCCCAGCCAAGCTGCGCGCGGACAAGATACTGATCTACATCGTTGGTCTCGCCAATAATGGCTCCGGTTTCGTCGGCCACATCGAGAAAACCGTCCCGCTCGCGAAACGCGCCGGTAACACGAAGCGCCAGGGTATCTTCGGTGATCGGCACGTTGATCGCGCCTTGGAGGCTAACCTCGTTAAAGTTGCCATAGCCCGCGTTCACAAAACCGCCAAACTCGCCCAGCTCGGGCCGCTTGGTCGTAATGTTGAGCGCCCCCGCCGAAGTGTTGCGACCGAACAACGTGCCCTGTGGTCCCCGCAAAACTTCGACCCGCTCAATGTCGACGAACTCGTTCAGCGCGACGCCTGGGCGCGACTGGTACGCGCCGTCGATAAAGATGCCGACCGCGCTTTCAAAACCGATATTGTTTGAAGTCGTCCCCACGCCGCGAATACGAAGCACCACAGACCCTGAAGCGATCTGCGCCTGACTTGACGTAAAGCTCGGCGCGAGATCCGTGACTTCACGGATGTTATCGACGCCTTGATTGTTCAGAGCTTGCGGCGAAATCGCCGTCACCGCGATGGGGATGTCCTGCACGTCCTGCGCACGCCGGGTCGCCGTCACGATAATGACGTCTTCCCGCGCATCCGGCGCTTCAAGGCCGTCGGGCACATCCTGAGCGAAAGCTGGTACGGTAAACGAGGTGCAGGCCATAAGGCCCGCAGCGTAAGCTGCAAGCTTGCGTGTCATAAGTTTTCCTCTCCACAAATTCCCCGGTGTCCCGTGTTCGGGCTTTCCGTTGGGGACGGGAGACTATCAGCGCGCAGAGCGCCCGCAAGAGTCATTGCTGAGTTGTTGCCAGATTGTATCAAAAATGCCACAAACCATGGTGCAGCGCAGCATTATTGCGCGAGTGCGAACGTTTGGCTCGCTTGGGCCGAATTTAGAAGTTGATCCGCACGCCCGCCCAAAAAGTCTGCGGAACGCCCACGTCAATCGCGCCGGCTGCGTTGCGCGTGATGATCTCTTCGTCGAAGAGGTTCTCGGCCCGCAGGATAGCGGTGATTGCTTTGGTGAGCGGCGCTGAACCGAACAGGTCGAGCGTCGTTGCGGCAGCCAGGCTATCGGTTTCTTGGTCGTCTTCAAATTGCCCGCTCGTATGGCGCAGCGTGGTTGCCAGCCTCCACCGCGCAGCGGGTTCCCAGGAGAGCGTGGCGGACGCGGAAAATTTCGGCGTTTGCGGAGGGCGATTGCCGTCGAGCGTGGCGCTCGTATCTTCGCCATCAATCGTCGCGTCGGTGTAGGCGAGCGACCCGTCAAAGCTCATCTCACCCAGCACGACGACCGCGCTTGCCTCGATCCCCTGAGCGTCGATCGCTGGCAGATTCTGGCGCTGGCGCAGATTTTCCTCAAGCGTCACGTTAGCGATCGCATTTTCCACCCGGTTATCGAAAGCGGTCAATGAGAGCGCCACGTTGCGGTTGGGATACCAGTCGAGCCCAAGCTCAAACCCCTCGAGCCGCTCGTTCTCAAGCTCCGCATTGGCCTGCGTCACCACGGGGAAGACAACGAAGGGGCGGTAGAGCTCATTGAGCGTGGGCAAACGAATGCCGGTGTAGGCCGCAGCGCGCACTTCCAGTCGACGAGTGGCATAAAACAACGCGCCCGCGCGCCAGTTCACCGCCCAATCAGAGCGGTCAGCAGCGATCGTTTCGCTCACCAGAACGCCACTTGGGTCTACCGCGCGGAAAAAGCCGTCCTCGATCCGCGTGTGATCGGCGCGCAGACCTCCCGTCAGCAGGAGAGGGCCGATTTGCCAATCGTCTTCGACAAAAAGTCCAAGATTGGACGTTGTGCCACCCGCGTTCCTACGTTCGCGAATGAGGCCCGTGAACGAGCTGATCGCGTCCTCAAACAACTCCCCGTCCGCGCCGCGATAATCAATCCCGACCCGCACGTCATGCGCTTCGCTTATCGGCGGGCGCACTTCGATCTTGCCGCCTACACCCGTCGATGGTGTGTTTCGCTGGTCGAGGACAGGCACAAAGCTGTTTGAGGAGATGATGATGTTGTTGAAATTGCGCGCCTGGACATAAGCAAGGGCGTCGAATTTCCATTGGCCTCGGCCTACGAAACGAAGGCTCGCATCCTGCCCCTCGATCATCGAGTCCGCCCCCTCAAAGCGCAGCGTGCGGCGGTCTTCGAAAAGGCTCACGCGCGCTTGGACTTCGACGTCGGGGCTGATCGGGGCGACGCCCCGAAGACCCGCCTGCCAGCTGTCAAATGCGGCCCTCGCGGTCGCCGGGACCCGTTGATCCTCGGGAGTGGTGAAAAAGCCTTGCCCTCGATCCCAGCGCCCGCTCACCGTCGCAAACCCCGCGCCCAGCCGCTTTGTCAGCGCCGCGCTGGCCTCGGTTTCTTCGCGTTGATTGACGAGCAGGCTCCCGCTAAAGTCGCTCAAAGTGCCCCGGCCAGCGCTTTCGAGTTCAATCGTGCCAGCGAGCGCGCCCGATCCAAAGGGCCCTGATCCTCCGCCCCGCGTCACCCGGATATTGCCAAGCGTGTCAGGCTGGAGCGCGGTGAAGGGGACGTATCCGAAGAACGGATCGGCCACCGGAACTCCGTCAAGCAAAACGAGAGCGCGACTGGTTGCGTTACCGCCCAAAGCGCGCAGGGTTACCCCTTGCGCGGTCGGGTTGGACGAGCGGCTGTCCGAGCGACGAAACTGCTGAAAGCCCGCGATGTTGCGCAACACGTCGTCAAGGCGGCCCGATCCACTCGCGATGATCGTTTCGCGTGGGATCTCAACGGTCGCGTAGACGCTGTTGGACAGGGCCGGCTCAAGCCCGTCGCCGGTTACCACAATCTCGGTTTCAGGATTCTCCTCACCACCTTCCTGGGCAGCAAGAGGGGGGTGACAAGTGAGGGCCAAAGCCGACGCGGCGCACGCAAATCTACGGGTCATGCCAAGCGCGTAGAGCCTTGGCTCGCCCACGTCACGCCCCAACAGCGGTGAAACCAGTTTCAAATTGCAATCAAGACTCGCGTTCAACTCTGAAAACCGATAGGTTCCTCTCTGAGAGAGACAAAAGAGGCCTCGTAAGACACATGCTTGCAACACCCCCTGATTTCGACGTCCTGATCGTTGGCGCTGGTATTTCTGGCATTGGTATGGCCGCTCATATGGAAATGAAGGCCCCGAACCACAGCTATGCGATCGTGGAACGGCGCGAGGATCTGGGCGGCACTTGGGACCTCTTTCGCTATCCCGGTATCCGCTCCGACAGCGACATGCATACGCTGGGATTTGATTTTGAGCCGTGGCGCCACGAAAAGTCGATCGCCGATGGCCCCGCGATCCTCGATTATCTCAACATGATCGTCGACCAACGCGGCATCCGCCAGCACATACGCAATGGCCATAAGGTACTCTCCGCTGATTTCCGTGACGACGAAGCGCGCTGGCACGTTGAAATGGAACTCGCCGATGGCTCAACCACGCGGCTAACCGCCAACTTCCTGTACCTTGGCTCGGGCTATTATGACTACGACGAAGCCTACGACCCCGGCTTTGAACTCGGCGCGTTCGAAGGCCAGGTGCTCCACCCGCAATTTTGGCCCAAAGATCTTGATTACACCGACAAAAAAGTTGTGGTGATCGGATCGGGCGCGCCGGCGGTGACAATTCTGCCTTCAATGGCGGAAAAGGCGGCGCATGTGACGATGCTCCAGCGTACACCGCCCTGGATGTTCGCGCGCCCCGCCAAAGATCGAATCGCGAACTTTCTGCGCCGGGTTTTGCCCGAAGGAATCGCTTACAAGATTACCCGCTTTAAGAACGTCAAGATGCAGGACATCGCGTTTAAGCGCGCCCGTCAGAAGCCGGAAAAAATGAAGGCGATGCTGAACCGGGGAATTGAGAAGGCGCTCGGCCCCGACTATGATCGCGAGGCTTTTACGCCGCCCTACAATCCTTGGGATCAGCGCATATGCCTGGTGCCCGATGATGATCTGTTCGAAGCGATGAAGGCGGGCACCGCAAGCGTCGTGACCGACCAGATCGAGGCGTTCGAAGCCAAAGGCATTCGTTTGAAATCGGGAAAACTCCTCGAAGCCGATATAATCATCACCGCAACCGGTCTAAAGCTAGCGGTCGCCGGAAAAATCGCCATCAGCCAGAACGGCGAGTCCGTCGATTTCTCCCAGCGTTTCTACTACAAGGGCTGCATGTTCTCGAACCTGCCCAACCTCTCGGCGGTGTTCGGTTACATCAACGCCAGCTGGACTTTGCGAGCAGACATCAACTCTGACTTTATCTGCCGCGTCCTGAACGAAATGCGAGCAAAAGGCACCGATATCGTCACCCCCGTGCTTAGCCCTGAGGTGGAAGCCCAGCTTGAGCCCGAAGATATCTTTGCAAGTTTTTCAAGCGGGTACCTTCAGCGCGCTAGGGGGCTGAATCCACAAAACAGCACGCATTATCCATGGCGACTCAATCAGGAGTACATCGCTGATCGCAAGACCATGGCAAACGATCCTATCGATGACGGGATTCTTGCTTTTACGCGAGTGAGCGAGGCTGCGGATCAGGCGCAAGCGCAGCTCGAGGCGGCCGAGTAGGTCCAAAGCGTGTAATCGTGCGATAGGCGCTTGAGGCGAGAGGACCTGTGCCCTAATCGCTTGGGCCATGACCTCTCCTGAGAAGATTTGGACAGCTGGCCTCGTCGTTATCGGCGATGAGATTCTTTCCGGCCGCACCCACGACAAGAACATCGCGCAAGTTGCAAGCTGGTTGCAGGTGCAGGGCATTCGCCTCGCCGAAGTGCGCGTAGTGCCAGACGATCAGGACCGCATCATTGAGGCGGTGAACGCGCTGAGAGACGCGAACGACTATCTCTTCACAACCGGTGGGATCGGCCCGACCCACGATGACATCACCGTCGATGCGGTCTCGGCGGCGTTGGACGTACCGGTCGTTATTCACGAGGACGCGCGTGCACTGCTTGAGCGGTACTACTCCGATAAGGGGGGGCTCAACGAAGGACGCTTGCGAATGGCCCGCGTGCCCGAAGGCGCGGACCTTATCCCCAACCGCATGTCCGGAGCGCCAGGCATTCGCCGCGGCAACGTCATTCTGATGGCGGGTGTACCGCACATCACCGCCGGCATGCTGGACGCGCTAACGGGTAAGCTCGAAGGCGGCGCGCCGCTGCTAACCGAGACGATTGGCTGCTGGGTTGCAGAGAGCGAGATCGCGAACTTACTGCGCGAGACCGAGCAGGCGCACGAAAACACGCAGATCGGTTCCTACCCCTTCTTTCGCGACGGCAAAGTGGGTGCAAATTTCGTGATCCGCTCCACTAGCGAAGAGGATCTAAAGAGCTGCGTTGACACCCTTTGCGACGGGCTCGCCACGAGCGGCTACGATTTCACTCCGGGCGGCATCTGATCGCTTAGATCGAGAGAAGGTCAGGGCCAACGCGCGATTAACCCACTTGCGCTAGACTGTCGGAGCTATGGCCCGCGTCTATATTACTATTGATACAGAGTATTCCTCTGGGCTTGCAGGCGATGCATCGCCTGCTGCCCGGACCGATTGTTTCGCACGCTCAATCGCGGGAGCGGTCGGCGACGGCGGCGCAGGGATCCCGTACCAGCTGCGCACGCTGGCAAAGGCCGGCCAAGCCGCAGTTTTCTTTGTCGATCCGATGCCAGCCCTCGTCTGGGGCACGGCTGCAATTGAGGATGTGGTGGGCCCGATCCTCGAGGCCGGGCAAGATGTCCAATTGCACCTCCACACCGAATGGTTGGCAGTGGCGGGGGACCGCACCCCCCTCACCTCACGGCAGACGGGCGCGAATTTGTTTGAATTTTCCTTTGATGAGCAGTGCGAACTCATCGACTACGCCCGAACACAATTGATCGCGGCCGGCGCTCCGGCGCCGGTGGCCTTTCGCGCTGGCAATTACGGCGCGAATGACGACACTCTTCGGGCCTTGTCGCAGCTGGGCATCGCCTACGACACAAGCCATTGCCCAGCGCTTCCCGGTGCCAGCCGCCTTACGCTCGGCCCGCAGGACCGCGAACCAATCTTGCGTCATGGCGTCACCGAAGTACCCGTCGGCTCAATCGGCGCACTTGGCGATGGTGGTCAGCGTCATGGCCAGATCACCGCGCTTTCGCTGTCAGAGATGCGCGCCGCAATCCGTCACGCGCGTAATACGGGTCGTGAGACCCTCACCTTGGTAAGTCACAGCTTCGAGCTGTTCAACCGCCGCACGCTCAAAGTGAATCGCATTGTCCGCCGCCGCTTCGACGGCCTTTGCGAGTTCCTGCGCGACGAACATGGCGTCTCAAGCGCCAACTATCGCGACGATCCACCGCGCCTAAATGCCGCCTCCACAGCGCCAGACCTGCTGCCTCCCAGTATGTGGCGGACCGGCGCAAGATACGCAGAACAGGCGCTCTCCAACACATTTTACGGCGCGATGTGAGGGCGTTGTGAAGGACACTCCGACACCGACACCCATCGACTTCACCATCGGCTCGCGCCGATTTCTGTCGATACCCCGTCGGCTCGCGAACTGGTCGTTCTCGCTTGAGCAAGCGCTGGCCGGGTCCGCGTCCATCCCTGTTGCGCCCGAGCCTGGCCCCGACGGGATTCGCGTCCTCTCCGCACCGCTCACCGCCCTGCCCACTTTGCTCCATCGCTTTCCTGACCACGTGATCGGCGCGCGACAGGACTACCCGCGCCACTATGTCGCCATGGTGGGATCTTTCGACGACTACATGGGGCGCTTTTCGAGCAAAACCCGTTCCACTCTGAAGCGCAAAGCGCGCAAGCTGGAGAGCGCTGTGGGCCCGACCTTTGCAATTTCCGAGCATCGTTCACCTGCCGAGATCGAACGCTTTCTCTCCCGAGCCGCTCCGCTTTCTGCGCTGACCTATCAAGCGCGCTTGCTCGATGCGGGACTGCCTGACACGCCTGAGGCGACGCGCGGGCTGCTGGCGCTGGCCGAAGCGGACCGCCTGCGTTGCTTTCTGCTCGAAAGCGGCGATGGCCCATTGGCTTACCTTGCACTGCCGATTGAGGGATCAACGCTCATCTATGCCCATCTGGGTTACCACCCCGATTGGTCGCGTCACTCGCCCGGCACGGTCCTTCAGATGCACGCGCTTGAACGCCTGTTTGAAGAAGCGCGTTTTACCCATTTTGACTTCACCGAAGGCGATGGCGCACACAAGGCTATGTTCGGCACCCATTCGCTGCGCTGCGCCAGCTTCGTTCTGCTCGCTCCAACGCTCACAAACCGCGCAATCATCGCGGCGCGCGGCGCGTTCGACACCAGCGTTGCCAGCGCGAGAGCGCTCGCGCAGCGCTCAGGCGCGCTTGGACGGATCCGGTCGCGCTTGCGAGCCTGATTCCGCGGCGGCCTGCGCGGCGCGGCGATTGCGACCGAGACGGCCAAAGCGCCGCGCCAAAGCCGAACGGTCCGCTGGGCTCTTGCCCGGCTGCAGCGCAAAGCGCACCTGGACCCAAAGCGCGATAGCGCTGATCGCCACCAGACCAATTCCCACCGCCAGCCCCAATTGCACGCTGTAGGCCGCTGCGAGCGCAAGCACGCCAAGGGCCACGGCGATCACGCCCCATTTGGGATCGAACATGGAGTCTCCTTCGAAGAGGTCATTCGAATTGGCCGACAGGGAAGATAGGGGTCTATCGGCGCTGGCTTCATAAAACATGAGGACTCCGGGGCGAAAAGCAAGCGGTTGATATCGGCGCATAGCGGGCTGCGCCTTCATTGCGGCTGGCTGTTCGACGGGATTCCGCCAGTTGTTACATCTTCGTTGTTCCAAACCGCAGAGCGCATGCAAAAAAGGGACCGGAAGCCTAGCGCCTCCAGCCCCCTTTTGCACAGCGAGCTATGCGTAGGAAAGTTGAATCCCTAGCGCTTACGCGCCTTCCACCTCGGCGGTGTCGATCTTGAGACCCGGACCCATGGTCGAGGTGATCGAGATCTTCTGAACATACTTGCCCTTGGCGCCCGACGGCTTGGCCTTCACAACCGCCTCGGTGATCGCCTTGAAGTTGGCCGTAAGCGCCGCATCGTCAAACGACAGCTTGCCAATGCCGGAGTGGATGATGCCCATCTTTTCGACGCGGAACTCAACCTGGCCGCCCTTGGCGTCCTTCACGGCCTGCTCCACGTTTGGGGTGACGGTGCCCAGCTTCGGGTTCGGCATGAGGCCCTTAGGACCCAGCACCTTACCCAAACGGCCGACCACGCCCATCATGTCGGGCGTCGCGATCACGCGATCGTAATCGAGATTGCCGTTCTGCATGTCTTCCATCAGGTCTTCCGCGCCAACCTTGTCAGCTCCCGCAGCAGTCGCCTTCTCAGCGTTGTCGCCGCGCGCGAAGACCGCAACCTTCACATCCTTGCCGGTGCCCGAAGGCAGCGAGATCATGCCGCGCACCATCTGGTCAGCGTGGCGTGGATCAACTCCGAGGTTCATCGAAAGCTCAACAGTTTCGTCGAATTTGGCTTTGTGCTCGCGCAAAACGCCCAGCGCCTCTTGGACCGTGTAGAGCTTCTCACGGTCCAGTTCAGCCAGGACCTTCTGCTTTTTCGTCATGGTTGCCATTGGTTCAGCCCTCCACCACTTCGAGGCCCATCGAACGCGCGCTGCCTTCGATGATCTTCATGGCCGCATCGATATCGTTCGCGTTGAGATCTTGCATTTTAGCCTCAGCGATTTCCTTGACCTGGCTCTGCTTGATCGAGCCCGCCGACACCTTGCCCGGCTCTTTCGACCCCGACTTCAGCTTGGCCGCTTTCTTGATCATAAAGCTCGCAGGTGGGCTCTTGAAGGTGAAGGTGAACGACCGGTCCGCGTAAACGGTGATCGTCGTCGGGATCGGAGCGTTCTTTTCAAGGTCCTGCGTCGCCGCGTTGAACGCCTTGCAGAATTCCATGATGTTGACGCCGCGCTGACCCAGAGCCGGGCCGATGGGCGGGCTGGGGTTAGCGGTGCCCGCAGGCACTTGCAGCTTGATATAGCCTTCGATTTTCTTGGCCATGTGGCCGTTCCTTTCGCACTGTCGAACGCAGGCCTGCCAAAGCAGACCCTGAACGCGTTCTCATGTTAAGCGGTCCAGCGCTCCGACTGATCGAAGCTCCCGCGCGGGTGTCACTGCCGTGTGGCAGGACCGCGCGCACATAGCGCGTGGCGCCCGCATTGCAAGCGCGAAGTGCCGGATCAGCGACTTTCTGAGACACGCAAAGGGGGGTTTTGCGAAAGTTTGCGCGCTCCGGCAAAGCCCCGTTTTCGGCGGGTTTCAAGCCGTTTGAGCGGGCATCACGTGTAACCTTAGCTTTCTGGAACCCACGCGCACCGTGTTTCCGAAGGAAGAAAAGGGACACCAGAAAGTTCATCGCGGCACGTTACGCGCGCGCCTTCGTGTAGGAAAATGCCCTGATTGGAAAATGCGCTGACAGGAAAATGTATTGTGCGAGGACCGCCTTACTCCGCTGCGGCCTCACGCGCTTTACGCGCCGCAATAAAGCTGCGGATGAAGGCGATGAGCGCCACCAAGCTTGCGCCCAGCATAGCCCCAACGCGCAACCCCGCCATCGCATCGCCGCGCGAGATCGCCCCGCGCATCGGCATAAACAGGGCAAGGAAGACAAGCAGAGTCAGCACCACCGCAATATGCGCCACCACCTTGTTTTCGGCTCTTACCCCCGGATGGCACGCAAGCAGCGCCACGCCAAACGCAGCCGGAATCAGCGCGGTGAGCGAAGGATTAGCGCTTCCAAGGTATCCCCAAGCCGACATGATGATCAGCACCGCGGCGTTGATAAGGCTGGCGATGGGGGCGCTTGGCATAACAAACTCCGATTGAGTGTGCGTTCTTAAACGCAGCATCGGCCCGAAAGTGCCCGCATGCCAAGATTTCGAAATCAAAAGAGGCTGTTAATCTGTGCCGGTTACCTCTAGATGGAATGAAAGCTTAGGGGACTTCAAATGATGCGTGTTGCCATCCAGGTGAAAGAGCTGATTTCGAGCAACGTGACAAGCGTGATTGAAAGCGCCTCAAACCCGGCCAAGATGCTCAGCCTGCTCCAGCGCGAGATTGAGGAATCGATCATCGCTCTGCAGCGTGAACGCACTCTCGCCGACCGCCGCAAAACCCGGCTTCAAGCTGAACTGACGCAGCAGGAAACGCGCGAGGCGGATTGGAGCGACAAGGCCAAGACGGCGATGGATCATGGCCGCGAAGATCTGGCGCGTCAGGCGCTGATAGCGCGCGAAGACTGCACCGCAACGATCGCGAAGATCAAAGAGGATCTCGACAGCTGCGGCAACGATCTGGTCGAAGTGGATCAGGCAATCGCTGACCTCGAAGCCAAGCGCGAAGAAACCCGTGAACAGGCGCGCAACCAGATGGCGGCCGACGCCCAGAACGCTCCGGCTGGTGCGTCCGGCGCCGCAACGAGTAAGGCAGACTCGCATATCAGCCGTATCAGCGAGCTTGAAAAGCGCGCCGAGTTCGCCACTGAAGAGCATGCGGGCAAGCGCGCTCACGCCTCGGTTGACGCTGAGATTGAAGAGATGCGCCGCGCCAGCAAGATCGACGCAGAGCTCGCCGCCATGAAAAGCGGGGGAGCGAAGAAGGCTCCAGCCCGCAAAGGCCGCGCCAAGAAAACCGGCTAACGCTGTTAGAGCGCGCCCAATCGATCCGTTTTGAACGAGGTGTATTACTCGCACTAGACACCGCGCTTTCCGCTTCCTATTTCGTTCGCCAAGATCGCCACGAATTTGCGTTGGGAGGGTGCTGTGTCCGCTTCGTCTGTTTCCCTTGATCAGTGGTTTTCTTCGGCCGGGCAGGCGGCGATGATCGGCTGGGTGATCCTGATTTTCGCCCCGCGTCGGCTCCCTTACAATTTGGGCACCGCTCTTCTCTCCATCCCGCGCTTTGTGATCCCGTTCGGTATCTCGCTGCTTTATGCAGGCTTTGCGATGGCCTATTTTTTCAGCGTGGACGGCGGCGGGTTCGGCTCGCTGGATGAGGTCGCAACGCTGCTCGGCAAGCCGGAAATGCTGCTCGCGGGCTGGGTGCACTACCTTGCCTTTGACCTGTTTATCGGCGGTTGGATCGCGGTCGAGGCCGATAAAATCGGCTTGAACCGCATCGTCCAGGCGCCGATCCTGCTGGCGACCTTTATGCTGGGACCGATAGGGCTTGCTATCTTCCTCACCATCAAGGCGAGCACATTGCGCCTGCCGGGACGCTTTTACGTGGAGGCTCAAGCGTGAACAGTCAGACCGCCCAACCGCCCGCGCCCGCGCCGCTCTCGCTGATCCCGCGCCTCGCGCCTGGATCTTCAAGCGATCATATGACGCGGCTCAATCTCTCGCTTGCGCTGCTGATGGCGGCGAGCTTTCTTGTCTTTCTGCCAGCCATGATAATCGATCCGCGCGTGCTCGACAGCGCCGGCGTGTGGGTCAAGCCGCAGAAGTTCAACATCTCTCTGGCCTTGCACTTCTTCACGATCGCCGTGCTCGCCCAGCAGGTGCCGCGCGAGGTACGCAACGGGCCTACGCTGATCCTCTTTAGCTATATTGGCGGCTTCTCGCTCCTGTTCGAATATGTCTGGGTGGGGCTGCAAGCCGCGCAAGCGAAGCGATCACACTTCAATTTCGACAGCGAGTTTGAAGGGCTGATGTATCTGGGCATGGGCATCGCGGCGGTTGGGCTTATGACCATCGCGATCTCGCTGGCGGTGCAAATCTGGCGCAAGGGGGATCGGACGCGATTTGGCCTGTGGCTGGGATCGATCGTAGGGCTCACGCTCGCCTTTTTTTCAACGCTCTATTTCGGTTTCGAGATGTCGAGCACCAGTCGCTATGTCGGCGCGCCGCTTGAGGGCGGCGGGGCGGTCGTGCCCTTTTTTGGCTGGTCGCGAGAATATGGCGATCTGCGCCCGGCCCATTTCGTCAGCCTTCACCTGATGCAGACCCTGCCCTTTGCCGGATGGCTGGCGGACCGACAAAGCTGGAATGCGATGTGGATGGTGGGCGGATTTGCAGCGCTCCAACTGGCGCTGGCCACCGCGCTGTTTTTTCAGGCCAAAGCAGGGCAGCCTTTCTGGCCGCTCTAAATCAGCGCCCAAGTTCATAACGCGGCGTCTTCATGCCCTTGGTACGGCTGGTGAGGTGATATTTGCGGCACAAATCGCACCGATAAGCGCGCAGCTTGAACGGCGCGCGCGCGGCCACCCGTTCGGCCTCGTCGCGCGTTGCGAAGCTCTTCTTGCGGTTGCAGATGCCGGGGCGGGTCTTCATCGTGCCGCCCCGCCCGCTGATCACTTCACCAGCTCGACCTGTTCAAATTCGAGCTCAACCGGGGTTGCGCGGCCGAAGATTGAAACGCTGACCTTGACCTTGGCCTTGTCGAAATCGAGCTCCTCGACCACGCCGTTGAAGCTGGCGAACGGCCCGTCGAGAACTTTGACCTGGTCGCCAATTTCATAGTCGACGCTGACCTGCGCCTTGGGCGCGGCCTTGGCTTCCTCGACCCCGCCAAAGTAACGCGCGGCTTCGCGTTCGCTGATCGGTTGGGGCTTGTTGTTGTTGCCAAGGAAGCCCGTAACCTTGGGCGTGTTCTTGACGAGGTGATAAATGTCGTCGTTCATCCGCAGCTTGGCGAGCACATAGCCCGGCATGAACTTGCGCTCGATCTGAACCTTCTTGCCGCGTTTCACTTCGGTGACGGTTTCGGTCGGGACTTCGATCTCCTCAACGCCCTCCGACAGGTTCAGGCGCTCAGCCTCAGCGAGGATCGCCTCCTTCACCTTGTTTTCAAAACCGGAATAGGCGTGGATGATGTACCAGCGGGCCATGAGAAATCCTTGAACCTTACAATCGTGCTTGTGTCCGCTGCGCCTCAGGCGAGCGACAGGAGGAACTTGACGAGCGCGTTGAACACGCTGTCCACGCCAAGGAAGAACAGCGAAAGCACCACCATCATGATGAAGACAAAGATCGACGTGCGGATCGTCTCTTCGCGGGTCGGCCACACGACCTTCTTGGTCTCTGACTGGACCTGATTGACGAACTCAGGAATGCTCGTCTTTTTCTTCTTTTGCTCTTCGGCCATGATCGAACGCGCGCTTTCGCAGTTTGAATTTTCGTATCGCTGACAGGTAGGTCTCATAGCTCTGCGGGACAAGGTCGCCAGCGGAGCTCAAATATCTGCGATGTCAGGAGACGTGTTGCTATTATGCCCCCCCGAGCCGAATTGCAAGGGTGTGCGTGCGCGTGCAAGCCTTGGGGGCTTTCGTTTTGCACCGCAGCGCATTAGCCTGCCAACCTTTACCAAAGCGACACAATCGCGAAAGGGCCACGTCAAGGCCCGCTCAGGGAAGCAATCAGGGGACACACGCACATATGGCAGCCAGCGAAACCGGTGGCATGAGTCTGATCGACCATGTCACGAACATCTCGGATCTTATTTGGGTCGGCACGTGGATGGGAGAGCCCTTGCTCACGATCGCGGGCGAACCCTTCCCGCCGATGGTCATCATTCTGTTTGGCATTGGCCTTTACATCATGGTGGGGTTGCGTTTCTATCCGCTGGTTAAGCTCGGCAGCGCGTTTGCCGGGCTGTTTAAGAGCCGCAAGAGCGAAGGCGATGGCGAAATCAGCCCGTTTGCCGCGCTCTCAACCGCGCTGTCTGGACAGGTCGGCACCGGCAACCTTGCTGGCGTGGCCACCGCTATCGCAATGGGCGGGCCGGGCGCGGTCTTCTGGATGTGGATCACCGCCATCTTTGGCATGGCCCTGGCCTTTGGCGAAGGCTCGCTGGCGATCCGCTATCGCGAACGCACCGAAGACGGTGCCTACCGCGGCGGCCCGATGACCTACATCATGCTGGGCCTTGGCCCCAAATACACCTGGTTGGCGATCGTCTTCTGCATTGGAGCGCTGTTCTCTGCGATGGTGACCGGCAACTCAATCCAGGCGAACGCCGTAGCCGACGGGCTCAACGAGCTGTTCGGCATCGCGGAATGGATGGGCGGCGCGATTGTTGCGGTGCTGGTCTTCGTCGTCATTATCGGCGGGATCAAATCGATCGGCAGCGTGGCCGAAAAGGTCATCCCATTCATGGCCGCAGCCTATATCGTGATGGCGATCATCGTTCTGGCGCTCAACGCCAGCGATCTGCCAGCGACCTTTGGTCTTATCTTCCATGGCGCGTTCAATCCGCAGGCGGCGACCGGAGGCTTTGCCGGAGCCGCGCTTATCATCGCAATCCGCTTTGGCGCGGCGCGTGGGCTGTTCTCAAACGAGGCGGGCCAAGGGTCCACCCCGATCGCGCACGCGGTCGCGCAGACCAACGATCCCGAACAGCAGGGCCGCATGGCGATGCTCGGCACGTTTATCGACACCGTGGTGATCTGCACGATGACCGCGCTGGTGATCTTGACGGTTCAAGGCGACTTCACCGGCGGCGGCGAAGCGGTCGAACACGCGTGGAACAGCGATCTGCGCGGTTTCGCGATGACCAGCGGCGCTTTCGCTGCGGCGCTTCCGTTCGAGATCGCGACAATCCCGCTCGGCACGCTGATCGCCAGCATCGCGCTGATCCTGTTCGTGTTCACAACGCTGCTGACCTGGAGCTATTACGGGGAGCGCGCGATCACCTTCATTTACGACCGTATCCCGGGTGCGACCGCAGGCGGTGAGAAGGTGTTGCACATGATTTGGCGCGTCTTGTGGTGCGTCATCATCTATATCGGCGCGAGCCAGGATCTTACGCTGGTCTGGCGTCTGGGCGACATCTCCAACGCGGCCATGGCGATCCCCAACCTATTGGCGCTGGTGCTGTTGTCCGGCGTGATCTTCAAGCTGGCACGCGGTCAGCGTGACGCAGGCGAGGATCACATCGCCGACACGCCGGAGCCGCCCCAGGAATATTGAGGAGGAACAACCAAGTTTGGTGGCCCAAATGCGAACGCCGCGTGGCTTAGCGCGGCGCTAGCAAGAGGGCGATTTCGTCGCCCTCACAGCGCTGCGCCAGCGGTCCTGTGATCGCGCGGATTTCGAGCCGCTCGGCAATGTGCGTGTCGGCGTAGAGAGCGGCCACCTGGTCGAACGGAATGGCGAAGGGCGGACCCGGCGTCTGCTCTTGCGGATAATCGTATGTCATCGTGAGCATGGGAGCCTTCACCGCAAGGCTTACCAGATGCGGCGCGTATCGACGGCGTAACTCGTCCGGCAGCGCAACCAGCGATGCCCGATCAAACACGCCTTGTACGGCGCCCAGTTCCTCAGCCGTTAGCGCAAAGAAATCGCCGATATAGAGCGTGAGCGAACCCGCCTGAAGCCGCTGTAGACCGCCGAAGGCCTGCCGCTCAGGCGCAAGGCGCAGACGATCAAAGACCTCTTCGACCGCGCCCTGGTTCAGCTCAATCCCCACAACGCGAAGGCCTTCGCCAATCAGCCAATCCATATCCAGGCTCTTGCCGCACAGAGGCAGGAACACGGTGTCTCCCGGGGTTAAGCCAAGCCTTGCGATATGCGCGCGCAAAAAGGGGTGCGGCTCGGGCTCATGAAAGGCAATCTGATTGGTGGCCCAGCGTTCCTGCCAGAAATCGTGTTCCATCGCGGCAAACCCCTTTTGCGAACGACTCGCAAGTAAGGCTTGCTGCGCCGGATGGCAAGTTCAGTCGCGACCGAGCAGTCTTTCCCACCAGCTTGGCTCGTGCATCGGACGGATCGGACCATAAGCGAGCGCGCGCAAAGACGGATCGCTGTAGGGGCGTGGGCTCGTCCACTGGTCCGGGCGCGAGCTGCGAATGGAGTAATGGGTCATAGCGTTCCTCCCTAGTTAGGCCGCACCCCGCATCGGGGCAGCGGCGCGGCGTGGCAATCTGGAACTCTGTCTGCCAGCACGCCTCTGGTGCAAAGCTGAGCAAGCCGGCTAGGCTAGGTTCACGATCGCCATAAGAGAAAACGGAGCCTGCGGTTCAAAGCCGCACAGGGCGCGGTCGAAACCTTAACGCCTAAAAAGCCGCTCTATCAGCGTGGGCTCTTGCATGGGTCGCACCCGGCCGTGCTTCAAGCGCCGGCGCGATTCGTTTGCAGCGACCGCGGCGTGCGAGCTTTGCGCCCCGGGATATTGGGAGTGGACTGGCGGCTGACGGGAATCGGTAACAGGCATAGGACCTCGACACGCTTCAGGAACAACAGCCGCGCTCACGCCCGGCCACTGCGGACCGGGCGCTCGCCAGGGCACGGGGGGACGCGAAACCAAGAGCCTCGCGCTGAGGCGGTTCTGCACGGTTTGGGTCGAGGAGAGATCGACGCGCGGCTAGGGGCTTGCCCGTAGAGGCGCCCGTGCCGTTCGACCGACGGGATCAGTCGGTCTTGGCGATGAAATCGAGCGCCGCCTCCATCGCTGGATCGGTGCCCAGCAAGGTCGAAACACGCGTATCTGGGGCAAGGATATCGGGCGTGATGCCCAAGCGCGCATTGAGCTGGTCGGCGCCGGCGATAACGGTGCGCTGCAGCGGCACGCGCACCTTCACTCCGCTGTGCGGCAAGGTAAGGTAGAACAATATGCCCGCTGTCGCCCCCGTCGCCGCGCCGCCGGTCGGCTCACCAATGAACGTGGCTTCGCGCTGGGTGCGGATTGTGGCCAGCAGATGCGTCACGCCCGAGGCGTTGTCGCCACTGGTCAGCACGATAAGCCTGCCCCCAAAGGCGCCCTGTTTGGCGGGGATCGAATCCGCTGGTTTGCCCGCCAGCGGGTTGATGATCTCGAACATTCCATCTTCGCGCTTCTTGAACCAGGCGGGATCGGGGTTGAGCGCGGCCTTCTCCCAGGTGTCGAGATAGGGGCGGATTTCCGGATCAATCCGGTCGCTTTTCACAAGCAGCGCGTCCGCCTGACGAAAGGCGGTTGGCATCAGCCATTGCAAAAGGCCTGTCTGCGCGTCGTTCGACCCGCCACCATTGCGGCGCAGGTCAACAATAAGCGTGTCACGGCCAGACGCGGCCAATTCGGCAAAGATCGGCGCGTAGAGCGAATCGGGATCAACCGGATCGCGGTAATTCACAAAGGTGTCGACGCTCAGATAGGCCGCGCGATCATCGATGAGCTTGAAGGTCACCGCGTCCTTGAAATTGCTTGAAAAGCGCCGCTCTCCGGTGATCGCCGAATAGTCGACAAAGCCGAGGCGCTCGGTCGTGATCTCGCGCGTGCCCGTCGCGCCACCGGCAAGGGTCAGCGTCACTTCGGGTCGGGTCTGGTAGAGGAAGGGGTAGAAGTGCTCAAAAGCGGGCCCCATGAACTCACCGAAGGCCACGATGCTCTCGTCCTTGATGAAGTCCGTGTCGCCATCGACGGGGAACAGCGCTTTGACCGCCGCGATCGCTTCGCCAACCGGGCGCCCGTCGATCTTGAGCACTTCGGCGCCGCGCACGAAGCCGGTTGTGCCGGGATTGGTGACAAACATACGCCCATCAAAGATGGCGTAGCGAAACGGGAGATAGAGCGGAGCGTCGGCCCGCGCCTTCTCAAAGTCGGCTGGCAATTCGGCCTTGGTGTGATCGCAGCGGATCGCCGCAAGCGCGCGCGAGATCTGCAGATACATCTCACCGCGCGTCGGTTTTGCAAGAAGCTTTGCCTCGATGTCGGCCCACAAAACGTCAAGCGTCGCTTGCGATGTGTAGCGCGTGTAGCCAGGGTGTATTTCCTCCAGAGCCTTTCGCGCGATCGCCAGCTCCTCCGCGATATGCGCCGGTGACATCGCCTCATCACGCGGCGAAGTGGGCGAGGCGGTCGGCTCGTTGCTGGCTTGGCTTTCGACCGGCGCCGCATACGCGGCGGGAGTGGCCAACGCGGTCAAAGACAGCGACACGGTGAGCGTGGTCAGAGCTGCAGTAAGGGACGGCATTGGAGTCACTCCCCATATGTGCGGCGCAGGGCCGACGGTTTGAATTCGCGGGCGGTGAAGGTGTAGGTTTCGGCCGCGCTGATCGTGATGGCATAGGCTTCATTCGGGCGGTAATCGTCCCAGTATTTTCCATCGCAAGCGTACACGCGCACGCCGAGAGGCAAGACGTAGGTGATTGTGGAAAGGGGCGGCACTGTTCGCACAAATCCGTTGTTCCGGTTCGCGCGGTCGCTGGGCATCTCGAAGCGGGCATAGACCGTGCGCGGCAGGATTGATGTGTTGCGAATCACCAGCTCGCCGGTCTCTTGCAGGCCCGCATCCTCCTCGACAAACTGTGTGTTCACATAAGGATGCGGGTGGGCGTTCAAAGGGACCGGGGTCACGACCGCGAGCACGGCAAGCGTCCCAACAAAGGCAAGGGTCGGGATGAAAGCGGGCGCCGCTTTGCGAACGGCTGGGGGCAAACGGGACTGAGACACACGAACACTCCTATTGACGATGCCACGAACGGCTGATGGCCATTCCAATGGTCACAGCGGGCGTCGCATTCGCCTCAAAAAACCGCGAAACGCACAAAACGAAGAATTGAGACGAATGGTTCGCGCCCCTAGGGCAGGCGAGACGCGTCTTTGAATTGATTGAAGAAAGCACACCCGCTCATGGAATTAGGCTGGCGCACAACGGTTCTGTTGGTCACTGGGGTCCCTTCCCTATTGGCCGCGATCATGATCCTCGCCAACGCGCGCGAAGTGGTCGCAGCGCGGCTCTTTCTGGCGCTGATTTTCGCCTGGGTGATGTTCACCATGCCCTATATTATCGGCTTTTCGGGCGCCTATCAGGCCTATCCCTGGCTGACCTTTTTCCCGTTCAACACCGAGCTTTGGATCGGGCCCTTATGGCTGCTCACCGTGTGCGCCTTGACCAGCGAACGGCTGCCTGAGCGCTGTTGGCTGTGGTTTGTGCCCGGCGCAATCCAGACGCTCTACTACACGGTGCTGTTCTTAGGGGTCGGTCCCAACTGGGGTATCGGCGCCGAAGCGGCGGAGGCCAAATTCGCGTTCAGCGACGCGTTTCACGTGCCCTATGTCGTGCCAATTGAGACGACTTTGGGTCTGGCGTTAATCGCCTGGGCTTCGTGGGAGAGTTGGCGACGGATCAGCCGCTATCGCGAATGGATCGGGCGCGAACATTCCAACGCGGAACGGGTGGACCTGGCGTGGCTGCAACACGCGGGCGCCGCGATAATCGCGCTGGCCCTGATCTGGCTGACGAGCGATGTCGCGGCGACCATTTTCGGGCGCCTGTCCTACGTCACCAATTTCTACTGGTACGCGGTGAGCGGCGTGGTGGTGCTGTGGCTGGCGCTGCAATTCCTTGCACGCAGCGACCGCCGCTTTCCCAAGCCACTTCCCGCGTCGATGGTCGGACCAATAGGCGAGGCGCAGACCGAATCGAACGCCCAGGACGCACTCACCCACGCAACCCAATCCGAGCCTGCCCCTGAAGCGCCAGCGCCCGCGCCGCCGCGCATCGACATGAACGAACTGGCAGCCAAAGTGCGGCAAGGCCGATGGCATTTCGATCAGGATCTCACACTTGCGCAGCTGGCGCGGCGGGTCGGGACCAACGCCTCGGCGCTCTCAGCTGCCCTCAACGCGCAAGAGGATGAAAACTTCACAAGCTTTATCAACGGGTTCAGAGTCGAAGCGGTGTGCGAAAAACTGTACGAGGCCGCGCATCAAGGGGGGCCCGTGCCCAACCTGCTGGACTTGGCGCTGGATTGCGGGTTCGGCTCAAAGGCGACCTTTAACCGGGCTTTTAAGCGCCATACCGGGCAGTCACCGCGCGAGTGGATCAACCAGATTCGCGTCGCCAAAGCGGCGTGACACCCGCTGGGCGCTTAAAGAAAACGTCGCTGTTGAAAAAATGGCAGGGGCGACAGGATTCGAACCCGTGGCCCTCGGTTTTGGAGACCGATGCTCTACCAACTGAGCTACGCCCCTGCACAAGAGCGCGTCCCTTATAGAAGGGTTTCGCGGCTGGCAACACCGCAAACCAACCCTTGCACCGGTCCTCGTGTCGCCTCCTTACTGGAACATAGGGCACGTGGTGCTATTCTTGCGATATGCATTCGCCCAGGCGCTCCATCATCCCAGTCGAAACGCTGTTGCTCGCTTATCGCAGCGGCATTTTTCCCATGGCCGACAAGCGCGAGGATCAAGACGTCTTCTGGGTCGAACCGCGCGATCGCGCGATCCTGCCGCTTGATCGGTTCCACTTCTCCAAATCCTTGCGCAAAGTGGTGCGCTCGGGGCGGTTTATCGTCACGCTCGACACCGCGTTTGAGGACGTTGTCGAAGCGTGCGCCGAGCCGCGCCCGGGCCACCCGGAAACCTGGATCAGCGACCGGATCGTGCGCAGCTATGTTGCCCTTCACGAAGCGGGACACGCGCACTCCATTGAATGCTGGCGCGGCTCGGAAGACGGTCACGACAGCCGAACGCTCGTTGGGGGGCTTTATGGGGTGAGCTTTGACAGGGTCTTTTGCGGGGAAAGCATGTTCAGCCGCGAGGACAACGCCAGCAAAGTCGCGCTCAGCTGGCTTGTCGCGCTGATGCGCCGGGCGCGTTACCAATTGCTCGACTGTCAATTCATGACCGATCATCTCTCCTCGCTCGGCGCGATGGAGATGCCGCAGCGCATGTATATTGAGGCGCTTGAACACGCCCGCGGTCAGACGCGGATGACTCTGGCCGATGCGTATCAAGCGTTCCTTGAAGAGGCCGCGGCCGACAATCAGCCAGCCTCGGCGGGCTCTCCGGGAAAGCGCATCGCGCAATCCTTCACCCAGACATCGTAGATCGGGTGCTCAACAACATTGAGGCTGGGCGAGTCCTTGAACAGCCAACCCGAAAAAACACGCGTGTGTTGGCTTTGGCCGCGCTCAAGCACGTCCAATTGCACAAATGCGCCAGTCTCCTGTGGCATTTCCCAGGGAGCGGTGCGCTCGCATGAGGCAAGGCGCAAAATCACAGGACCGGCTTCGCGCACTTCTCCGGGGCGCATCTCGAAATCCTGAGTTAGATTGTTGCGCTTGTTAAGCAGGCCGATGGTTGCCACGCGCTCTTCAAGCGGCGTTGCTCCCGCTTCGCCGACTTCGCCCGGCAGCTCGCCCACACGCTGCTCCCCCTCACCTTGAGCGGTCTGCTGGAGACCGGCGCTGTTCTCGGTTCCGTCGGCGCCTTGGCCGCAGGACGCCAGCGCAAGGCCCAACGTCGCGGCCACGCTTACAAACGCAATACGCATAGAGAAGACCCGTCAGCCCTCGGGCGACCAGGCTTCGTAATCGCCCACAGCCTTCGCGCGTTTGCCACCGCGATCAAGCGAACCTTGGGGCAGATAGGCCTGGGGCGTGCCGGTCGCGTTGGGGGTGTAGTCGGCAGCCCACCCTTTGGCTGGAGGCAAGTGGATTTCGGGGACGACGACAACCGCGCCGTGGAGCCAGCCGTGCCATTCGGCAGGCACGCGGCTTGCATCGTTCGCGCCATCGTAGATCACCCAACGCTTTTCACGCTGGGTGTAGGAGCCGGTGGCCGCGTCATCGCCCTTGCGCACCTTGCGGTAATATTTGTTGCCCGCGTAATCGGTGCCAACATGCTCTGCGCCCTGACGGCTCGCCCAAAGATGCGTGCCGAGCGTCGCGCCGTCCCACCAGGTGAAGATCTTTCCGAAGATTCCCATTTGGGCGCGCGATAAACGAAATGGCCTGACGAGCCAAGGGCAATACGGCTTGAAGAACCCTTCGGTTTCGAACATTCTGTTGCCTGGCAGGACGGGTGAAGAGCGGGAAACAAAGATGCAAGATTTCAGCGCGCTCGCGCAAGAGGTCAGCCCAGCTTACGCGTTCACCTATTACGCGCACGCCGCGATCGGCTTTGGCGCCGCGGCCTTGGGTGTTGTCGCTCTAGCCAGCCGCAAGGGAGGCCCTTGGCATCGCCGTTCTGGACAGATTTTTCTGGCTGCCATGGGGTTCGCATCGCTGAGCGCACTGTACTTTGTCGTCGCGCGCGTTCCGGCCCCCCCTGTGCTCATCTCTGCATTGGCCGCCATCTACGCCATGGGGATGGCAATCCTGTCGCTGCAACAGCGCAAGGGCGGATGGTTTGCGCTCCAAGCGGTTCTGATCGCGCTACCGGTGTTCAACGGATTGCTCTATCTGGCCTTTGCCCCTTTGGCCTTTACGATCCCTGAAATCCCGACCTATGTCGGCGTGCTCGGCCCGCTGGCTGGCGCGTTTTTTCTGACCCTGGCCTGGAAGGACGTGCAGTTCCTACGTGCAAGCTCCGTCGAAACCCCACGCCGCTTGCGCCGCCATGGGTTTCGCATGGCGGTGGTCTGCGCGGAAGTCGTTCGCGCCCCGCTCCAATCGTTCGGACCGCCCTTTCTGGGTGAGGAGCACTCCTTCCAGTTCTACGCCTTTGCGCCGATGGTGCTGATCCCGCTTTTCTATTTCGCCGCACGGCCCGATTGGCTGAAACCAGCCCAACCTGCGCCAGCCGCCATGTAAGGGCCGCTGCGAGAGGAGCCTCAAGGCAGCTCCCATTCAACCTGGTCGCCGGGCGCAATACCCAGCTCAGCCGCCAAACCGCCGCGAATCTCGAACACGGCGATAACAGCGCCATCCGAACGCACCGATTCGAGAGAATAGGGCACGGCGGTTTCAATATTTCTGATCCGGCGGTCTGCGCCGATGAAGATAATATCGAGGCTGATCGGGGTGTTTTTCATCCAGAAGCTGCGCGGAGCAGGTGGATCGTTGGGGAAGATCATCGCCTCGTCATCCGCCAAGGACTCGCGAAACATCAGGCCCCGCGCCTGGGCCTGGCGGGAAAGCGCGAGCTCCGTCTTAAACGGGATGCGCTTATCGCTCGCCACCACGGTAACCTCAGCGATTTCAAGGCCCGAAATAGGGTGGCGGGCGCTGTCCACCTGGGCAGTGGATGCGGGCGGAGCCTCTTGAGTTGCCTCCACCGGCGAGCACGCCGCGACCAAAATCGCAACGGGAGTCGCGCGTAGGCAAAACTGCGGGGGTGGAATAATATCACCGCCAAACATCGTCACTATCCTCTTCTGCTTCTGTCACCCAACCCTCGATATCCTGCGGTGTTGCCGCTTCCAAGATGAACTGGATGTGTTCGTATAGGTGGCCTGCGCGCAGCATCGCGGCAACCTGTTTCTCGCGGCGTTTGCGCACGACTTCGGGCGTCTCGTCTTGGTCGCGTAGGCCGCGCGCGAAGGGACCAAAACCGCGCTTCTTCGCCAACAAAAGGGCCGCGCGGCGGCTCGCGGCTTCATCGGGTGCGTTGTCCGCGCGGGTCTGCTCCTCAATCCCGGCCGCCCACAGCGCCTGTTCAACCCGGCGTTTGCCATAGCCGCGCCCGGTCAAATCGCGCGAACGGCTGCGCGCGTAAGCCTCATCGTCGACATAGCCCAGCTCAACCAGCCGCGCGACAAGGCCGGTGACATCCAGGTCTTGGGTGCGGCCTTCGGCGTCCTCGGCAACCCCGCGTTCGCGAACCTTGCGCGCCAGATATCCCTCAACCTTGGCGGCGGTGGTGGAAAAGCGTGCAACATAAGCGAGCGCCAGGTCGCGCAACGCGGTCTCATCGAGCGGCGCAGCGCGTTTGCGCTTGCGACCACCCGATCCGGACGCGCTACGATGCGATGACGTTTTGCTTCCCCGTGAAACCATTTCGCCTTATTCGTGCCACAGTCGTTATCAAATGGGGCAAACTGGACCGCTTTGGTGCTAATTGCCTGAGCGACTGGGACACAATAGCGCAAGCTTGAACCCTTGCGCAAATGACGGGTTTCGCGAGAGAAAATGACCGACGCCGCACTGACGCCGACGCCGAACGATTGCGATCTGCCGCGTATTCGCGCGCAGTTTTCAACCTTTAACGAGGCAATTGATTACGCTGCGCGCAGCGAAAAGGGCCTCAATTTCCACGATATGCGGGGACAACTCGAACGCGTCTATCCGTTTAGCGAGCTGCGCGAAGACGCGCTTGACATGGCGCGGCGGCTGATCGCCTTTGGCATCGGGCCTGAGGACCGCGTGGCGCTGATCGCGGAAACCGGCCCGGACTTTGCCGCTCTTTTCTGCGCATGTGTCTATGCTGGAGCCTGGCCTGTCCCCCTGCCGTTGCCCACGACGTTTGGCGGCAAGGACAATTTTATCGATCAGCTCGCGGTTCAGCTCGAAAGCTCGGACCCGGAGATCCTCTTGTACCCCGAGGAAATCGCTGAAATGGCCGATGCGGCCGCCGCGAGGCAGTCTTGCGCAGCGGAAAGCTGGCAGGCCTTCGCCGAACGCAAAGCGCCCGCTGTGGAATTGCCCCAGGCCGACCCGCAGGACATTTGCTATCTGCAATACTCCTCAGGCTCGACCCGCTTTCCGCAAGGGGTCGCGGTCACCCATGAGGCGCTGCTGCACAACCTCTATGGCCATTCGACCAGCATGGACCTGCAGCCCGATGAGCGCTGCGTAAGCTGGCTGCCATGGTATCACGATATGGGCCTGGTCGGCTGTTTGCTGTCATTGATCGCTAATCAGGTGTCCGGCGACTATCTCAAACCCGATGCGTTTGCCCGCCGCCCGTTGGCCTGGCTTGACTTGATCAGCCGCAACAAAGGCAGAACGCTCAGCTATTCGCCAACTTTCGGCTATGACATTTGCGCGCGCCGCATTTCCAGCCAGTCCAACGTGGCCGAGCGGTTTGACCTGTCGCGCTGGCGGCTCGCAGGCAATGGCGCGGATATGATCCGACCCGATGTTATGCAGAGCTTTGTCAATGCGTTTGCCGATGCGGGCTTTTCCGCCGATGCCTTTACGCCGTCCTATGGCCTCGCCGAAGCGGTGCTCGGCGTTACTGTGATGCCGCCGGGCGAAGGCATCCGTGTCGAACTGGTCGAAGAAGAGCGCCTTTCGGGAACACCGCGCGACATCACGCGCCCGGCCCGCTATCGCGCGATTGTCAATTGCGGCAAGCCAATGCCCGATATGATTGTCGAGATTCGCGACGAAGACGGGAAACCACGCGGTGACCACCAAATAGGCAAGGTATGGTGCCAGGGCCCGAGCGTGATGCATTCCTATTTCCGCAATGAGGAAGCGACTGCGGCCTGCCTCGTTGATGGTTGGTTAGACACCGGCGATATGGGCTATATGGCCGACGGCTATCTGTTCATCGTTGGCCGCGCCAAAGACATGATCATCATCAACGGCAAGAACCACTGGCCGCAGGATATCGAGTGGGCAGTGGAGCAGCTTCCCGGCTTCAACCATGGCGATATCGCCGCCTTTGCGGTGGAAACTGACAACGGTGAGGAAGCGCCCGCCGTGCTCGTCCATTGCCGTGTTTCCGACCCGATTGAGCGGGTGAAGCTGCGCGAGCAGATCAGCGACAAGGTGCGCTCGGTCACAGGTATGAGCTGCGTGGTCGAGCTGGTTCCGCCGCGTACGCTGCCAAGAACGAGCTCCGGCAAGTTGAGCCGCGCCAAAGCGAAGAAGCTTTACCTGAGCGGCGAAATCGTCCCGCTGGAATTGGCGGCTTAATTGCCCCACTCGGCGCGAAGCGGCCCGGAGTCGCGTCTTGTCGCCACGACAACGCCTCGCTCCGCTAAGACGCCTTGGGCTATCGACGTCTCATCGAGCGGGCCAACCAACGTGATCGGCACGTCAATCCGGGCCGCGGCCCATTCGATCGTGTCCAGCGCGGACTTGCCTTTGGCGCTTGGGACAAGGGTGGGGCTTTCTCCCTCCTTCCCTTCGACTTCTTCGAATTCGATCGCGCTGGGCAGATCGCTTAGCGGGGGTAGCAGTTCGATGGCCCATTCCGGCTCGGTTTCGGCAATCCTGAGTTCAAGCACGCGATAGGCCGCAAGGCTGGCCCCATCGAGACGCTGCGCCCGGACCAGCGCGCGGCGGCGGGTGCGGTCGATCAACACATCAGCTTCCGGCACCCCGGCGACCAACGCAAGCCGTTTGGCAAGATCCTGGGTCCGGGCGAGCGCCAGCTGCTCTTCGCGCGCGCGAGACGCGGAAAGCTGCGCTTGCTGCGCCGCCACCGCTCCGGTCGAGACCTGGTACTGCGTCAAGGTCAGCTCAACCGGTTCCGACAGGCGTTGGGCAAGAGCGCGTTCGATCTCCGCCTCAGCCTCGTCGCGCAATTCGGGTGTCAGCATGGCCGCGCTTACGGCGATCGGGCTGGCGGCGAATTCGATGTTGAGCGTATCGATCAGCGCGTTTTCGGGGAAGGCCTCGATAATCTCATCGCGCACGATGCGCTGCGCGTTGGTCTGGAAGGCGATTTGCTGCAGCGAGAAAGCCAGCGGGACCGCCAGCGCGATAAACACACCGAAAACCGCCAGATTCTGAAGCGCGGATTGCCGCGCGCTCAGGCTTGTGCGGAAGCCATAGAGCCGCGCCATCGCCCAAGCGGTAAGCGCGATGGTGATCAAGTTGGTCACATACAGCAGCAGCGCGCCCGAAAAGACCGTCCAGTTCAGCGTTGCCAGACCAAATCCCACCACCGCGAGCGGCGGCATTAAGGCGGTCGCGATCGCCACGCCGACAATTGTCCCGTCACGCCCCCTGATCATTGCGTAAGCGCCCGCCAAAGCGGAAAACAGCGCAACGAACAGGTCGAACAGATTGGGCTGCGTGCGCGAGGCAATCTCGGGAGTGATCGTCTGAATCGGAGAGAAGTAGACCAGCGCCGAGGTCAGCCCCACCGCCATCAGCGTGCCCATGGCAAGGCTGCGAGCCGACTGCCGGAGCCAATGAAAATCGCCAATCGCAAGCGCAAATCCCAGTCCCATGATCGGGTCCATCAGCGGCGACAACAGCATCGCTCCGATCACCACGGCGGGCGAAGACAAAAGCAAGCCCAACACCGCAATGCCGCCGCTCATCGCAGTCATGAAGAGGTAGCGCTCTGAGATCGCGCATTCCGCGCGGCGCTTCTCGATTACCTCGGCTTGGTTGACCGTGCCCACGACGTCTTGCATCCAGTATCGACGCAGACTGAAGAGAACGCGGGCAAAGGGCGACGGTCGCGTCTTCACTGCGCCGGCTGTGGCATCGGCTATGTTTGTGCCGCCGTCGCGCACACTCCCATCGTCATTCAGTTCCGGCAACGCTCTGGCCCCTTTCGATTGTGCCGATACCGTCATCTCTCGCCAAGCGAAAGCGCGATCCGAAACCGCATCGCCACGGCCTGCTATCGACCAACGCATTATCGTGGACGGCGGACGCGCAATCGGGCATTCTTGAAACTCGTGTTATAGATGCCTAATACAGTTAGAGAATTCAGCGGCCTCGCATCTTGTTTGCGCCGGTCGTCAGAGGGAGCAAACGAGCCGCCATGAGCACCGAAAACCAGGCCGCCACCAACATCGCCACCGCGACCAAGGAAGCCGCCGCGTTCGAACTGACCCCGCCCGAGCCGGTGCCCGTTGTTGCGCCCGAGCAGGCCTCGGGTCTGGTTCCGGTTACCCCTGAACAGAAATCAAAGCTTGACGTGAAGGTCGACAGCTTCGTCGAAGATCTAGTCTCGATCGATGCCAATTCCCCCGCCTTTGGCGAGAAGGTCGATCAGATCACCCGCATGGGGCAGGAGCAGATCCGCGCCGCCGCAGGCCATTCAAACCGCTTTCTTGATCGCCCGGTGCGCGCCATGGACGCCGACAGCAGCGTGGGTAAGGATCTGGCGGAACTGCGCCGCACGGTTGAAGAGCTCGATCCGGGCCGCAAGAGCAAATTGCTGGAACCGCGCAAGCTCTTCGGGATCATCCCGTTTGGCAGCAAGCTGCAGAACTACTTTGACAGCTACACCAGCTCGCAAGGGCACATTCAGGAGATCCTGAAGAGCCTGGAAGGCGGCAAGAAAGAGCTTGTGCTCGACAACGCGGCCATTGATCAGGAGCGCGCCAAACTGTGGGAGGCGATGGGCGAGCTTGAGCAAATGATCCATATAGCAAAGGCGCTGGACGCCAAGCTTGAAGCCAAAGCGCTTGAGCTCGACACGAGCGATCCGGAGAAGGCGAAAGCCCTTCGTGAATCGGCGCTGTTTTATGTTCGCCAGCGCACGCAGGATCTGCTGACGCAAATGGCGGTGAGCGTGCAGGGTTATCTCGCGCTCGATCTGGTCAAGAAGAACAATGTTGAGCTTGTCAAAGGCGTTGATCGCGCCAGCACCACGACGGTCGGCGCGCTGCGCACGGCGGTGACAGTGGCCCAAGCGATGACGAACCAGAAACTGGTTCTGGAGCAGATCACTTCGCTCAACACCACCACGGCCAATATCATTGATTCCACCAGTTCACTGCTCCGAGAACAGACCGGACAGATCCACGAACAGGCCGCCGCCTCGACGATCCCCCTGGAGACACTGCAACGCGCCTTCCAGAACATCTACGACACGATGGACGAGGTTGACGATTTCAAAACGCGCGCGCTCGATTCAATGAAGCAGACGGTTAGTGTGCTGTCTGATGAGGTCGAGAAGTCCAAGGGCTATATCGCGCGGGCCGAAGGCCAGGCCCAAGCGCAGGCCAAAGTCGCCAGCGAACCTTCGCTGCTGGCGCTGGAAAGCTAAACGAGGGCCCCAATGGTCGACAGCACCAAGCACTCCGAGCAGATTATGGGAGCCGCGCGCCAGTCGCTCGTCGTGCAACGTTCGGGCGGAACGCACCGCTCCGCCCGCAGCATCGGTCAAGGGTCCGCGCGCGAGAAGATGCAAGTCTGGAAACGTCGCGCCAAATATTTCGGCGGCGCGCTTCTCACGATCTTTGCCACCGCATGGCTTGCAAGCGCAACCTTGGGTGCGATCGGCTTTAACGGGGTTGTTGCAGTCGCTTTTGCAGTCATGGCGGCGGCGTGGTTCTTTACCCGTTATCCAAAGGTGAAAGAGGTCAAACGCACCGAGCTTAAGCAAGGCAGTCCCAAGGAGATGGTCGCCAACACCGAGCTGTGGCTGGAACAGCAGCGCAAGGCCTTGCCCGCGCCGGCTGTGCAAGTGGTGGACCAGCTCGGCACGCAGCTGGACGCTCTGGGGCTGCAGTTGGAGACAATCGACGCGGCGCACCCCGCAATGGGTGACGTGCGCGAACTGGTGGGCGAATACATCCCGGAGACCATCGACAATTACCGTAAGATCCCAGAGCATCTACGCACTGAGCAACACACGGGCAAGAGCGCTGATGAGCGTCTGACCGACAGCCTGGGCAAGCTCTCAGACGAAATCGACCGGGTCACGCGGGAGCTGGCCGAAGGGGCGATGGATGATCTGGCCATCAAGGACCGATATCTGGAATACCGCTATGGCGGAGCCGAGGCCCTCGACGATACGAGCGGCGGATAGGCGCCCTATGCGCGTGCGCCTTCCCCACCAGCTCGACCGCGCCGAGGTTCGCCGGCGACTTGACGAGCGCAAGGGTGAAATCGTTACCTACTTCCCCGAAGGCATGGCGACGCTGGAAAGCGGATGGCAGGGTGAGGATCATCTCGACTTTACGGTCGCCGTCGCGGGTCAGCGGATCGGCGGTGCGATCGACATCGGCGATGACCATGTCGAGATTGAGATCGATCTGCCGTTCATCCTCAGCTTCCTGCGGCCTACGATCGAGCGCTCTATGCGCAAAGAGGGCACGCGGCTGCTCACCTAGGCGGTAAGCGCCAATGTGGTGGTTTTGCATGCAGTAATAGGCACTTCTACGGAGTTGCCATGCTCGACTGCATTTGCATCTTACACTCGCTTGTGTCAGTCTTGTTAGACACTCTGGCTCACGGGCCAGCCTAAAAATCGCCGCAGAGTGGAGTGGATTCGCAGACAATGGGTTACGCAAAGCCGACCGACAATCTTCGGCACACTCTGCGCGGCGCGACGGCGAGCGCGCACGATCTGCTTGATGGCACCATGCGCGCGGCTGCGGGATGGGCCAGTCGGGACGATTACGCGCGCTTTCTAAGCCTCCAATACGCCGCGCGATTGCCGGTTGAGGCGTGGCTGGCGGACAACGCGCCCGCCGACCTCAACCCACCCGCTCAAGCCTCGCTGATTGCCCAAGACCTTGTCGAACTGGGTGAGCCGGTTCCGGCGAGTGCGTCGCCATTTGACCTCCCAGTACCCGCTGCCGAAGCGGCTGAGGTGACCCGGGCAGAGGCCTTGGGCGCGGCGTGGGTGCTGGCTGGGTCCTCCCTTGGCAACCGCGCGATTCTGGCCGAAGTGCGCCGCGCGGCCGAGCAGAACGCGCAACCCCTTTGGCCGACGCGGTTTCTCAGCGATGCGGCCATGCTCGACTTCTGGAAAGGGCTGCGGACCCAGCTCGAAGGCAGCGCAGATATCGAAGACGTTGAGCGGGCCACCTGCGCCGCGGCCGCCGTCTTTGAGCACTTCATTGCGCACGCACAAGCATCGCCGGATGGTTCGGGAGGGGTCCCCGAAGCGGCGCAAACACACAGGGCCCCATGAACCGCATTCCCACGCCGGATGAACTCACGCAATGCGACCGCGAACCGATCCACCAGATCGCCGCTGTCCAGCCCTTTGGCGGCCTGATCAAGGTCAACAGCGATTGGAGTATCGGCCATCGCTCGGCCAATTGCGCCAGGCTGTTGGGCATCAAAGACGCGCTGGTCATCGGCGCCAACCTTGCAAGCGTGTTCCGCCCCGAAGCCATGCAATCCCTGCGCTCGTCGCTGGTCCGGTTGGCCAGCGGGGCAGAGCTTGACCGACTCTTTGGAGTTGAGCTTGTCGAAGGCGGCGGATTGTTCGATTGCGCCATCCATGCGGTGGGACAGCGTGTTATCCTTGAATTTGAGCCGCATGACGAACGCGAGTTCGTCAACCATATCGCGCTGATCAGTCCTATCGTTGCGCAGCTTGAATCGGTTACCGACATCGGGACGCTGTGCACCAAAGCCGCAAGCCTGGTCCGCCAGACGCTCGGCTACGACCGGGTCATGGTGTACAAGTTCCACGATGATGAGAGCGGCGAAGTCGTCGCGGAAGACGCGCGAAGCGATCTCGAGCCTTATCTCGGACTGCGCTACCCGCGCGGAGATATCCCGCAACAGGCGCGCGAGCTGCTGATCCGCAACCGGGTGCGCGTAATCGCCGATGTTGAGGCGCCAAGCGCTGCAATCGAACCGGGGGTAGCGTTCGGCAACCGCCCGCTCGATATGTCGATGAGTGTGCTGCGGGCGCATTCGACGATGCATCTTCGATATCTGCGCAATATGGGCGCACGAGCGACGCTGACCGTCTCAATCCTGCGGCAGGGCAAATTATGGGGGCTGATCTCGTGTCACCATATGGAGCCGCGTCTCCCGTCCTTCTCGCTTCGCACGGTGGCTGAGACATTGGGGCAGATGCTCTCGCTAATACTCGACAGGATCCTGATCAACCGATCCGAACGGTTGCGCTCGCGCGGGGGCGATGTGCACAATCAGTTGATGGTCAACCTGGCGCAAGGCGCGCCACTTGGCGACAACGTGGCAATGGTGGGCGAAATGCTCGACGGGTTGATTGCGCATGATGGCCTGACTGTGCATCTGGGCGGACAATTCAACCGCTGCGGATCCGCCCCAAGCGAAGAGGACTACAAGGCGATTGCGGCCACTTTTGGTGCCTCACCCATCGACCGCGCCTTCGGGACCGCCAATCTCGCGCACCAATTGCCACAAGCGTCCGCATTCAAAGAGCGCGCCGCAGGTGCCTTGATGATCCCGATATCGCGCTCTCCGGAGGATTTTCTGGTTCTTTGGCGCAAACCCTTGTCGCGAACCGTCCGGTGGGCAGGCGATCCGGCAAAGGCCAAAGCGGTGGATCCTGAGGACCGGCTCCAGCCGCGGGCAAGCTTTGCCGCGTGGGAGGAGGCGCTCGAAGGACAGAGCGAGGCGTGGAGCGAAGATGACCTGCACATCGCCGATGGCCTGCGCGTCACGCTGCTTGAAGTGATTATGCGGATGTCGGAGGAGGTGGCGCGCGAACGTAACCGCGCGCGCGAGCAGCAGGAGTTGCTGATTGCGGAGCTCAATCACCGGGTGCGCAACATACTCAACCTCATCCGCAGTCTGGTTGCGCAATCGCGGCACGACGCCATTGACGTTGAGAGTTTCGCCACGATTATCGGAGGGCGTATCACCGCGCTCGCCTGTGCGCACGACAACATCACGCAGGAAAACTGGGCGCCCGCGCCTTTGGCCAAACTGTTCGAGACGGAGATCGAGGCCTATCTTACAGAGCAGCTCGATCGCTTCTCACTAACCGGCGAGCGGGTCCTGATTGCGCCCGAAGCCTACACTGTCCTGGCTCTTGTGGTGCACGAATTGATGACAAACTCGGCTAAGTACGGAAGCTTGTGCGACCGGTCTGGCACGGTGCGAGTGGACGTGGGCCGCAACGCGCGCGGCGACCTTACCATTGCTTGGCGCGAACGCGGTGGACCACCCGTCCAGCCGCCGACGCGGCGTGGTTTCGGATCCACGATCATTGAACGTTCGATCCCATTTGAGCTCAAAGGAGAGGCGCATGTGCGTTTCCACCTGACTGGGCTTGAAGCGGATTTTGTTGTCCCCGGCCGGTTTGTCTCGCGCGATACAAGCGCGGTTGTCCCAGGCGCTGGCGCGGCGGAAATCGCACAGCCACGGCCAAACGAAGTCCGGGATGGGGTGTCCGGACAAGCGAACCTCACCCACATGCTTGTCGTCGAAGACAGCATGATCATCGCCGTTGATGTTGAGGAGAATCTGCGGCGGCTGGGCGTGGCGTCGATTGATGTCGCCAGCAGCGTTTCCGGGGCGCTGAAGGCGATTGAGATGCAAGCGCCCGATCTTGCCATGGTCGATTTCAACCTTGGGGCCGAATCAAGCGAACCGGTTATCAAGGAGCTCGCCGACAGGGGCATCCCGTTTGTTCTGGCGACCGGCTACGGAGAGTTGGGCGAAAAACTGGGCGAATTCGGCGCAATGGGGCTGCTGCGCAAACCGTATGGACGCGCTGAGATTGAGAATGTTCTCAACGCCCATAAAGCGATGCTTGAGGCCAATATGGCTATAAGCGCCAGAGCCTCAGCGTGACCGCGTCAGAAGCGAAACGCCCGCTTGGCCAAAGTCGATCATGTCGAGCGAGGACGCGTAAAGGCACTCCCCGGGGCTGGCGACCTCACCGCTCGGCTTGAGCGTCAGGGTTCCCGAGAGCGGAAGGGCCAGCAGACCTTCGGTGTAGCTCGCGCGAACGGCTGCGTCCGGCGCCCCTTCGACGCGGTCCAAACGGAAACGCTTGCTTTCAACAAGCGTCGACCCGCGCTCAGCGATGGTGCTGCGATGCTCGAGCGCGTAGGGCGACCCATCCGCCACCGCCATCGCGCGCTCCAAATGCAACTCGCGCGGGCGGCCGTAGTCGTAGAGACGGAAGGTTGTGTCGCTGTTTTGCTGCACTTCGACGAGGACAAGGCCAGGCCCGATGGCGTGGACAGTGCCCGCGGGAAGGTAATAGATGTCGCCGGGTGAAACGGGATGCCAGGTAAGAAGGTCTTCAATCGAACCATCGCGCGCTGCGGCTTCGATCCTTTCAGGGGTCACCGCTTCGTTGAAACCGATGGCCAGGCTTGCGCCCGGATCAGCGGCAAGGACGAGCCAGCACTCTTCTTTGCCCGCTTCGCCCGCAAGCGCGCTGGCATCAGAAGGGTGGACCTGAACCGAGAGTTTTTCGCTCGTAAACAGATACTTGACGAGCAACTGTGCCATTTCGGGCGGCGGCTCGAACCAGATTTCGCCAATGCGGGCGTCCTGAGGCGCGGCGAAAGGTTCGGGTAACGTCTCACGGCCCCAGACCTTTTCAACCATCCGGGTCGGCAGGACGCGCGCGTCGCCTTGGATGGTCGCGCCGTCTTTCATTGGTTGCTTGCCCCCGGAAGTTTGCCAACACGCTGGGCTCCCTCGCGTGTTGTCACAAGCACTTCGTTTCCTGACACAACGATGCACACATCCTCGACACCGACCGCTGAAACGCGCGGCCCGTCGCTGATCGCAAGAACGTTGCGACACGCATCAAAATCGACCGAACCGCGTTGGATATTGCCCTTGCCGCCGCTCGACTGGCCGTCCGACGACGCCGATTCCTGAGCAAGCGCGTCGTGCAGAGCGGCCCAATTACCGATATCCGACCAGCCCATATCGACCGGGACCATCGCGGCTCGCTTGGTGTTTTCCATTACGGCGTAATCGATTGAATCGCCTTCAATCTCCTCAAACGCCCCCGCGTCGGGGTAGAATCGCGATCCTTGCAAGCGACCAGCCGCGACCGACACAGCCACCGCCTGCGCCATAGACGGGCGGTGCGTGTCAAGCTCGCCCAGCAGAGCTCCCGAGCGAAACGCAAAGATCCCGCCGTTCCAGCTGTACTCGCCGCTGGCGAGATAAGCCTGAGCGGTCTCGAGGTCCGGCTTTTCGACGAACTGCGCGATCTGGAATCCGCCAGGAAGCGGGTTGCCGCGATGGAGATAGCCATAGCCGGTCTCCGGTCGTTCAGGGGCGATACCAAAAGAGACCAGCCAGTCTTCTCGCGCCAAGTCGGCCGCCGCGAGCGCCGCGTTGCGGAACGCGGCCTCATCAGCGATGTGGTGATCGCTCGGGCACACCAACATGATGGCATCGGAGGGCAATTGCGCGGCGGCCAGGGCAATTGCGGGCGCGGTGTTCTTGCCCTTGGGCTCCACGATCAAGCGATAGCTCTCCACGCCGGCCAATTGCTCTTCGATAATATCGCAATGCGCCTCACCGGCCACCACAATCGGGGCCGCAAATCGATCATCACCGGAGACGCGGCCCACCGCCTGCTCAAACAAGGTTTGCTCACCGATAAGAGGGAGGAAGGGCTTGGGCTTGATCTTGCGGCTTACCGGCCACAGGCGGGTTCCGCTGCCACCGCACAAGATGACGGGATGAATCGGCGCTGCGCTCGTCATAACGCGCAGGCTATAGCAGGGCCGGATGCCGATGCCAGCGCCGCTTAGTGTATCAGCTATCGCCGCAATCCGTCGCTGTTGGCGGACCTTCAGAACCAGCGCTGACGCCAATAGAAGGGAGCGTCGACCGGATTTCCGTTCGGGTCGCGAGCCGGGCGGAAGCCCAAACGGTCAACCACCAACTGGCAGGTGATACGATCAGCTTGGGCATCCGGGCTGGCGCGGTAAATCGAGCAATCGCGCGCGCGGCCATCGGGCCCGACGATCACGCGCACGATCACGTGCGTTCCACGCCGCGCCTCGCGCCCTCCAGGCGGGGTAGGGTAGTCGCGCGCGTTGTCGATGGCGCCGGAGATATGTTCGGGTCGGGTCACCGCTATCCCACCAGGACCCGATCCGGCCAGCCCGCTTCCCGTCCCCAATCCGTTACCCGACGCGCCGGTGCCTTTCCCAGCCGCCCGCGCACCCGACAGCGACGCCTCTCCCGTGGATGCCGCTTGTGGGAGCGAGTCGGGCTTGGGCAACGGCAAAGCGACCTGAGGCGCGCTTTCAGGCGCAGCCACCGCCGGCTCAGCCGGCGCCCCTTGCTCGCCTTGCTCGGGTTCGGAGCGATTTTCCAGCGGGGGCGGAGCGGGGTCTGCTTCGGTCGGCGCGATAGTGAACGCCGCCATCACTTCGCCTTCGACCGAGCGCGCCATATCGGTAACCAGAGCGTAAGCCAGGACATAAAGCGCCCCCGAGTGAAGCAGTACGAGCCGGACGCGATTGCCCTCACCGTCTTTACCATCCTGTTTATAGCCGAGACTAAGGATTAAGCGATGGAGCGCACCATCAAGTCTGCGGACAGGCGGTTAGCCGATACGGGCGATCGCGCCCGCGCTCCGGGCGCGGCGCGCTCTACAGACGCGTTCTCGCCAGCCGATTGGGCGCCCGCTCCCTTTGCAGAGCAGAACGATAGCCAGGTTTTCCGCAAGGCCAATCCGAACGCACCGATCGTAGCTCTGGGACCTCCCG
>ERZ1740065.53-NODE-53-length-50062-cov-7.415962_pt1 | contig 50062 bp, 44 predicted proteins | sample MGYA00581738_ERZ1740065 | MGnify/ENA primary metagenome ERZ1740065 (study PRJEB43018, sample SAMN04849749) | marine metagenome | isolation source: floating plastic debris | place: Pacific Ocean | collected 2008-09-01 | study: EMG produced TPA metagenomics assembly...
CCTCCTCTACGCCTCCCCCGCGTGCCCGCTGCGCCCGCCCCTTGGGCTTGTAATCTAAAGCCCTCCTGCCCCCCTGCCCTGCCCCTCCCCCGCGACGGCGGCTACACGAGCGCGCGAGCATACGCGGCCTCCCTGATCGTTGCCAGCCCGCTTGTCGACGGCGCAGACGGTCACTAAGCTTGCCGCTTCGTTAACGCTCGGGGGACAGAATGAAAGCGGCACTCGTCAAGGCTTACGGACCACCGGATTCCATCGTCGTTGAGGACGTTCCCAGCCCTGAACCGGGCGCAGGCGAGGTGCGCATCCGCATCCGGGCCTGCGGCGTGAACTTCCCCGATGTGCTTATGGTTGCGGGCAAGTATCAGTTCAAACCAGAGATGCCCTTTTCGCCGGGCGCCGAAATGTCGGGCGATATCGATGCGGTTGGCGACGGCGTCAAACACCTCAGCGTCGGTCAGCGCGTGTTCTGCATGGTGGGTCACGGCGGTATGGCCGAGCAGATCGTGGTGCCGGCCGCCGCAGTGGTGCCAATTCCCGATGCGCTCGACTACCGCGTTGCCGCGGCCATCATGATGACCTATGGCACGTCCTACCACGCACTCAAGCAGCGCGCGCAGATTCAGCCCGGTGAAACACTGCTTGTGCTCGGTGCTGCGGGCGGCGTCGGTCTTGCCGCTGTGGAACTGGGCGTGAAAATGGGCGCGCGCGTAATTGCAGCTGCCAGCAACGAGGAAAAACTGGACCTGGCGCGACAGTACGGGGCCAGCGAGTGCATCAACTACACTGAGGTGTCGCTCAAGGACACGGTCAAGGCCATGACCGGTGGTCAGGGCGTCGACGTCATCTACGATCCTGTGGGTGGCGCGCTCTTTGATGACTGCCTGCGCGCGCTGGCCTGGCGCGGTCGGCTGCTCGTGATTGGATTCGCAAGCGGCGAGATTCCGGCGGCGCCCGCCAACCTGCCCTTGCTCAAGGGGGCCTCGGTCGTTGGTGTGTTCTGGGGCGCCTTCACGCAGCGCGAGCGCGAGGCCAATGACGAGAACACACGCGAGCTGATGCAGTGGCTGCTGGCCGGCGAGCTCAAACCGCATGTCGGCTCCGTGTTGCCGCTCGACCAGGCGGCCGAGGCCATGAACATCCTGGCGCGCCGCCAGGCCATGGGAAAGGTCGTCATCGAAATGCCCTGAACGCCTGCGGCGCGCATAGTTTCATCTGGAAGCTTTTTTGCCTCACGACAGCGGCTCAAGCGAAGCTAAAAAAGCGTTTGACAGTGCCGATACCATTGACGATGATCGCCGGGATTATTAGGACGCGACTTTCGATGACGCGCACTCACAATGACAACTCGCTCGCTCTAGTCCTGCTCCTTACGGTCGCGGGGTCCGGCTAGCTGTTGCCAAAGACAGCCAGCCCGAGCAAGGCCCCGCATCCAGAACTGGTAGCGGGGCTTTTTTGTAACTGACGGCAGCACAACGCACAGGAAACGACAATGAAAATGTACGGCGAATCAGACGTGAATCATGACGCACTGCGTGGCGGCAAGATCGCGATCATCGGTTATGGCAGCCAGGGCCGTGCCCACGCCTCCAATCTCAAAGACTCGGGCTACGACGTTGTCGTCGGTTTGCGTGAGGGCGGCGCCTCGTGGCCGCGTGCTGAAGCCGACGGTCACACCGTCGCCACGCCGGCCGAGGCCGCCGAAGGTGCTGCACTCGTTGCGCTGCTGACACCCGACGTGTCGCAGGGCGCACTGTACAAGGCGATCGAGCCCAATCTGGGGCAAGGCGCCGCCCTGCTCTTCGCGCACGGCTTCAACATTCAGTACGGACAGATCGAGCCACGCGCCGATCTCGATGTCGTAATGATCGCACCCAAGGGTCCCGGCGACCTCGTCCGGCGCCAGTACCTCGAAGGTCGTGGCGTGCCCTGCCTGGTCGCGGTGGCAGCAGACGCGACGGGCAACGCGTTCGCCAAGGCGCTGTGCTACGCCGATGGCCTGGGTGGCGCGCGCGCAGGCGTGCTCGAGACCACGTTCAAGGAAGAGACCGAGACGGATCTGTTTGGTGAGCAGGCTGTGCTCTGCGGCGGCGCTACAGAACTCGTACTGAAGGGCTATGAGACGCTCGTTGAGGCGGGCTACCAGCCCGAGGTGGCGTATTACGAGTGCCTGCATGAGCTCAAGCTCATCGTCGACCTGCTGCACGAAGGCGGGCTCAAGAAGATGCACGAGTTCATCTCCGAAACAGCGCAATGGGGCGACCTCATCAGCGGTCCCCGGGTCATCGACGACCGCGTCAAAGAGAGCATGAAGGCCGTGCTGACCGACATTCAGGAAGGCAAGTTCGCACGTGACTGGATCGCCGAGAACGAGAACGGCCTGCCCGAATACCGCAGGCTCATGAATCAAGACCTCGAGCACCCTATCGAAACGGTGGGTGCGGGGCTCAGGGACAAGATGCCCTGGTTGAACAAGTGAACTGACGGCAGGTAGGCCGCAAGGAGTTCGAGATGGCAGTAGCAGACGAGAATCGCGTTCGTATCTTTGACACGACGCTGCGCGACGGCGAACAGGCGCCGGGATGCAGCATGACGCTTTCTGAAAAACTTCGCGTCGCGCGGGCCCTCGATCAACTACGTGTCGATGTCATCGAGGCGGGCTTCGCGGCCGCCTCGCCGGGTGACCTCGAGTCCGTCGCGGCCGTGGCACGGGAGGTGCAGCACGCCAGCGTCGCGAGCCTGGCGCGCTGCAACCCCGAGGACATTGAAAAGGCCTGGGAGGCCGTACAGCACGCAGCCAAACCGCGGATTCACGTGTTCGTGGCCACGAGTGAGATTCATCGCACGCACAAGCTCAACATGGCGCGTGAGGAAATCCTCAACACGGCTGTTGGCGCCATCCGTATGGCGCGTGAGCGCTGTGCGGACATTGAGTTCTCGCCCGAGGATGCCTCACGCACAGAGCCTGAGTTCCTGACGGAAATCGTGACGGCCGCTATTGAGGCCGGAGCGACGACGATTAACGTTCCCGACACCGTGGGCTATACGGTGCCCCAGGAATTCGAGGCCTTGTTCCGCCACCTCATCGAAACGGTGCCCAACGTTGCGGACGCGATTCTCTCGGTGCATTGCCATGATGACCTGGGGATGGCCGTGGCGAACAGCCTTGCGGCCGTGCGCGGCGGGGCGCGCCAGGTCGAGTGCACGATTAATGGGATCGGAGAACGTGCGGGCAATTGTTCGCTCGAAGAAGTGGTCATGGCCATCGACACGCGCGCCGAGTGGTTCGGTTTGCACACTAATGTCGATACCACGCGCCTCTACCCGACAGCGCGACTCGTCTCGTCGATCACGGGGATGCACATTCCGCGCAACAAGGCGATCGTCGGCGATAACGCATTTGCGCATGAGGCCGGCATCCACCAGCACGGCATGCTCAAGCACGCATCGACGTACGAAATCATGCGACCCGAGCGCGTCGGCATCAGCCGGTCCAATCTGGTGCTGGGCAAGCACAGCGGGCGCCACGCGTTTCGTGACCGCATCGCTGAGCTGGGTTTTGAGCTTGACGACTTCTCGCTGAACGCAGCGTTTAATCGCTTCAAGGCGCTGGCCGACAAGAAGAAGGATATCTACGACAGCGACATTGAAGCGCTGGTCATGAATGACCCGGGCGGCAATGATGGCCCCTGGTATCTCGATGACCTGACCGTGACGACCTCCACCGGCGCGCACGCCACGGCAACGGTCGATATGCACCGTGGCGATGCGCCTCACGTTGTGGAAGCCGCTGTCGGCGGCGGCCCCGTCGAAGCCGCCTGCATGGCGCTGGAGCGCATCACAGGCATCAACCTCGAGCTGCAGCACTACGACGTGCGCGGCGTCAGCATCGGTGAGGACGCCCAGGGTGAGGTCACGATTACGGTTACGTTCAGCGGCGCGACCTACCGCGGTCACGGCATCAGCACCGACATTGTCGAGGCAAGCGCACGGGCCTGGCTCGAAGTGATCAACCGTATCCTGCGTCGCCGCGAGAAAGGCCTCGACGACCTGGGTGGCGGCGAAGAAGCCGTGCAAGCCACCATCTGAGCGTCACGATGGCGAAAACACTGTTCGAAAAAGTGTGGGCGTCGCACGTCGTCACACCGGAGACGGCGGAAACGCCAACGGTGCTCTACATCGACCTGCACCTCATTCACGAGGTCACCAGTCCGCAGGCGTTCACGGTCTTGCGCGAACGCGGCCTGCCTGTACGGCGCGTCGACCGCACCCTGGCCACGATGGACCACTCCACGCCGACCACGCCCGTGCGCAAGCTCGCCGACATCGATGTGGTTGGGCCCTCTGCGGCTGCGCAGATCCGGCAAATGCAGAAGAACTGCGCCGAGTTCGGGATTCCGTTGCGTGACTTCGACAGTGATGAGCGCGGCATCGTGCACATCATTGGCCCGGAGCTCGGCGCCACACAGCCGGGCAAGACCATCGTCTGTGGTGACAGCCACACGTCCACGCATGGTGCGTTTGGTGCGTTGGCCTTCGGGATAGGCACCACGGAGGTCGGCCATGTGCTGGCCACGCAGTGCCTCTTGCAACGCAGACCTAAAACGATGGCCGTCGAGGTGTCGGGTGCCTTGCCCGAGGGCGTCACGGCAAAAGACCTGATCCTCGCGATCATCGGGCGAACGGGCGTCGACGGCGGCACGGGACACGTTATCGAGTACCGCGGCGATGCCGTACGCGCGCTCGACATGGCGGGTCGGATGACCGTGTGCAACATGTCAATCGAAGCCGGCGCACGAGCGGGCATGATTGCGCCGGACGACACGACGTTTGAATACCTCGCGGGACGCAAACTGGCACCTCAGGGCGCGGCCTTTGATGCGGCCGTGACGGGTTGGCGCGAGCTCGCAACCGATTCGGGCGCTGCGTTCGACACGACCGTGCACATCGATGCCGGCGCGCTCTCGCCTATGGTGACCTTCGGTACCAACCCGGGCATGGTCGTTGGTATTAACGCGCCACTGCCCGAGGCACCCAGTGATGGCAGCTGGGACCGTGCGCTCGAGTACATGCAGCTTGAAGCTGGCAAGCCGATCGCAGGCACTCCTGTTGATGTCGTGTTTGTCGGCAGCTGCACCAATGCGCGCCTGCCCGACCTCGAAGCTACGGCTCGTGTGCTTGAAGGTCGACGCGTTGCGCAAGGCGTGCGCATGCTCGTCGTGCCAGGTTCGCAGGCCGTCAAGGCCGAGGCGGAAGCGCGCGGTCTGCATCGGATCTTTGAGGCCGCCGGCGCCGAATGGCGCGAATCGGGTTGTTCGATGTGTCTGGGGATGAACGGCGACACGGTCGCCGCCGGCAAGCTCGCGGTGAGCACGAGCAATCGTAATTTTGAGGGCCGCCAGGGTGTCGGTGCGCGCACGGTACTCGCGAGCCCCGCTACAGCGGCCGCCAGTGCGGTCGCCGGTCGCATCGCTGATGCGCGGCAACTTGCCCACTGAAGGCACGGACATGGAACCCATCACTGTCTTTTCGTCGCAAACGGTATTGCTGCCGCGCGCCGACGTCGATACCGACCAGATTATCCCCGCGCGCTTCCTGACCACCACGAGTCGTGAGGGTCTCGGTGACGCCTTGTTTGCCGACTGGCGCTACGACGGCGACGGCGCAAGCAACGCTAAGTTCATCCTTAATCAGCCCGAGTCTAAAGGTGCGCAGGTGCTTGTCGCCGGGCGCAACTTTGGTTGCGGTTCGTCGAGGGAGCACGCGCCCTGGGCGCTCGCCGACTACGGTTTCCGTGCCGTGATCTCCACCGAGATCGCTGACATCTTCCGCTCCAACTCACTGAAGAACGGCCTGTTGCCGATTGTGGTGTCGGCCGCGTTTCATGAGCAACTGCTGGCCGAACCCTGCGTCGTCGAAGTCAGTCTCGAAACGCGCACGGTGCGACTCGTCGATGGGCCGCACGCTGACGCATCAGAGACGTTTGAGATCGACGACTTTTCACGCTACTGCCTTATGCGCGGGACCGACCAGCTGGGCTTCCTGCTCGATCGCGTGGACGCCATCAGTGCATTCGAAGCTCAGCGCGACGACACGGCACCTGCATGAAAGCACAACTTGTCGCCCTGCCCGGTGACGGCATCGGGCCTGAAGTCGCGGCTGCGGGCGTTGCCGTTTTGAATGCGGTTGCCAATCAGTTCGGCCACGACTTTGAAATCAACGAGCACCCCATGGGGGGTGCGGCCATCGACGCCACGGGTGATCCGCTGCCCGCGACGACGCTGAGCGCCTGCCGCGAGGCCGATGCTGTACTGCTGGGCGCAGTGGGTGGTCCGGCCTGGGCGGATCGCCCGCTGGGCCAGCGGCCCGAGAACGGTCTGCTGCGTCTGCGCAGCGCGCTAGGGCTTTACGCCAATCTGCGCCCGGTCAGTGTCTACGCCGCCCTGCGTGATGCCTCACCCTTGCGCCCCGAGCGCATCGAGGGTGTCGATATCCTGGTCGTGCGCGAACTGACGGGCGGCATTTATTTTGGCGACAAACGTGAGGGCACGGACGAAGCTGAGGACGTGTGCCGCTACACGCGTACGGAAATCGAACGCATCGTACGGCTGGCCGCCGAGCTCGCAAGGTCGCGCCGGGGCCACCTGACCTCGGTCGACAAAGCCAATGTGTTGGCGACATCACGATTGTGGCGTGCCACGGTCGATGCGGTCGCGGGGTCGCTCGAAGACGTGACGCTGGAGCATTTGCTCGTCGACGCAACGGCCATGCATTTGATCAACGCGCCCGCGCGGTTTGATGTCATCGTCACCGAAAACCTGTTTGGTGACATTCTGACGGACGAGGCCGCAACCATCGCGGGCTCGCTGGGCCTGCTGCCGTCAGCGTCGCTGGGAGACGCGCGCCACGAACACGGCTTGCGCGGCCTGTATGAACCCATCCATGGCTCAGCACCCGACATTGCAGGTCAAGGCATTGCCAATCCCGTGGGGACGATCGCGAGCGTGGCAATGCTGCTGCGCCACAGCCTCGCGCTTGAGACGGAAGCCGCAGCCGTAGAAGCGGCGCTGGAGCGCGCACTCGCTGCGGGTGCCCGCACTGCCGATATTGCAGGCGACCGCCCTGCTCTGTCGACATCGGACATGGCAGACGCGATCCTGAGTGCGCTGGCGGGTTAGGCCGTTCCGCAGGCTGCCACGCTGGCACTGCCACAGCGACGAAACTCGGTGATCATCTCGGCCAGCGGCTCAAGATCGATCAGGAAGCCATCGTGCCCGTGGGCACTGTCGAGCTCTCGATAGGTTGCGGCCGGCAAATGCGCCGCAAGCGTCTGTTGCTCGCGCGGCGGATACAGCACGTCTGAGGTGACCGCGACGATCAACGCCGGGCTACGGATGCCGGCCAACACCTCGAGGTAGTCACCGCCACGCCCGCGACCGAGATCGTGACTGTCCATCGCTTGCGTTAACCGGAAATAGCTCGCTGCGTCGAAGCGCTCCACGAGTTTTCGGCCCTGGTACTGCAGGTACGAGGACACATCGAAGCCGTCCTTCTGATCGGGCTTGCGCTCAAAACGCGCCTCGAAGTTCTGCCAGCTTCGGTACATGATCATGGCCATCATCCGAGCCGCCGCGAGACCCTGCTTCGGACGGGTGCCGTCCTCGTAGCGCCCTTCAAGCCAGTTTGGATCCGCGACTATAGCGGCGCGTTGCGACTCACCAACGCCGATGCACCAGGCCGAGTGACGACCTGAGACACCAATCGGCGCGACGGCGTCAACGAACTCCGGATAACTCGCAGCCCACTCGAGCGTCTGCATACCGCCCAGGGACGGTCCAATGACGAGCTGCAGGTGTTTGACGCCGAGCGTGTCGAGCAAACGCTTCTGTGCCCGGACCATGTCGCGAACCGTCACTTCCGGAAAATCCAGGCCGAGACGCCTGCCGTCAGCGGCTGGCGTGTACGGGCCTGAGCTGCCGTAGCAACCGCCGACGACATTGCTGCAGACAATGAAGTCCCGAGCCGGGTCCAGCGGTGCGCCAGGCCCAATCAGGCCCGGCCACCAGGAGTCGGCATCGGCCGAACCCGTCAGCGCGTGACAGACGAGAACCGCATTGCTGCCGTCCTCGGCCAGCGCGCCCCAGGTCCGGTAGGCGATTGTCGGCGCTTCGATGACGGCGCCCGATTCGGTGACGAACGGGTCGTCCAGGTGCGCCAGCCGGGTCTCCGCAGAGACCCGGCCTGCGGTCACCAGGCGGTCGCTCGTCACGTCGTCTCGCATCAGGCAGCGTTAGCCGCGCGCGCCTTCTCGAACGACTGCGCGAAATCTGCCTTGATGTCCTCGATGTGCTCAATGCCGACCGACACGCGAACCATGTCGGACGTGACGCCCGTGGCGCGCTGCTCCGATTCGCTGAGCTGCTGGTGGGTCGTACTGGCCGGGTGGATGACGAGGGTCTTCGCGTCACCGACGTTGGCCAGGTGGCTTGCGATTTCAACGCCGTCAATGAACTGCTGACCTGCTTCGGCGCCGCCTCGGATGCCAAAGGTCAGTACGGCGCCAAAGCCGTTATTGAAGTAGCGCTGCGCCTGCGCGTGGTGAGGATGCGACTCAAGACCCGGGTAGCTGACCCAGGCGACGTCGGGCTGGCGCTCAAGCCATTGGGCGAGCTCCAGTGCGTTGTCGACGTGGCGTTGGACGCGCAGCGAGAGCGTTTCAAGACCCTGCAGCAGCAGGAACGCATTGAAGGGGCTCTGGGACGTCCCGAAATCACGCAGCCCTTCCACTCGGGCGCGGATGATAAAGGCGATGTTGCCGAAGTCTGAGTCTTTGCCAAATACGTCGGAGAACACGAGTCCGTGATAGCCCGGCGAGGGCTCAGAGAACAGCGGAAACTTGCCGTTGCCCCAGTCGAACGTGCCGGCGTCGACAATGACGCCACCAATCGATGTGCCGTGCCCGCCGATCCACTTCGTGGCCGACTCAACGACGATATCCGCGCCGTGATCAATGGGGCGGACGACGTAGCCGCAGCAGCCCAGCGTGTTGTCGACGATAAGCGGGATGCCGTGCTCGTGCGCGAGATCGGACAGTGCGCGGAAGTCCGGCACATCAAAACCGGGGTTGCCGATGGACTCCGCGTAGATGGCCTTCGTGTTGGCGTCGATGGCATCGCGGTAGTCGTCGAGGTTGTCGCCTTCCACGAACGTCACGTCGATACCCAGTCGCGGCAGCGCGACCTTGAACTGGTTGTAGGTGCCGCCGTACAGCGAGCTGCGCGCGACGATGTTGTCGCCGGCTTGCGCAATCGTCGATATGGCTAGGAACTGCGCCGCCTGGCCGCTGGCCGTCGCCAGTGCCGCCACCCCGCCCTCGAGCGCAGCAACGCGCTGCTCGAACACGTCCGTGGTCGGGTTCATGATGCGGCTGTAGATATTGCCGAACTCCTGAAGCGCGAATAGACGCGCGCCGTGGGAGGCGTCGTCGAACGTGTACGAGGTGCTCTGGTAAATGGGTACGGCACGGGCGTTGGTGCCGGGTGCCGGGTCCTGACCCGCATGGACCTGCAGGGTCTCGTAGTGGTACTTGCTGGGATCGAGGGGCATGACGTGTCTCCAATTGGTCGGCAAGGATCGTCCTCTTGAGGACGAGACCCACGCGCTACAGAAAATCTGACAGCGCAAACTAAAAAACGACTCAAGGAGCAGCCCCCCGGGGGCCAATGGGCTCCGGCGCCCATCCCACGGCAGTGCCGGGGCTGAACCGGAACTCATCTCTCGACGGTGTCGGACCGTCCGTAGGAGTTGGCACCTTGCGCGTGGGTTAGACGTGCAGGTTGCCCCGGCGGCAAAGGGCCTGTCCCTCAGCCGGTCTCGATGAGTACGGGGCGGATGTTGATTGAGGCGCGGGTTCGCTGTCAAGCCTTCAAAACAGTTGCACACGCAAGGTTTCCAACGTAGCATTTGAGCCAATGTAATAGTACGCTAATACACTATTACGCTATCACAATAGTTTTTACGCCCGCAGGGCACCCGAAACAGGGCGATACCATGAAGCCGAATCGCAACATCCAGGGAACACGCCAGCGCGCGGCCGAGCGAGCGCGCTGCAAGGCGCGGGCCGCGCTGGCCCAGTCCAACGATGTTCATGCGCTGCTCGAGGATTTGTGCACGCCCGCAGAACTGCAGGCGCTCGCGGATCGCTGGGCCGTCGCGCAACTGCTCGATGAAGGCATGCCGTATCGCGCTATCCAGGACCGGACCGGGGTGAGCGTGACGACCGTCGGCCGCGTCGCCCGCTGCCTGACGGCGGGCGCCGGCGGTTACCGCAAGGCCTTGACGGCTTCGACGGGCTGACACCTTTAATTACCCCCCAACAAACGGAAGTCGCATGGACACCGCTGCTGACCGCCTCAAGATTGCGGTCCAGAAATCAGGCCGCCTCACTGAGCAAACGATGCAACTGCTCGAACGCTGCGGCCTTAAGATCCGCAAGAGCAAGGACCAGCTGTTCTGCTACGGCGAGAACATGCCCATCGATCTCTTGCTCGTGCGCGACGACGATATTCCCGGTCTCGTGGGCGAGGACGTCTGCGATCTCGGCATCGCCGGACTCAACGTTATCGAAGAGAAACGACTGAACGGCACCTTCGAATCCGGGCAGACCCCCTTCCACGAGCTGCGTCAGCTTGGTTTTGGTGAATGCCGGTTATCGCTTGCGGCACCCGAAGCGCAAGAATGGTCGGGCCCGCAGTCTCTCGAAGGACGCCGGATTGCCACAAGCTACCCGGCGCTGACGCGCGACTATCTCGACCGCAACGGCGTCAACGCGGACGTTGTGTACTTCTCGGGTGCCGTGGAGATCGCACCGCGTCTTGGTAAAGCGGAGTTCATCAGCGACCTGGTGTCCACGGGCTCAACGCTTGTCGCCAACCAGCTCGTCGAGCTGGAGACGCTGCTCGATAGCCAGGTGGCCCTGATTCAGACCAATGCCCCGTTGTCCGACGCCAAACAGGAATGGATCGACCGCCTGTTGCAGCGTATGGAAGGTGTGATGCAGGTCAGCGAGAGCAAGTACATCATGCTCCACGCGCCGCGCACGGCGGTGGCTGAGATCACTCGCATTCTGCCGGGCAGCGAGGCGCCCACGATTCTGCCGCTCGAAGGCATTGATGACCGCGTTGCCGTGCACGCTGTGTGTCGCGAGAACGTGTTCTGGGAAACTCTGGAGAGCCTGAAGGCGGCCGGTGCGAGCAGCATGCTGGTGTTGCCCGTGGAGAAGATGCTCGCATGAAGGTACCGGCTTACCGTTGGCGAGACCTCGATAGTGTTGCGCGCGCCGAGGTCCTGGCACGTCCCGCGGTCGCGGCATCGGACGCGGTTCAAAGCACCGTGCGTGACATCATCGCCGCAGTGCGCGCGGACGGTGACATTGCGGTGCGCCAACTGGGCAGAGAGCTCGACGGCGTCGCACCCGATGCGCTCAAGGTGGATGCGGCAGCTTTCGACGCCGCCGAGCGCGCGCTCAGCGACGAGGACCGCACAGCGATCCGTCAGGCCATCGCCAACATTCGTGCGTTCCATGAGGCCCAACGACCGGCACCCATCAGTGTGGAAACGATGCCCGGCGTGCGGTGCGAGCGCCTGAGTCAGCCCGTCGATGCCGTCGGCCTTTATGTGCCGGCCGGCTCAGCACCTCTACCCTCTGCGGCTATGATGCTCGCGGTCCCGGCGTCCATCGCAGGCTGCCCGGTGCGCGTTCTGTGCTCGCCACCGGCCGCCGATGGCGAGGTCCACCCGGCCATTCTGTTCGCCGCGCGTGAAGCCGGCGTGACCGATGTGTTTCGCACCGGCGGTGCGCAGGCCATCGCCGCGATGGCGTATGGCACCGACAGCGTGCCCAAGGTGCACAAGGTGTTCGGGCCGGGTAACGCCTGGGTCACCGAAGCCAAGTCGCAAGTGTCTGCCGATCCGGCAGGCGCCGCGCAAGACATGCCTGCGGGCCCGTCGGAAGTCCTCGTGATTGCCGACGCGGCAGCGAATCCGGACTACGTCGCGGCCGACCTGCTCTCGCAGGCAGAGCACGGTCCCGATTCGCAGGTCGTCCTGCTCACCGACAGCGCCGCACTCATCGCACGTGTACAGGAGTCCGTGATTCGACTGACGGCAGAACTCGATCGCGCCCACATCGTTGCCGACGCGCTCGCGAACAGCGCGCTCATCGCGGTGACGGATATCGACGAGGCGGTCGCGATCAGCAACGATTACGCGCCCGAGCACCTCATTGTGAATACGGCCGATGCCCGGGCTCGTCTCGCGAGCATCCGCAATGCCGGCTCCGTGTTTCTCGGTCGGCTCACGCCCGAGTCGCTGGGTGACTACTGCAGTGGCACCAACCACGTATTGCCCACTTATGGCTATGCGCGCAACTACAGCGGGCTTGGCGTCGATCAGTTCCTGCGCTACATGACCGTGCAGGAAGTTAGCGCTGACGGACTGACTCGGGTGGGACCCGTGGCCGCGCGCCTCGCGTCGCTCGAAGGCCTCGATGCACACCGGCTGGCTGTGGACCTGCGCCTGGCGGGAGACAGCGCGTGAGCACCGACGTCGCAGCGCTGGCACGTCCGGATATTCGTGAACTCGAGGCTTACGTGCCGGCGAGTTACGCGCCGGGCCTCGTCCGCCTCAACGCCAACGAGGCTCCGTGGCGCAGCAGCGCGGACGCCACAGAACGCGGCCTGAATCGATATCCCGAAGCACGGCCGAGTGCATTGACGCAAACGCTGGCGGAACACTATGGCGTCCCGGCAGAAACCCTGTTCGTCACCCGCGGTACCAGTGAGGCCATCGACCTGCTCATCCGCTGCTTCTGCCGTCCCGGGCAGGACGAGATCGTCATTTGCCCGCCGACTTTTGGTATGTACGCCGTGTACGCCAACATCCAGGCGGCGGGCATCCAGGAAATCTCGCTGGGTGACGGGTTTACGCTGCCTGTCGACGCGATCCTGGCAGCATGGCGGGACGCGAGCCGGCTAGTGTTCGTGACTACGCCGAATAATCCGACGGGCAACGCCTTCGACACCGCAGAGATCGAACGACTCGTGCAAGGCCTCGAGGGGCGCGGCATTGTGGTCGTCGACGGCGCCTACCTGGAGTTTGCTGATACGGACGCCGCCATGGCGCTGCGGCGCTATGACAACGTCGTCGTCTTGCGCACGATGTCAAAAGCCTACGGCCTGGCCGGCGCCCGCTGCGGCTCGCTCATTGCGGATCCGGCGGTTATCGAGCTTGTGACCAAGGTGATGCCGCCCTACGCCGTGCCCACTCCATCCGTCGAGAGTGCGCTGGTCGCCCTGGCCCGCGAGCAATTCGATGTGATGCCCACACGGATTAACGCGCTGATTGAGGAACGCGAACGCGTGGCCGCGGCGCTCGCCGATCTGCCGCTCACGGTTCGCGTACTGCCCAGCGATGCGAACTTTCTGCTCGTCCAGTTTCAGGATCCGCGGCGCGTACTTGACGCGGCCGCTGATGCGGGACTGCTTTTGCGTGACTTCAGCACGCAAACGACGACGCCGGATTGCCTGCGCATCACCATCGGCACGGCCGCGCAGAACGACACCCTCATCGCTGCCCTGACGGAGCTCACGCCATGACCGGCCGCAAGATTCTCTTCGTCGACCGCGACGGCACGCTCATTGAGGAGCCCGCTGACGAACAGGTCGACCGCATCGACAAGATACGCCTCGTGCCGGGGGTTATCGCCGCACTGCAGCGTGCACTGGCAGCCGGCCATGAGTTGGTCATGGTCACCAATCAGGATGGCTTGGGCACCGAGTCGTTTCCGGAGCCCGAATTCGAGGCACCCCATGCCTTCATGCTTGAGCTGTTCGCGTCCCAGGGTATCGAGTTCGTCGAGACCTTCGTGTGTCCGCACAAGCCTGAAGAGGGCTGCGCTTGCCGGAAGCCGCACACGGGCTTGCTGACACGCTTCCTCGCCAACAACACACTCGACATCGATGCCTGCGCCGTCGTGGGTGACCGCGAGTCGGACATCGACCTTGCCGACAATCTCGGCATAGAGGGCTTCCTGCTTGGGCCTGAGCTCGACTGGGACACGATCGTGCACCAACTCGTGACACGCCCACGACGTGCGACCGCGACCCGTAACACCAACGAGACACAGATTCGTGTGGCGCTCGACCTCGATGCTGAGGGCCCGCAGGCTATCGCAACGGGCATCGGATTTTTCGATCACATGCTCGAGCAGGTGGCGCGTCACGGCGGCTTCGCACTGAATCTGTCCTGCGACGGCGACCTCGATGTTGACGACCACCACAGTGTTGAAGACGTGGCGCTCGCACTGGGTACGGCGATTCGCGAAGCGCTCGGTGACAAGCGCGGCATTGGCCGCTACGGCTTCTGGGTCCCCATGGACGAAGCCATCGCACGCGTGGCCATCGATATTTCGGGACGTCCCGCCACACGCATCGACGTCGCGTTTGGGCGCGAATTTGTGGGTGGCATGGCCACAGAGATGGTGCCGCATTTCTTCCAGTCGCTGGCACAGGCACTGGGCTGCGCGATTCACATCGAGGCTCAGGGTGACAATACGCACCACATCGTCGAGGCCTGCTTCAAGGGCGTCGGCAGGGCGCTGCGACCCGCACTTGCGCGCGACGGCACCACAGTGCCCAGCACCAAGGGGGTCCTGTGAATCTCGTCATTGTCGGCTCGGGTGGCGCCAATATCGCGTCACTGCAGGCGGCACTCGACCGGCTCAACTGCAAGGCCACGCTGAGCACCGATGCGGACACCATTCGTGCCGCATCGCACGTCATCTTGCCCGGTGTGGGCGCCGCCGCAGACGCCATGGCACGGTTGCGTGAATTGTCGCTCGATGCCGTTCTGCGTGACCTGAACCAGCCCGTGCTCGGCATCTGCCTCGGCATGCAGCTGCTGGCCGAAGCATCGGAAGAGGACGGCGCCGCATGCCTCGGTCTGACCGAAGACCGCGCAAAGCTGATCCGCTCGGGCCCCGACCGGGCCGTGCCACACATGGGCTGGAACACGGTTGCGGCCACACGAAGCTCACCGCTGTTCACAGGTATTCCGGACGGTAGCCACTTCTACTTTGTCCACAGCTACGCCCTGCCCGTCTCGGGCTCGACGATTGCTCAGTGCGAATACGGCGAGCCCTTCGCAGCTGCCGTACAGCAAGGCAACTATTTCGGCACGCAGTTTCACCCTGAACGCTCGGCGAAAGCCGGCGCGCGCCTGCTGGCCAACTTCCTGGCACTCGACGCATGAAGATCATTCCTTCGATTGACTTGCGCGATGGCCGCTGTGTGCGGCTGCTCTACGGCGATTACAACCGTGAAACGCGCTACGACGCCGATCCGGTTGATCTGGCCGCACGCTACGCTGGTTTGGGGCTCCAGACGCTGCACGTCGTCGATCTTGATGGTGCGCGTGCCGGTGCGCCGGCCAACGTGGACCTGATCGCGCGTATGGTCGAGTCCACAACGGCGTCCGTGCAAGTAGGCGGCGGTATCCGGGAATCGGCTCACCTGACCGAGTTGTTCGACGCCGGCGCGCGGCGTGTGGTGATCGGCAGCCTCGCGATCAAACAGCCTGAGCTTGTGGCCGAGTGGCTCGAGTCATTCGGTGGCGAGCACATCGTGCTGGCCTTTGACGTTCGTGTCGACGACTCGGGCGTTGCGCGGGTCAGCACGGAGGCCTGGCAGAAGACATCCGACTCGGAACTGGTCGCCACCATCGAGTCGTTCAGGGCGCACGGCCTGAAGCAGGTCCTGTGCACCGACATCGGCCGCGATGGCGCGCTGTCAGGCCCGGCAACCCGCCTCTACACGCGAGTCATGGCGGCCTGCCCCGGCATCGCGCTGCAAGCCTCGGGCGGCGTATCGAGCATTGACGACCTGCGGGCGCTTCGCGCTGCGGGTCTCGACGCTGCGATCACGGGCAAAGCACTGCTCGAAGGGCGCATCACCGATGAGGAGATCCAGTCATTCTGACGAAACGCATCATCCCCTGCCTCGACGTCCGCGATGGCGTCGTCGTAAAGGGCGTCCAGTTCGCCAACCACCGTGTGGTGGGCGATATCCTTGAGCTCGCAGCGCGCTACAGCGTTGACGGCGCCGACGAGCTCGTGTTCTACGACATCACGGCCAGCCCCGAGGGACGGTCTGTCGATCGCCAGTGGGTGGCTGAGGTTACCAAGGTGCTCGACATCCCGTTCTGTGTCGCGGGCGGCATTCGCAGCGTCGAGGACGCCGAAGCCGTGCTCAACCGGGGCGCGGACAAGATCTCGATCAATTCGCCGGCGCTCGAAAACCCCGACCTCATCGAGGCACTCGCACGTCGCTTCGGCTCGCAGTGCGTCGTGGTGGGCATCGACAGTCGCTTTGAAGACGGCGACTGGCACGTCTACCAGTACACAGGCAATCCCGACAAGACGCTGGGCGCCGGTCGACGCACCCTCGACTGGGTCATGGAGGCGCAGGACCGCGGCGCCGGCGAGATCGTGCTCAACTGCATGAACCAGGATGGCGTGCGGCGGGGCTACGACAACGAGCAGCTGGCCGCGGTACGCGAAGTGTGCCGGGTGCCGCTGATCGCTTCCGGCGGGGCCGGTGAGGTCGAACACTTTTCGGATGTTTTTCGCGAAGCGCGCGTCGACGGCGCGCTTGCCGCGAGCGTGTTCCACAGCGGCGAGTTGCCTGTGCCCGTGCTGAAACGCGAACTGATTGCCTCAGGTATCGCGATTCGCCCCACCGTAGACCCGGAGAGCGTGGCCGCATGAAGTCGCTGGATGTTCTGACCGAACTGGAGGAGACGATCATCGCGCGCCTCGCCGACGCGAATCCGTCATCAAGCTACACGGCGCGGCTGGCTGCGGCTGGCGTCAGCCGCGTGGCGCAGAAAGTGGGCGAGGAAGGCGTCGAGGTCGCGATCGCCGCGGCATCAGGTGCCAGCGATGAAGAGCTAATCGCCGAGTCCGCCGATTTGCTCTACCACCTGACCGTGTTGCTGGCCGTTCGCGGCCTGTCGCTGACGGATGTGGCCCGCGTGCTCGCAGCGCGTCAGGCCTGACCGGAGTCCGCAAAAGCCACGACGCGATTGGCGAGTTCCGGGCCCAGGTCTTCCTGCAGGAAGTGGCCGCCGCCGCGCATGGTCTCGTGGGGTTGGTCCTGCGCACCGGGCACACGCTCCCGGAACAGCCGCGCACCGCCGCGCGTGACGGGGTCGCGGTCACTGAACAACGTCAGTACGGGCCGCTCGAACTGCGCAAGCGCTTGCCAGGCGACGCGGTTGTCAATGGCACCGGGATCATCGGGCGTCGTCGGAACCAGCAACGGGAAGGCTCGCGTGCCTGCCTTGTAGCGGCGGTTCGGAAACGGCGCATCGTAGGCGGCGACCTCAGCGTCATTGAGCTCGCGCACACTGGCCTTTTGCAGGATCTTCCCGATCGGGAACCAGGGTGACCAGCGCGCGAAGCGCTGCCACTGTCGAAAGGCAGCGGGCACGGTGCCTTTACCTTCGGGCAGACCGGTGTTGGCAATGACAAGCCGGGCATACCGTTCGGGTTTGTCCGCAACGGTGCGCAGGCCGATCAGACCGCCCCAGTCCTGGCAGAAAAGCGTGATGTCATTGAGACCCAGTGCACCGAGGAACTGGTGCATCCAGCCGACGTGGCCGGCGTAGCTGTAGTCGCCAATGCTGCCCGGCTTATCAGACTTGCCGAATCCGATCAGATCGGGTGCGACGACCCGAAAACCTGCGGCCACCAGCGGCGGGATCATGAACCGGTAGAGGTAGGACCAGCTCGGCTCCCCGTGCAGCAGCAAGGCCACACGTGCCGCGGTCGGGTTCTCGTCAATGTAGTGCAGCCGACGCGCACCCAGTCGCGCGTCGTCGATATCTACGTAGTGCGACTCGAACGGATAGTCGGGCAAGGCTTCAAAGCGCACCTCGGGCGTGCGCCAGATTGAGGTGCCGTCAACGCGTCGCAACAGGCTCATGACTTGGGCTCCCTGAAAATGCCGGTCTGGTAGCTGGCCGCGAGTAGCAAGCCCGCCTCGCTGTACGCATAAGTCTCGGCGTTCAGAAACGAATGCCGAATGGCACGACAGTGGGTGTCAAGCAAGACGAATCCGTCGCCGACGGCAGCGAGTTCTTCATCACTCGCGTAGATGTGCGTGGAGAGTGACACCGTAGACGCAAACAGACGTCCATCCCGCACAAAGAAGGTGCGCGGCATGGGGGTATCCACCATCGCTGCCAGGGCCTTGGCATCGAGTGGGCGTCGGTCCGACTCACGTACCCAGGTGGCGGAACGCGGTTTCGGGTTCCGGGTAAACGGACGCCCCTTGGCGAGGTAGATTTCGTAGTGCCCAAACCACGACGGTGTCATCTCGTTGGCATCAAGGCGAAAGCTCTCGGCCTGCGGGCGCATGGGCTCGGGTTCGATATCGTAACGCGTCTCGGTCGGCGTGCGCTCCCCCGCGACAAGCGTGGCTGCCGCAAGCACCCGTGACCCGGATTGGGGCTCGCGCACTTCGACTTTCCAGAAGTCAATGGTGCGCCGGCGCTCCACAAGTCCCACCGACAGGCGCACCTTGTGGCCACGAACGGCGGTGTGAAACTGGACGTTCTGGTTCACGAGTGCACCCCGCTTCTCGCGGTGGCGCTCCCAGCCGCTGACAATCGCCGCTGCAATCCAGCCGCCGAATGCGTTGTCCATGTTCCAGAAGCGTTGGTCCAGCTCAACCTCGTAAAGGCCTTCGCTCAATTCCTGCGGGGCGGTCGACTCGTCGAGAACGAAACTCATGTCAGCAGCAACTCCGGTGCGGGATCGCGCAGGTTGTAATGCGAGGCCATGGCCGCAGCATAAGCGCCGGCATTGGCGATGAGCAGGACATCACCACCCTCGGATGGTGGCAGCAGGCGGTCACTGCCGAGCTTGTCACCCGTTTCACAAATGGGGCCGACTACGGTGACGAGTTCGGAGGCGGGTGTGTCGAGCCGCGTCAGATTCACGATCTCATGGTAGGCGCCATACAGCGCCGGGCGAATCAGCGAGTTCATTCCCGTCGCAACGCCCACGTAGCGGACATCGCCTTTGCCCTTGGTCTGCGTGACACGCGCGAGCAGCACGCCCGCTTCGGCGACCAGGAATCGGCCGGGCTCAAGCCAGAGCTCCACGCCCGGGCAGGCCTCCCGCACAGGCCCCAGTGACGCATCCAGGCGATCGAGATCGAGCGCGGGGTCGCCGCGCTTCTCAGCGATACCGAGGCCGCCGCCGAGATCGATGGCCCGCACATCGGGGAACAGCTTTGCCACAGTACTCAACGCTTCTCCCACGCTGCGCCAGGCGTCGCCGTCCGTAATGCCGCTGCCGACATGCGCGTGAACACCGGTGACGCGTGCGCCGGCGGCAACGATTAACTCGCTAAATTTCTCAAGTTCGAACAGCGGCACGCCAAACTTGGAGTGCACGCCTGCGGTGCGTACGTGTTCATGGTGGCCACGCCCCTGGCCGGGATCAACGCGCACAAAGACGTCGCGCCCCTCGAACAGCTCCGGCCAGGCCTGGAGCGGATAGAGGTTGTCGAGTGTCACCTGTGCGCCGGCGGCAAAGCCCGCGGCGTAGTCGCCACGCGGCGCAAAGTTGGGGGTGTAAAGCATGCGATCGCCGGGCAGCTCAGGGTAACGCTCGCGGACACGGGCCAGCTCGCCCGGTGACACGCACTCGAAACCCAGGCCCGCCTCGTAGACGAGATCGAGGATGCCCGGGTGCGGGTTCGCCTTCATGGCGTAGAACACGCGATCCACATGCGCAAGCGAAAGTAAGCGCGCCATCTGCGCGCGAATGGTCGCCGCATCGTAGACGTAACAGGCGTCACGCGACTCGAGCGCTGCTATTAGCGCGTCACGTCGATCCTGCCACCAGGCCCGGGGCGCCGGCCCCTCGGCCACCGTCCCGCCCTGCAGTGACTCCCAGGTCTCACCAATTACGTCGTCACCGGGCACGGTACGAATGATCGAGGGATGCAACTTTTGCACGAGCCGGTAGCCCTGCTCATTGTCGACGACGACGGTCAGGTTGAGGTCGTTGGCCGCCTGTGAGAGCAGGTGAATGCGTTGTTCTTCAAACAACTCCAGCGCGGGGCCCAGCTTGTGGAGGATCGTGCGAATCTTGCGACCCACAAGGCTGACGGCGGCGCAGTCCTCGATCACGGTCACCTCGCAGAGCGCAGACAGCGAATCAACGAGCGCGGAGAGCTCCTGTGACGTCAGCGGCACGTCATTGTCGTCAATGGAGACCGTCACGTTACTCTCCGAGGTCGACACGAGGTCAATCGATACGCGGTGTTCTGCAAACACGGAAAACAAGCGCGCGAGAAAGCCCACCTCGTGCCACATCGTGACCGCCTCCATGGAGACCAGCGTGACGTGCTGACGCAATGAAATAGCTTTGACGAGCGGCTCAGGCTCACCCGTGACCCTGGCAATCAGCGTCCCCGGCAACTCCGGTCGCGAGGTGCAGCGAATGAAGAGCGGAATGTCGTGCGCGCGCAGTGGCCCGATGCAACGCGGGTGTAAAACAAGCCCGCCTGTCGATGCGATTTCCTGTGCTTCGCCGTAATGCAGACGCGTCAACAGGCGCGCCGAGGGCACGACGCCCGGGTCTGCCGAGAACATCCCCGGCACGTCCGTCCAGACTTCGAGCCGCTGCGCACCCAGACGCGTCGCGAGATATGCGGCAGAGGTGTCGGAACCCCCTCTTCCCAGCAGCACCGTCTCGCCATCTGCGTTGCTGGCGATGAAGCCCTGCGTCACGTGGACACGCGCCTGGTCGAACTGCGCCGCAAACTCTGCGTCGGGCGCAACCTCGCAGGACGCGTTCAGAAACGCCCGCCGCTCGCGCGGTTCGTGATCGGCGTGTAACAGCTCGCGTGCATCGTGCCATTGCACGTCGATGCCCTGTTGGCCAAGCCAGGCCACGGACAGCCGTGTGGCCATGAGCTCACCGAGTGCCATGGCGCGTGCCGTCACGCGCGGCGTGAGCTCGCGAACGAGCCGAACGCCGGCCAGCAATTGACGCAGGGTGCCGAGGTGCGCACCGACCAGTTCACTGGCATCGACGCCAAACTCCGCGGCGAGTGCATGGTGTGTCGTCTCGATGCCCGCGACGACATCGGCCTCTGCCGGGTCATTGCTCGCGGCTAGCGCCAGCGCCTCGTCGATGGCGTCGGACACGCCGCGCAGGGCCGAGTGCACCACGAGTACACCCAGCCCGGCATCGCGGCGCCGGCGAATTCGTTGCTCGATATGGCGCCAGTTTTCGATCGATGCAACGCTCGAGCCGCCGAACTTGAGCACCACCCAGGCGCTGTCGCGGATACCGCCGGGTTCGACCCGGGACAGGTCGAATTGCGCTTCGCCGTCGCTGCTCACGCGAAGTCGTCGGTCACGGCGCCGCGCGACGCCGATGTCACTGTGCGTGCGTACTTGGCAAGCGCGCCACGCGTTGGCGGCGGCGGCGGCGTCCATCGGGCGTGCCGTGCCTCGAGCGTGTCGTCGTCAACCTGCAGCTCGATGGTGCGTGCCTGGGCATCGATACGGATCCGGTCGCCGTCCTCGATGAGCGCAATGGGACCGCCCGTGGCCGCCTCGGGCGTCACATGGCCTACCACGAAACCGTGGCTGCCGCCCGAGAACCGACCGTCGGTAATCAACGCGACCTGGTCACCGAGACCGCGACCCATAATGGCGCTCGTCGGGCTGAGCATTTCCCGCATGCCCGGGCCGCCGCGCGGTCCTTCGTAGCGTACGACCACGACATCGCCGGCCACGATCTCCCCATCCAGAATGGCCTGCAGGGCATCCTCTTCGGAGCCAAAGGTCCGCGCACGGCCTTCGAAGTGGAGCCCTTCCTTGCCACTGATCTTGGCCACAGCGCCCTCGGGCGCCAGGTTGCCGTAGAGCACGACCAGATGGCTCTCGGGTTTGATGGGTCGATCCATGGGTACCACGATGTCCTGCGCCTTCGGATAATCGGCCGTATCGGCGAGGTCTTCTGCCAGGCTGCGCGTGGTCACCGTGCGGCAGTCACCGTGCAGCAGGCCTTCGGCAAGCAGGGTCTTCATGAGTGGGCGGATGCCGCCGATGGCGATCAGCGCCGACATGGAGTAGCGGCCACTGGGTTTCAAATCGGCAAGCACGGGCACGCGCTTGCCGATACGGCTGAAGTCGTCGAGTGTGAGTGGCACACCGGCCGCGTGGGCGATGGCCAGAAGGTGCAGGACGGCATTGGTCGATCCGCCCAGTGCAATGACCACGGTGACCGCATTCTCAAATGCCTCGCGTGTGAGGATGTCTGAGGGCCGCACGCCGGCTTCAAGTAGCTTCACGACGGCACGACCCGCCCGCTCGCAATCGGACCGTTTGTCCTGCGACACCGCCTCCTGCGCGGAACTGCCCGGCAGACTGAGGCCCAGGGCCTCCATGGCGGACGCCATGGTGTTGGCCGTGTACATGCCGCCGCAGGAGCCCGGACCCGGGATCGAGGTGCCTTCCACATCGAGCAGTGTCGCGTCATCGATGGCGCCTGCGGCGTGGGCGCCCACGGCTTCGAATACAGACACGATATCGCGGTCCTTGGTGCCCGGCTTGATGGTGCCACCGTAGACAAACACGGAAGGTCGATCGAGTCGGGCCATCGCGATCGCGCAGCCCGGCATGTTCTTGTCGCAACCACCAATGGTCACGAAGCCATCAAAGCCCTGCGCGGCCACCACCGCCTCGATCGAATCGGCGATGATCTCGCGTGACAGCAGTGAGTAGCGCATGCCGGGCGTCCCCATGGAGATGCCGTCGGACACTGTAATGGTGTTGAACTGGACCGGTTTCGCGCCGGCCGCCTGGACGCCCGTCTCGACACGGTCGGCCAGGTCGTTAATGTGCATGTTGCAGGGCGTGACATTACTCCAGGTCGACGCCACGCCGATCTGCGGCAGCGCAAAGTCACCATTCTCGAAACCAACGGCGCGCAACATCGCACGGCTGGGCGCCTGCTCGGGCCCGTCCACGATGACGCTTGAGAATCGGCGTATGTCCTTTTCGTCAGCCATGTCGGCTCCCGCTGTGCGGCGCCGAACCGCAGTCAGCCTGCGTCGTCGCCGCCGTCAATAATGCGCACAGTCGTCGTGCGATAGACGCCCTCGGGCGCCGCCTCCCCGTCGAGGGTGAGGGTCAGCGTTTCCTCGGGTTCCGCGCTATTGTCGAGGACCACGGGCAGGTAGACAACCGCGACAGATTCACCGGGCTCGAAGCGCACGGTCGAGTAAGGCGGCGCTACGAAATCTTCGTCGGGTCGCGCCTCGTTGGCGGTCAGCGCGAAGTCGACGTCGAGTGCCCCGGCTCGGGCGTTGAAGCGCCAGATCGTCAGCACCGCTGCCGCGCTGTCCTCGCGCACCTGATAATCCGGCCGCGCGAAACCTACCGTATCGGGGACCAGGGTGGCCGCCACGCGCTGACGGTCATCATCGAGCAGTCGCAGGGCCACGCGCGCCAGCACCGCGCCATCGGTGCCCGTCATCGACAGTTGAACGATGGCGTCGGGCTCGACGTGAGGGTCGGGCAGGTGCTCAACGACGACATCGACCACACGCTGTCCGGCCGCAAAGCTTGGCCGTAGCGTCGAAATCCGGAAGCTCTCACGTGTGGCGACGCCCTCCGCCTCCGTTGCCGCATCGATGACCAGGCGCAACTGCTGTGGCGCACTGACGTCATCGCGTTGTAATCGAATGATGGAAGGACCCGCATCCTCAAACAGACGCAGCTCGGCATAGACCGCGGGCACCACAGCATCGGGCGAAGGCAACGCCAGCGTCAGCGCCGCCGGTTCGCTGTCGCCGGGAACCGGATCCGCGTTGGTGACCTCGAACGGCACCTCAGGCGGTGCGCGCTCGACGGCCGGCTGTTCGGGCTCGACGGTGACGGTGCGGACATCGGGTGCAGAGCGAAACTGAGGCGACAGGATCGCCAGGCCCGCCAGGCTGACAATCGCCAGGCCCGCCAGCCAGGGCGTCCAGTTGCCGCCGCCGCTCGGACTGCCCCCGGCAACGCCGAGTCCTTCGAGAAAGCCGGCCGCGCTTTGGGTGCGCGCATCGGTGCGCAGCTGCAGCGCCGACTCCAGCGCACGCCAGCGGCGCATGCCGATGCCATCGATCCGCTCGGGCGTCAGGCCCTCTCGCAAGGCGTCGAGCGCCGTCTTGTCACCGAAAACGCGTCGTCCCGACAGTAAACGGTAGGTCACGCACGCCAGCGAGAACACGTCATCGACGGGTCGCGCAGCCTTGCCCGACAGCACGGCCGGACTTGCGTAGGCCGGCGTCGCGGCTTGCAGGAAACTATTGTCGAAGGCCATGGCCTTGCCCGCGAGATCACCGCGCGCACGCGCGATGCCGAAGTCGAGCAGCTTCACGCCGCCACCCGGCATGAGCATGACGTTGCCGGGCTTCACATCGGCGTGCGTGACGCCGACGCGGTGCGCGTGCACGAGCGCACTCCCCACGGCACCAATGATGTCCATTGCGGCGATGACGCTCATGGGCTCGCCCCGGCGCTCGTTGAGCAGCGTACTGAGCGCCCTGCCCTCGAGCCATTCCATCACCAGAAAAATGCGGCCGGCACAGCGGTCGAGATCGAGGAACCGCACGATGTTCGGGTGCGACAGGTAGCGCCCTTTGGCGGCTTCCTGTTGCAGCGCCCGCATGGCGCCACCATGACCCGCGTAGTCGGGTGCGAGGACCTTAATGGCCACATAGGGGCGCCCGCCCTCGGCTTCTGCAATACGGTGATCGATGGCCTTGTAGACCACGCCCATGCTGCCGCCCGGCGCCCGGCTTACGATCTCAAAGCGGTCGCGCAACATCGTGCCGATATCGATGGGCGCGGCGACGGTCGCGATGGGCTCAACGGCATCGCTGCTATCCCGCGCTGGTCGCTCTTCGGTGTCTTCGCCGTACGCGGCAGCGGCGCTGAATGCGTCGGTGGCCTCTTCGATGAGACCAACCTCGGTGGGCGTCGTCGGCAACTCCTCGTTGGTCGCCTTGTCGATGTCGGAGCACAGGAGGCGGTGAATCTGCTCGGGCACGAGACCGCGGTTGGCATAGTCGTGAACGAGCCCGCGAACGCCGCTGGTCGCCTCGGGTTCCTCGTAGAGCAGGTTGATCATCTCGTCACGAAACTCGGCAACGCTGCGCTCGCCGCTGACGAGCTGCTCCATGGCGAGCAGCAGTGACTGCGGTGCATCACCGATCGCGAGATCGTATTCGGTGCGTTTGTTGCTCACAGCAGCTTGCCCGGGTTCATGATGCCGTCGGGATCGAGACTCTCTTTGAGTCGGCGCATGAGCGCATGACTCACGGGACCGACCTGTGTCGCCAACAGATCCCGCTTCAAAAGTCCGATACCATGTTCGGCGCTTATCGTACCGCCAAGCGACTGCGCCGCCTCGTGCACAGTTCGCGTTAATGCGGGCGCTCGGGCCAGGAAGGCTTCCCGGTCCAGGTCGAGCGGCTGGCTCAGGTTGAAATGCAGGTTGCCGTCACCGATGTGACCAAAGCACACCGGGCGCACGCCTGGCACGAGCGCCTCGACGCGCTCCGTCGCCGTCTTGATGAAGGCCTGCAATGCCCCCAGTGGCACCGCGATGTCGTGTTTGATGCTTGCGCCCTCGGGGCGTTGCGCGTCGCTGATGTTATGACGTACCGCCCACAGCGCCGCCTGATCGCGATCGCTGTCCGCCACAATCGCATCACGCAGCGCACCCGCGTCAACCGCGTCGGACACTGCAGCAAGCACAGCATCCCGGTCTATCTCGGCACGCCCGCCGTGCAGCTCGATGAGGGCATGTACGGGCGCGTCCGCCGGGCGACGCGCGCCCTCGATGTGCCGCACCACAAAGTCCACCGCGATATCGGGGACCAGTTCAAACGCAGCCATCGTGGCGCCAAATGCGCGCCGGAATCGCGTGTAGGCGTCAAGCACATGTGCGTGACTGTCGAGTGCCAGCCAAAGCACGAGTCGCGCCTCAGGCGCGGGCGCAAGTTTCAGTGTCGCGCCCGTGATGATGCCGAGCGTGCCTTCGCTGCCGACGAATAGCTGTTTCAGATCGTAGCCGGCGTTGTTCTTGCGCAAGCTCTGCAACGCAGAAAGCAGCGTGCCATCGGACAGGACGACCTCGAGACCCAGCACCTGGTCACGTGCGTTGCCGTAGCGCAGCACACTGACACCGCCGGCATTGGTCGCCAGGTTGCCACCGATTTGGCAGCTGCCTTCTGAACTCAGGCTCAGGGGCAGCATAAGGTCTGCATCGGCGGCTGCAGCCTGCGCCGCGGCCAGCGTGCAGCCGGCATCTACACACAAACTGAAATTGATGGCGTCGACTTCGCGCACGGCGTTGAGCCGATTGAGCGACACGACCACTTCGGCCTGACCCGATACGCTGCCGCCGACGAGCCCCGTGTTACCCCCCTGCGGGACGACGGGAACACCCAACTGGGCGCAACATCGGACAACCGCGGCAACGGCGTCGACGCTGCCCGGTTGCACGACGATCGGCGCTTCACCCGTATAGTTGCCGCGCCACTCCGCAAGAAATGGCGCGCGATCGGCTTCGGCGGTGAGCACGGCCTTATCGCCCGCCACGCCCCGCAAGGCCTTCGCGACGCGATCGACGTTCATCGCGCGACGAGCTCGGACCAGCGCGCGTGATCCATATTGCTGCCGCAGAAGATCAGCCCCACGCACTTACCCTTCAGCGTCTCGGCGAGCGGCCCCAGCAATGCGGCGAGTGCGGCTGCGCAGGCGGGCTCGACGGCGAGGGCCAGGTGCTCGTAGATGCTGAGCATGGCGGCAACCAGCGCGTCATCACTGACGCGAACCACGTCGTCGATGTGTTGACGGCACAGCGCGTAGGAGAGCGGCAGTGCCATGGGCGCCCCAAGGCTGTCCGCGATGGTATCGACGCGCTCGAGCGTGACCGGTGCTCCCGTGGCGAAACTGCGAGTCATGCTGTCGGCGCCCATAGGCTCCACGCCGAACACCCGGCAGCCGGGTGTCGCGAGCTTAACGGCCGTCGCGACACCGGCAGCCAGCCCGCCACCGCCTACAGGAACGATCACAGCGTCCAGCGCGGGGGCTGCGTCGATAAACTCTCTGCCAACACCGGCCGTCGCGATCGCTGTGGTCAGGCCTTCGAAGGGGTGGATCAGCGTCCGCCCCTCATCGCGGACGATCGCCTCCGCGGTGCTGAATGCCGTGTGCACGTCGTCGGCAAGAACCACTTCGGCACCCAGGGCCCGCACCCGCTCAACCCGGATGGGTGGGGCCGTTGCCGTCATGACCACACGCGCGGAGAGCCCCAGCGCACGGGCCGCCCAAGCAGTCGCAATCGCGTGGTTGCCGGCGCTGACGGCCGTGACGCCGGCTGCACGTTCTCGTTCATCGAGGTCGAGACAGTTGGCGAGCGCTCCGCGCGCCTTGAACGACCCTGTCACCTGCCAGAGCTCGCACTTGGCCCAGACTTCGGCGCCACTGAGCGCTGACAGCGCATCGAGTGGCACACTGGGTGTGCGCCGCAGGCGCGGTGCGAGGGTCGCTCGCAGGCGGTCGATGCTGTCTAGAGTGATTTCAGGTGTCATGGTCGGCTGGCGGTGGGCCGGGAATGGCGCGCGGCCTCAGGTTTTGGCAGGTTCCGCCGCTCTGACAGACAAGAGCTTGCATCACCGCAGCCAGTTAATTACCGTGCGCATAATAACGTAACGTCGTGATTTATCCGAACGAATCAGGGCACTTCGCCGGGTTTTTGAAACCGGTACTTTACGCAGCGGGGGCCTTGTTTCCCGCTTCGACGGCCGCCGAGGACACTCTGGATGTCGATTGACCGACTGTCCGACTCCGGAATCATCAAGATTGCGGGAAGCTCACCGCACCTCGATGCGCTTGCGACACTTGCAAGTGACCTCAGCGTGCGTGAGCGCGGCAGTCTCGTCGAACTCGAACGCCGTCTCCACGATGCCTGGGCGCTGGGCGCCAACACGATTCTGAGCTGGAGCCACCACCCGCAGGGCATCTGCCTGCTGGTCGTGCCCCACTACGCGCTGGCCGAGTACACGGCGACACCCGCGGGTGGCGACCGCCCCTGGCGTCCGTCGGAACGCTTTATCACGGAGCTCATTTCGGGTCCCGCGCACCTAACGGTGTCGCAGCTTTCAAAAGTCGCACGCCTGCTCGACGTCGAGCCGCGTGTCATCGCCCTGCGCGACCGCTTGCCCGACACCGAAATGGAAACCCGCCTCATCGAGGCCATGGTCAAGCGCTACGGCGTCAACTATGTTGAGCGCCGCGCTGTCGCGCTGTTCGACATCGTCGGCTTCAGCCTGCTGAGCCCGTTCGAACAGATGACGCAGCTCAACAGCCTCTCGCACTCGCTGAACGCGGCACACAGCAAGCTGCTCGATCGGGAAATTGGCGTGAGTTTTGCCCGCTCCTCGAGCGGCGACGGGTTCTACATCTGGAATCGCGACCGCGGCGAGTCGCCCAACGTCAACCTCTACCACTTCATGCAGCTTGTGCTGGCCGACAACGCGATTGCCCGGAGCAAGGCGGTCGCCCGATCTGTACCGCTGCTACGCACAGCGTTCCACATCGGCAGCTGCTACGAGTTCCACCAGTCCGATGGACTCAACCCGACGACCCATGACTACATCGTCGGAGATGTCACGGTAGAGCTCGCACGCATGATTGAACGCACGGTGCCCGGCCAGATCGTCGTGGGCGCGTTTGAAACCTGCGACACAGCACCCGAGAACGCAGCCGACTGTGAAGCGATCCGATTCGTTGAGCACACGCGCCGAAATCTGACGCGCCTCGAGGGCATGGAGCTATCGGGCGAGCGCGTCACCTCGATCAAGTGCTACCTGACGGGTGAACGCTGTGCCGATGGCCGGTTCTCGATTCGCAAGCTGCTCATCAACGACAAGCATGGCCTGTCGCGGTTCGTGTACAACGCCAAGGTCAACATCCACCGCCACCAGGCCGAGCCCATCCTGCTGGGTATTGAAGACCGCATCCTGCGCGAAGATGATTTCTCGGCACAGACGGCCGAGATGATCTACATCCCCAACGAACAACACGTATAACGCGCGCTGCCGGCCACAAAAAAACCCGGCCCAAGGCCGGGTTTCGAATAAGTGGTCGGGGCGAGAGGATTCGAACCTCCGACCCCCACAACCCCATTGTGGTGCGCTACCAGGCTGCGCCACGCCCCGACCGATATAACTTTAAGAATGTACGCTAAGGGGTTGTTTCTTAGCGTCTTAGCAGCTTTAGAATCTCGTCCAGTTCGACGCGCATCTGACGGATGAGCTGCTGGCTCTGACTGACGTCCGACTTGGCCTCTTCGCCCGTAAGCTGCTGCCGTGCGCCGCCAATCGTGAAACCCTGATCATAGAGCAAACTGCGGATCTGGCGAATCACCAGAACGTCCTGGCGCTGATAGTAACGCCGGTTGCCGCGCCGCTTGACGGGTTTGAGCTGCGGAAATTCCTGTTCCCAATAGCGAAGCACGTGGGGCTTTACAGCGCACAGGTCGCTGACTTCGCCGATGGTGAAATAGCGCTTGCCAGGAATCGGGGGAAGTTCGTCGTTATTTCCCGGTTCCAGCATAAGCCTCTACTCGTGATTTCAGTTTCTGCCCCGGACGGAACGTAACGACACGCCGTGCCGAAATCGGGATCTCTTCGCCCGTCTTCGGATTCCGGCCTGGCCGTTCGTTCTTGTCACGCAGATCAAAGTTGCCAAAACCCGAGAGTTTGACTTGCTCGCCCACAGCGAGCGACGAGCGCAATTCCTCGAAGAAGAGGTCTACGAGTTCACGTGCTTCGCGCTTGTTGAGACCCAGCTCGTTGAAGAGCGAGTCCGCCATATCCGCTTTCGTGAGTGCCACCGCGTCTTATTCTCTTAGTTTTGCGCCATGGTCGCGTTGCAGTGCCTGGACAATGGCAGCCACCGTCGCGTCGGTTTCAATGTCCGTTAGGGTGCGCGAGGAATCCTGCAAAATCAAGCCTAAAGCAACGCTTTTTAGCCCGGGTTCTACTCCCTTGCCGCGGTAGATATCGAATACGCGAATGGATTGTAGCAACGCACCGCCCGCCGCCACCGCCGCGTGGGTCAGCTCTTGTGCATCGACCGCATCATCGACGAGAACGGCGAGATCCCGCCGAACGCTGGGGAAACGCGATATCGGCGCTGTTCGCGTCACGTTCGCAGCAAAAACGCCTTCAAAATCGAGCTCGAACGCGACACAAGGTGCTTCGATGTCCGAAGCCTGCGCGACGCGCGGATGCAGCGCGCCTACGACGCCGACACGTGAGCCTGCGCGGCGGATCTCTGCGGACTGCCCCGGATGCAATGCCGCTGTCGACGCGCGCACAAAAGAGAACTCGTCGGCAGCACCCGAGAGCGCAATCAGCGCCTCGATATCTGCCTTTATGTCAAAGAAGTCGATGTCGTCGGCGCCCGTCGCCCACTGCTCGGGCAGCCGCCTACCGGCAGCGATGCCGGCCAGCACGAGGCGCTCGCCGTCGGCTTCGAAGACGTGGCCCAGCTCGAACAGGCGAACCCGGTCGCGCTGACGCGCCAGATTGTGCGCGGCTGCAGCCGCAAGTCCGGGCAGCATCGTGCCGCGCATCACCGACAGCTCTCGGGACAGCGGATTCGCGAGCGTCGGGCCCGGCGCGCCAGTATCCCAGCGCGCGTGTTGTTCGGGATCGATGAAGCTGTAGCAGATCGCTTCGTTGTAGCCACGTGCCGCGAGCGTGTCGCGCACGCGGGCTTCTGCGATGCGACCTTCACTGTCCGGTGCCAGCGCCACTTCGGAGTACGCACGACGCGCGGGGATGCGGTCATAGCCGTAAACGCGCGCCACTTCCTCGATGAGGTCTTCCTCAATAGCGATGTCGTAGCGGTAGCTGGGCGGTGTGACCTGCCAGCCGTTTTTCGTCCGGGTCGTCTTGAAACCAAGACGCTTGAAGATGTCGTCAACGGTGTCACCGGCAACCTCGTGACCCAGCAGCTTATCGAGTCGAGCCTGGCGCAGTGTGACGTCAGCACGTGCGGGCAAATGCGGTGTGTCCACCAGGTCGATGAGCGCACTGGCGCTGCCGCCCGCGATATCCAGAAGCAGATTGGCCGCACGCGCCTGGGCGCGCGCGTGACCCATCGGGTCCACGCCGCGTTCAAAACGCAGTGAGGCATCCGTGTGCAGGCCATAGCGACGTGCCTGACCCGCCATGGCGTCAGGCGTGAACAAGGCTGCCTCAAAAACAATGTGGCGCGTGTTCTCGTCGACACCCGTCGAGGCGCCGCCCATGATGCCGGCAAGCCCAATCGGCCCGCTGTCGTCACAGATGAGCAGCGTGTCGCTGTCGGGCTCGATCTCGCGCTCGTCGAGTAGCGTCAGCGTCTCACCAGGTCGTGCCAGCCGAACGTGAATGTTGCCTGCGAGCTTATCGAGGTCATAGGCGTGCATGGGCTGCCCGTACTCGAGCATCACGTAGTTGGTGATGTCGACGACCGGGTGGATCGCGCGGACGCCACTGCGGCGTAAGCGCTCCACCATCCAGAGCGGCGTCGTAGCCTGTGTGTCGATGTCCTCGATCACGCGCAACGTGAAGCGCGGCACGCGGACCGTGTCATCGACACGCGCAGAGAAGCCATGCTGCGTAGACTCCGGTACCTCGCTGACAGGCGGCTCGCCGAGCTGGTCGCCCATGAACGTGGCCACCTCTCGCGCGATGCCCAGCACCGAAAAGCAATCGCCCCGATTAGGCGTGAGATCGACATCGATGACGTCGTCGGGTAGCTCGAGCGCTTCGGCCAGCGGCATTCCAGGCTTCATTGCGGCGGGCAGCTCCAGGATGCCGTCGTGCTCTTCGCCGAGTCCCAGTTCACGCGCGGAGCACAGCATGCCGTGCGAGACGACGCCGCGCAGTTTGGACTTACGGATTTTCAAGCCACCCGGCAGTACGGTGCCGATGCGCGCCACGGCCACGCCCATGCCTGCGCGAACATTGGGTGCACCGCAAACGATCTCGAGCGTGTTCTCGCCATCGTCGACCTGTGCCACGGACAGCCGGTCTGCGTCAGGGTGTTGTGCCACTTCGGTAACGTGGCCCACGACGACGCCCTCGGCGGCTGAAATCGCCTCCGAACCGTCCACTTCGAGTCCTGCGAGCGTCAGGCGCTCGAGCACGGGCTCGAGTTCAATGTCGCGGCCGAGCCAGTGTTCGAGCCAGCGGCGTGAGAACTTCATCGGAACTGCTCCAGCAGCTTGAGGTCGTTCTCGAACAGCATGCGCAGGTCGGGGATGCCGTAACGGAGCATGGCCATGCGTTCGATACCGATGCCGAAGGCATAGCCGCCAAATTCTTCGGGGTCGACGCCCACGTTTCTGAGCACGTTGGGGTGCACCATGCCGCAGCCCAGGATCTCCAGCCAGCGACCGTCATCCATGAGCACATCGACTTCGGCCGACGGCTCCGTGAATGGGAAATAGGAAGGGCGGAAGCGCAGCTGGGCTTCGCGCTCGAAGAAGCGCTCGACGAATTCGTGCAACACAGACTTCAGATTGGCGAAGCTGATGTCGCGATCAATGACCAGTCCTTCCACCTGGTGAAACATGGGCGTGTGCGTCTGGTCCGAATCACAGCGGTAGACGCGGCCAGGGCAGACGATACGAATGGGCACACCCTCGTCCCGCATGCTTCGAATCTGTGTGGGTGACGTGTGCGTGCGCAGAAGACGACCGTCACCGAAATAGAAGGTGTCGTGCATTGCACGCGCGGGGTGATTCTCGGGGATGTTCAGCGCTGTGAAGTTGTGGAAATCGTCTTCGATCTCCGGGCCCTGCCGGATCCCGAACCCTGCACCTGCAAAGATGGCCTCGATACGACGTCGCGCCAGGGTCACGGGATGCAGGCTGCCCTGGCGTGTGGCACGACCCGGCAAAGTGACATCGATGCGCTCTGCCTCGAGCTGGGCATCGATGGCGGCTGCATTGAGCACGTCGGCGCGCGCATCGATGGCCGCGGCGACCGCCTGCTTCACAGCGTTAATACGTTGACCGGCGGCGGGCCGCTCGGACGGGTCGAGTTGACCCAGCTGCTTGAGCAGCGCCGTAAGTTCACCTTTCTTGCCGAGCAGTGCGACGCGCACGGCTTCGAGCGACACCACATCTGCTGCGGCATCAACCCGTGCGATCGCTGTTTGCTGCAGTGCGTCTAGATCCTGCACCGGGATGCCCCCATGACAACCGAGTGGCCGGCGTTACCGCCGGCCAGCCACGGTGTGCCTGAACTGGATCAGGAGGCCAGTGCCGCTTTCGCCTGCTCCGCCAGCGCCGTAAAGCTCTCGGGCTGGTGAACAGCGAGGTCGGCAAGTACCTTGCGGTCGATCTCGATCTCAGCCTTGGTGAGGCCGTTGATCATGCGGCTGTAGGACAGGCCATTGATCCGGGCCGCCGCGTTGATGCGGGCGATCCAGAGGCGACGAAACTCACGCTTGCGCGTGCGACGGTCGCGGTAGGCGTACTGACCGGCCTTGATGACTGCCTGTTTGGCGACCTTGAAGGTCTTGCGGCGGGCGCCGTAGTAGCCCTTGGCCTTGCCGAGGATTTTCTTGTGGCGTGCTTTGGCGATAACGCCACGCTTGACTCGTGCCATGACTAATCCTCCTTAGCTGAACGGCAGCATACGACGAACGGCTTTCACGTCCGCCTCGGCGACCTGCAGGGTGTTACCCAGCTGACGCTTTCGCTTGCTGCTTTTCTTGGTGAGGATGTGGTTCAGGTGCGACTGAGAGCGCTTGAAGCCGCCTTTGCCCGTCCTGCGGAAGCGCTTGGCGGCGCCCCGATTGGTCTTGAGTTTCGACATTGCTGTCTCCTTCGTTTATGGCCAGTTCGCGCTATCGGACAGATCTTTCTTAGCCCGTTCGCTGCTGGCGAGACACCACGGTGCCTGCTTGTGGTTTGTTTGTTTCCGGCCTGGTTTAGGCGGTGGCCGGACCGCCATGAAAACGGTTTGAATCAGCGCTGACTGAATCCGTGCTTCTTGCTCAGTGCCTCTTGCTCAGTGCTTTTTGGGTGCGATGACCATGATCATCTGACGCCCTTCCATCTGCGGCATTTGCTCAACGGTACCCAGCTCGACGAGATCTTCCCGTACACGCTTTAGCAGTTGTGCACCGATCTCCTGATGCGCCATCTCACGACCCCGAAAGCGAAGTGTCACCTTCGTTTTATCGCCGTTCTCAAGAAACTGCGTCAGTTTTCGGAGCTTGACCTGGTAGTCACCCTCCTCGGTGCCCGGGCGGAATTTGATTTCCTTAACCTGGGACTGCTTTTGCTTGCGCTTCGCCGACTGGTTCTTCTTGTTCTGCTCGAACACGAACTTCCCGTAATCCATGATGCGGCAGACGGGTGGTTCTGCGTTCGGGGAGACCTCAACAAGGTCCATCGATTGTTCTTTGGCGAGTTGCAAAGCGTCGGCCAACGGCATGACACCAGCCTGTTCCCCGTCCTGGCGGATCACCCGGACCTGGGCGGCCTGAATGTCGTCGTTGCGCCGTGCGCGTTTTCCGGCTGCGATGAGCGTTTCCTCCTGCTGCTGCACATAGCGTTCTTGCAGGCATGTTCGGTCCGAGCCTCGCGCTGGACTGGAACATGCACCGTCAAAAACGGAATAACGGGCCCTCAAGGCTGCGCCCAAGCGCTGCCTCGAACACCCGAATACGAAATTGTAAGCTCACCGAAGGCCTCGGACAAGCCCCTAAGTGCAGGAAAACCGGGGAAATTGGGAGCTTTGCGGCGGTGGTGGGCGATGGTGGTTTCGAACCACCGACCTCCACGATGTCAACGTGGCGCTCTACCCCTGAGCTAATCGCCCCGCCGCAGTCCGGACACGAGTACGTCGCGTCCGGGCGCGCGAGCTTAACGGATTTCTCATGCGATACCAAGCCCAGTGTTTACGCGGGCTTCAGGCGCTCTTCTGGCCGCCCAAACCCAGCCCGTGACGGCGCAGCCGCTCAATCTCGTCGCGCACACTGGCCGCCTGTTCAAACTCGAGCTCCCGAGCGTGTTTGAACATGTCCTGCTCGAGCTTCTTGATCTTGCGAAGCACGGCTTCGGGCGTATCCGGAATGGCCGCCGCGTCCTCGCGACCGCGCTTCTTGCCCCGTTTGCCGCCGCCACCTGGCCGGGACCCGGCCTCCATGATGTCAGCCACCGCTTTGCGGATGGTTTTGGGCGTAATGCCGTGTTCGGCGTTGAACGCGAGTTGCTTATCTCGGCGGCGGCCCGTTTCTTCGAGGGCGCGGCGCATCGAGTCGGTGACCTTGTCCGCGTAGAGGATCGCCTTGCCGTTGATATTGCGCGCCGCGCGACCAATAGTCTGGATCAGCGAGCCCTCGGAGCGCAGGAAGCCCTCCTTGTCCGCATCGAGGATCGCCACGAGCGACACCTCGGGCATATCAAGGCCCTCACGCAGCAGATTGATGCCGACGAGTACGTCGAATTCACCCAGCCGCAGATCGCGAATGATCTCGGTGCGCTCGACCGTGTCGATATCCGAGTGGAGGTAGCGCACCCGAACCTCGTGCTCGCGCAGGTACTCGGTCAAGTCTTCTGCCATTCGTTTGGTGAGCGTCGTAATCAGCACGCGCTCTTCAACGGCGACACGCTCGCGAATCTCCGACAACACGTCATCAACCTGGTGCGCGACGGGCCGCACGTCGACCACGGGGTCGACAAGCCCTGTGGGCCGCACGACCTGCTCTAACGTGTTATCCGTGTGTTCCTTCTCGTAGCGCCCAGGCGTCGCCGACACGTAAATGGTCTGTGGCGCGAGGCTCTCGAATTCGTCGAAGCGCAAGGGGCGGTTGTCGAGCGCCGAAGGCAATCGAAACCCGAACTCCACGAGCGTCTCCTTGCGGGCCCGGTCGCCGCGGTACATGCCACCGAGCTGCGGGATCGTGACGTGGCTTTCGTCGACGACCAACAGCGCGTCGGGCGGCAGGTAGTCGAACAGGCACGGCGGTGGTTCGCCAGGGCCGCGCCCGGACAAGTAGCGCGAGTAGTTCTCGATTCCGTTGCAGTAGCCCAGCTCCCGGATCATCTCGATGTCGAACATCGTGCGTTGCTCGAGTCGTTGTGCCTCGAGCAGTTTGCCCATGTCCCGCAACACCTCGAGTCGCTCGCGGAGTTCCCCCTTGATGAAATCGAGCGCGCCCAGCAGCCGTTCTCGCGGCGTCACGTAGTGCGACTTCGGGAAAATGGTGAGGCGCGGCACATTGCGTGTGACCTCGCCCGTCAGCGGGTCAAACCAGGCCAGAGACTCGATCTCGTCATCGAACAGCTCAATGCGGACCGCTTCACGCTCGGACTCCGCGGGGAAAACATCGATGACCTCGCCGCGCACACGGTAAGTGCCCTGGGACAGGTCCATCTCGTTGCGCTTGTACTGCATCTCGGCGAGCCGACGCAGCACGCTGCGCTGGTCGATGCGCTCTCCACGCGACAAGTGCAGCACCATAGCGAAGTAGGCCTCGGGGTCACCCAGGCCGTAAATCGCCGAGACGGTGGCCACAATGATGGCGTCAGGGCGCTCGATGAGCGCCTTGGTGGCCGACAGGCGCATCTGCTCGATGTGCTGGTTGATCGACGCGTCTTTCTCGATAAACGTGTCCGAGGACGGCACGTAGGCCTCGGGCTGATAGTAGTCGTAATAGGACACGAAGTACTCCACCGAGTTGTCGGGGAAGAACTCGCGCATTTCACCATAGAGCTGCGCGGCCAGCGTCTTGTTGGGTGCCAGCACAATCGTGGGCCGCTGCACCTGCTGAATGCAGTTGGCGATCGTAAAGGTCTTGCCCGAACCCGTGACTCCCAGCAGGGTCTGCTTGGCCAGCCCATCGCGCAGGCCCTCGACGAGACCCGCGATCGCAACGGGCTGATCACCGGCCGGCGTATAGTCGGCAACGACCCGAAACGGGGTCTTGTCGCTGTCTTGCATCGCAATGATTCCGGTTAGCCGCGCCGGGCGGCGCGCAATCGAACAGACTACCATCTGGGAAGACCTCAGGCAGTCCCCCGGGGTGGCCCGCGCTGCGACGCCGCGTCTTGACTTGCCCCGATAGCTTCGAGAAAATTCCGGGCTCGCTCACGCGAGCAATTCCTCGGTAGCTCAGTTGGTAGAGCGGTCGACTGTTAATCGATTGGTCGCTGGTTCGAGTCCGGCCCGAGGAGCCAAATCCTGCAAAGCCCGCCTCAAGTGCGGGCTTTGTTTTTTCGGGGTCGGACCAGGCGTCAGTCCCCGCGACTGTCGAGATACGCGCGGAACCGGTCGCCGAGCTCAGGGTGTTCGCGCGCCAGCTCGACTGTCGCCTGCAGATAGCCCAGCTTGCTGCCGCAGTCGTAGCGGCGCCCCTCGAACGGCATCGCATAGACGGCTTGCTCCTTCAGCAGGGCGGCGATGCCATCCGTGAGCTGAATCTCGCCCCCTGCCCCGCGGCCCGTTGTTTCGAGCTTCTCGAAGATTTCAGGCTCGAGCAGGTAGCGTCCCACAACGCCCAGGTCCGAGGGTGCGTCGGCTGGCGCGGGCTTTTCGACCATGTGCCGAATACGGCCACCCACGCCCGGGTCAGCGTCGCCGATATCAACGATGCCATAGCTTCCCGTCTGTTCGCGCGGGACACGCTGCGCGCCAAGAACGCTGCCGCCGTGTTTGGTACGAAAATCTGCCATCTGTTTGAGGCAGGGCTTCTGGCTGTGGATCAGGTCATCAGCCAGGTGCACAAAGAACGGCTCTTTGCCGACTGCAGGCTGCGCACAGAGGACGGCGTGGCCGAGCCCAAGCGGCTCGCCCTGGCGAATGAATATGCAGGTGACACCCTCCGGCACGATGTCGCGCACACTTGCGAGCAGGGCCGTCTTGCCTGACGTTTCGAGTGCCCGCTCAAGCTCCGGATCCGTATCGAAGTGGTCTTCGATGGCGCGTTTCGATGAGCCCGCCACGAACACCAGGCGCGTGGCACCGGCCGACACGGCCTCCTCGACTGCGTACTGGATCAGCGGTTTGTCCACGACAGGCAGCATTTCTTTGGGGCTTGCTTTCGTGGCCGGCAGGAACCGGGTGCCACGGCCCGCCACAGGAAACACCGCCACCCTGACCCTGTCGCTCATTCCTGCCTCCAATGCGCATACATGCGGCGCGCCACGGCGCCGGCCAGCGCGAACTATACCCTATCCACTGAGGGTGCCATGCCAACGCTGACCGGGCTGTGACGGGCCGCTCAAGCCGCGCTAGCGCGCGTTTTCAGCAACGCCCTCGCTGTCCTCGAGCAGGATGTTGGCGCGATTGACCTCGATCGTCCGTGCGCCGATCCCCGTGACTTCGGCAAGCGCTTCAGCCGTCGTGAACGGGCCATTGGCGTTGCGGTACGCGACGATCGCCCGGGCCTTGGTGATGCCCACGCCCTCGAGCTCGCTGGCGAGTGTTTCGGCATCGGCCGTATTGATGTTGACGGGGCCCGCGTAGGCCGGAAACGGCGCGGCGAGGACAAAGACGAGCGCGGCCACGCGCGCCGCGGCAGCTAATGCCTTCATGGTGATCTCCTGGCTGTCGCCGGCGACGTGCCGGCAGGTGCCAGTGTCGGGGGTGAACCGGATACCTGCCCTATCTGAATCGCGGCGCAATGCCCAGGATCGTGGCATCAGAGAGTTAGTAGTTGACCCCGCCGTCACTCTCGATGAGCGTATCGAAGCGTACTTTGTCGATCGGCCGGAACGACTCCCAGTTGCGGCAGCCCGGGCACTGCCACAACAACTGTCGGCTTGAGAATCCGCAACGCGTGCAGCGGTAGCGTGGCGACGACGCGGCAAGCTGGCCCAGCGCCGTGCGGACCCGCTCCACAGCCGCCTGGCGCAACTCGGGATCGTCTTGCGCGAACACCTGCTGGGTGTCGATAAAGCCCGCGAGTACCGGATCGTCGCTGATCATCGTTTCGACGCAGTCATCGATGAACGGCGAACGAATGTCAGGCCAGTGCAAGGCCGCCCGTGCGATCTCATCACGGGCCGCGTCGCGCTCTGCCGTGATCTCGCGCAGCGCCGCGTCGAGTCCCCGGGCGTCGTCCTCGTAGAGCCGCGCGAGCTTGGGCAACAGCTCAATGAGATACGCACCGTCCTGGGCCAGCACACGACCGAAGAGCTTTCTCGCGAGGTCGCGGTCATGCTCTTCGAGCGCGATCTCACCACGCAAAATGGCGCCACGCGTCAGGCGCTGACGTTTGGCCTGGGAGAGCCGCACATTGTCGCGCGCTTCGGCGATGTCGCCGCGATCGAGCGCCTGTTGTGCCATCTCACAGTAATAGTTACTCAGACGGGCCTTGATCTCCGGATGCTTGGCCGCTTCGAGTTGGCGCGCGGCCACCACCGCGCTGGCCCATTCCTGCTCCTGCTCGTAGATGCTGCACAGACGCTGCAGGGCCTCAATGCGATACGAAGAGTCTTCAGCAAGCTGGGCAAACAGGTTCTCGGCACGGTCCAGCAAACCGGCGTGCAGGTAGTCGCGTGCCAGCGCAAACAACGCCTGATCACGCTGCTCTCGCGACAGGCTGGGCCGCGCAATGATGTTCTGATGTACGCGGATGGCGCGGTCCACTTCACCCCGGCGGCGGAACAGGCTGCCTAAAGCGAAATGGGTTTCTATGGTCTGGTCGTCAACACGAACCAGTCGAATGAAGTGCTCCAACGCCTGGTCGTTCTGGTCATTGAGCAGGAAATTGAGGCCCTTGAGGTACTCGGAGTTGAGGGGTGCCGCGATGCCGTCGATGTCATCACGATCGCCGCCAAATCGGCCAAACAGGAACCCTGCTGCAGCCAACAGCAGGAACAGCCCTGCAAGTAGCAGGATCTGTTCGAGGGAGTCAGTCGGCATTCTGCAGCGGCAGGCTGCGCAGGCTGGTGATCTCGGTTTCCGCCGTGCTCAATGCGCGTCGCAGCTTGCGACGCTCGGAGGTCACGCGCAGCAGGAACAGCGAGGCAATCGCGAGCCCCAGGGTCACGCCGATAATCAGTGCACCGATGATGACGAAAGACTGCGCGAGTTCGTAGCGCGCGAACAGCAGGTCAACCTGGATGATCTCGGTGTTGAGCGTCGCAAATACCGCCGCAAACACGACAGCAATCACGACAACAATGAGGGTCAGGACACGACGAATCACGGGGTCTGCCCCTGGCAGGCATCAGGCGCGCAGTGCGCGACGTCAGCTCTTGATCGGAATGTGGCGGCTCGCATTGACCCGTTCGCGCAGGTCCTTGCCAGGTTTGAAGTGCGGTACGTGCTTGCCCGACAGCGCAACAGCAGCGCCCGTCTTGGGGTTGCGGCCCTGGCGCGGCGGACGAAAGTGCAGCGAGAAACTGCCGAACCCACGGATTTCGATACGGTCGCCGTGCGCGAGAGAATCGCTCATGAGTTCAAGGAGGTGCTTGACCGCGAGTTCAACGTCCTTCGCGGGCAGGTGGCGCTGTTTACGCGCAATCTGTTCGATCAGTTCGGACTTGGTCATCGTTACACGCCTCCCCTACGTGCGTCCGACGTGACCCGGCGGCCCTTGCCGCCGGGTCATGCCGAAATCAATCTGAGGAATCGGACATTTTTTCCTTCAGAAGGTCGCCGAGCGTGGTACCAGAACTGCTGGTACGCGTCTCCGACTGGTAGCTCTGAAGTGCCTCAGCTTCCTCGTGGAACTCCTTGGCCTTGATGGATAATGCTACGTTCCGGTTCTTGCGGTCAACGCCCGTAATGCGAGCCTCGACCTCTTCACCGGTGCGCAACACCGTGCGCGCGTCTTCGACACGCTCACGCGACAGCTCCGAGGCACGCAATGTACCCGTCAGACCCTCGCCCAGCTCCACGGTGGCGCCACGGGCGTCGACCTCGAGGATCGTGCCCTTGACGATGGTGCCTTTGGGGTGCTCTGCGAGCCACGAGGACAGCGGATCCTTGTCCATCTGCTTGATGCCCAGCGAAATGCGCTCGCGCTCGGCGTCGATGGCCAACACGATGGCCTCCACTTCCTGGCCCTTCTGGTAGTTGCGAACGGCGTCTTCGCCTTCGTCGTCCCAGGACAGGTCCGAGAGGTGCACGAGGCCGTCGATGCCGCCGTCCAGACCGATGAAGATACCGAAGTCGGTGATCGACTTGATCTGGCCCTTGACGCGGTCACCACGATTGCACGTGGCGCTGAACTCAGCCCAGGGGTTCGACTTGCACTGCTTAATGCCCAGCGAGATGCGGCGGCGGTCCTCATCGATGTCGAGCACCATGACTTCCACTTCCTCGCCCAGGTGAACCACCTTGTGCGGGTTGACGTTCTTGTTCGTCCAGTCCATTTCCGAGACGTGCACGAGACCTTCGACGCCCTCTTCGATCTCGACGAAGCAACCGTAGTCGGCAATGTTCGTGACCTTGCCGAACAGACGCGTGGTCGGCGGGTAACGCCGCGCGATGTTCTGCCACGGGTCGGCGCCGAGCTGCTTGATGCCCAGCGAAACCCGCTGGCGTTCGCGGTCGAACTTCAAGATCTTGACGTCAATTTCATCACCGACCGAGACCACTTCCGACGGGTGCTTGACGCGCTTCCACGCCATGTCCGTGATGTGCAGCAGGCCGTCGATGCCACCGAGATCGACGAACGCACCGTAGTCGGTGAGGTTCTTGACGATACCCTTGATGACGTGGCCTTCCTGCAGGCTCTTGAGCAGAGCTTCGCGCTCTGCACTGTACTCTTCTTCAACCACCGCACGACGCGATACAACGACGTTGTTGCGGCTCTGGTCGAGCTTGATGACCTTAAACTCGAGGACCTTGCCTTCGAGGTAGGACGGGTCGCGAACCGGGCGTACGTCGACCAGCGAGCCGGGCAGGAATGCGCGGACGTTGTCGATGTCGACGGTGAAGCCGCCTTTGACGCGGCCATTGATGACACCGTTGACGATGTCGCTGCCTTCGAAGGCTTTCTCAAGGCGCGTCCAGGTACGGGCACGCTTGGCCTTTTCGCGCGACAGCCGCGTTTCGCCGAAACCATCTTCGACGGCATCGAGGGCAACCTCGACCACATCGCCGACGACGACTTCAACTTCGCCACTGTCGTTCTGGAACTGTTCGACGGGGATCACCGCCTCGGACTTGAGCCCGGCGTTGACGATGACGACGTCGTTGTTGACCGCCATGACGGTCCCGTTGAGGATCGTACCCGGCGCGATTTTCTGGCTGGCCAGGCTCTCCTCGAAGAGTTGTGCAAAACTTTCAGACATGTTGTGAACCATCGCTGCCACGAAGGCAGCACCCATTTAGAGTAAAAAAACGTCCGGCCAATGCGAGCTGCAAAGGTTGCGGACACCAAAGCACGCCACCCACGGGGGTGCCGTGCCACCAAAACCGGAAACTCTCGCGACGAACCGCCGCAGACCTGCCGGACCCTGACTGCGGGTCTGACAACGAAAAAACGCCGACACCGACGGGCGCTAATCCGGCGTGACCAGGGCTCCAAGCCCGAGACGCGCGTTCTTTAACGCAAGGACGGTGGCGACGACAGCGTCGACCGACATCGAAGTGGAATCGATGACCACGGCGTCGTCGGCAGGCTTCAAAGGCGCTGCCTGGCGCGATTGGTCACGGCGGTCCCGCTGTTCGATGTCCCGCAAAAGGGCCGCGAGGTTAACATCAATGCCCTTTGCTTTCAACTGGTTATAGCGTCGATCCGCCCGCTCCTCGGCGCTCGCCGTAAGGAACACTTTGAGGCCCGATTCGGGGAAGATCCGAGTGCCCATATCGCGCCCGTCAGCCACGAGGCCCGGGGCCTGGGCGAAGGCCCGCTGGCGGTCCACAAGCGCCGCACGAACGTCAGGCAATGCCGCAATGATCGAGGCCCGCTCGCCGCAGGACTCGGTCCTGATCGCTGTGCTGACGTCCTCGCCGTCCAGCAAAACCCGCTCGTTGCCTTGCTCGTCCGTGCCAAACACGACGCTGAGCGCCTGCGCGACAGCCACCAGGGCCGCCACGTCATTGTCAGCGACATCCCGTTTGGCTGCCGAAAGCGCCGTGAGGCGGTACAGCGCGCCTGAATCCAGCAAATGCCAGCCCAGAATCCCTGCCAGCACGCGCGACACCGTGCCCTTGCCCGACCCGCTAGGTCCATCGACCGTGATAATGGGGGCCGTCATGCCGCCGGGCCCACGCTCAGTCCTGCCGTGCCGGCGAGCTCCAGGAAATTCGGGAATGACGTGGCGATCTCGCGAGCATTGCCGATGGTCACCGGAGCCGCTGCGACGCTGGCCCCGACCGCAAACGCCATCGCGATGCGGTGGTCGCCATGGCTGTCGACGGTGCCGCCTGCGAGCTGCCCGCCTTCGATGCGGACCCAGTCGTCGCCCTCTTCGACCCGGACACCCAAGGCGCGAAGCCCAGCCGCCATGACCCCGATCCGGTCGCTTTCCTTGTGCCGCAGTTCGGCGAGCCCCGAGAACTCTGAAACGCCGTCCGCCGCCGCCGCCGCGACGAACAGAACGGGAAACTCGTCAATGGCGAGTGGCACCAGCGATTCCGGGATTCGAGCGCCCTTGAGCGTCACGCCGCGCACCGTGAGGTCAGCCACGGGCTCACCGCCCACCGTCTGCGGGTTTGCCAGGCTGATGTCCGCGCCCATCGCTTCAAGGATGTCGAGCACCCCGCGCCGCGTGGGGTTAATCCCGACGGCTTCCAGCGTGAGCTCGCTACCGGGCACGAGGCTCGCGGCAACCAGGAAGAACGCGGCCGAGGACAGGTCCGCCGGGACGCGAATATCTACAGCCTCCAGGCGCTGACAGGGCGCGATGCGCACGGTACTCCCGTCGCGCGTCACCTCAGCGCCCATCGCCGACAGCATCCGCTCGGTGTGGTCTCGCGACGGTGCAGGCTCATGCAGCGTCGTCGGCGACGCGGCGTAGAGCCCCGCGATGAGCAACGCACTCTTGAGCTGGGCGCTCGCGATGGGCATCTCAAAGTTGACGCCCTCAAGCGATTCTGCCGGGTGAATCACGAGCGGTGCGTGCCCGTCGACGCTGTCGATCCGGGCCCCCATGGCGCTCAGCGGATTGATCACACGGCGCATGGGCCGCGTCGAGAGCGAGGCGTCGCCGATGAGCGTCGACGAGAACGACTGCGCGGCCATGAGTCCGCACAGCAGGCGCATGCCCGTGCCCGAATTGCCGAGATCGAGCTCAGCCGCCGGCGCCTCCAGGCCTCGAAGGCCGCGCCCGACGACACGCCAGTCACCCTCGGCCTCGCGCGTGACGGCCACGCCCAGTGCGCGCATGGCATTGGCTGTGGCCAGGCAGTCCTCGCCCTCGAGCAAGCCCCGGATGCGGCTTGTGCCTGAGGCAATCGCCGAGAACATGAGCGAGCGGTGTGAGACTGACTTGTCGCCCGGCACGCGCAGCCACCCGTCGAGAGGACGCGCGATGGGACGCGAGACAATGGTTTCAGGCGTCGCGGTCATGATGACGAGGCCGCGGTCAGAGTACGGCGCGGGGATAGGCGCCGATGACGCGGAACAGCGTTGCGCGCGCTTCGATTTCCTCGATGGCGGCCTTCACGGCAGCGTCATCGGGATGACCATCTACATCAATGAAAAATACGTAGTCCCAGACACCACGCCGCGACGGTCGCGATTCGATGCGGGTCATACTGACGCCATGGTCTGCCATCGGCAGTAGCAGTTGGTAGAGCGCGCCGGAGCCGTCTGTCTGCGCTGCGGAGAGAAGTAACGCGGTCTTGTCATCGCCGCTGGACGGCAGAAGCGTCTTTCCAAGCACCAGAAAGCGTGTCGTGTTGTCGGCGCGATCTTCGATGTTCTCTACGAGGATCTTGAGCCCGTAGACGTCCGCCGCGGATTGACCGCCAATGGCCACGGTACCGCGCTCGTCTCGGGCACGGCGCGCACCTTCGGCGTTGCTGCTGACACCAATGAGCTCGACGCCCGGCAGGTACTCGCGAAGCCAGCCGCGGCACTGGGCCAGCGACTGTTGGTGCGCGCAGACCCGCTCGACGCTTTCCAGCGTATCCTGCTCGCTGCCCATGAGGTGTTGCTCGATACGCAGCTCAATCTCGCCACAAATCTTGAGCGGCGAGGTAATGAACATGTCCAGCGTGTGGTTGACTGTGCCCTCGGTCGAGTTCTCGATGGGCACGACGCCAAAATCTGCATTGCCTGACTCAACTTCCTGGAACACCTCGTCGATCGTCGCGAACGGCAGATCACGAATCGAGTGCCCGAAGTGCTTGAGCGCAGCCGACTGCGTAAACGTACCGGCGGGACCCAGGTAGCCGATCTTGAGCGGCTCCTGCTGCGCCAGGCAGGCCGACATGATCTCGCGGAACAGCCGGACCATTTCCTCGTCGCGCAGCGGTCCGGACTCGTTGCGGCTGACCACGCCCCGCAACACTTCGGCCTCCCGGTCGGCGCGGTAAAAGCTCGCGTTGTCATCAGCACCGCGTTTCGCGATACCGACCGCTTGCGCCAATTTGGCGCGTGCGCTGATGAGACGCTGCAGCTCCGAATCGATGTAGTCGATTTCGGCGCGAACGTCGTTGAGGTTGTGTTTGGGTTGGTCAGTCACGGGGCGGTCTGCTGGTGGTTTGCGCCAGTGTGCGGCGCACCACGGCCCGAATCAACAGCGCTTACTGCCCGGGCACCCGCACGTCGAGGACCCCTTCGACCCCCGCGATCGCCGCCAGCGTTGCCTCATCGGCGGCACCGTCGAGATCAACGATGGTGTAGGCGAGATCACCGCGGGACTTGTTGAGCAGGTCTGCAATATTGAGGCCCGCATCAGCAAGCAAGGTCGAGACCTGACCCACCATGTTGGGCACATTGCGGTTGGCAATAGTGATCCGGAACGTGTCCGGCACCCGGGGCATCTTGGCATCCGGGAAGTTCACCGAGTGGCGGATGTTGCCGTTCTCCAAGAAGTCCCGAACCGTGTCGGCGACCATGACAGCACAGTTTTCTTCAGCCTCGGCCGTCGACGCACCCAGGTGTGGCAGCGCCACGATCCGTTCGTGGCCGATCGTCGTACGATTCGGAAAGTCTGTGATGTAGCCACCGAGCTTGTCCTCGTTGAGCGCAGCCACTACGGCAGCATCGTCAACGATCCCGCCACGGGCCAGATTGCACACGACAGCGTGGTGCGGCAGCAACGCGATGCGTTCCGCATCGAGCAGGCCGCGTGTGGCGTCGTTGAGCGGGACGTGGACCGTCAGCATGTCGACCTGGCTCAGCAGGTGTTCGATGCTGGTGGCCTCCTCGACGCCGGCGGACAGCTGCCAGGCGCGGCGCACCGTCATGTGCGGGTCATAACCCATGACTTCCATGCCCAGAGCCAGCGCTGCGTTACAAACTTCGACGCCAATGGCGCCTAAGCCGATCACGCCCAGGCGGCGCCCAGGCAGCTCGCGCCCGGCGTAGCGTTTCTTGCCCGCCTCAACCGCCTTGCTGATCTCGGCGTCGGTGCCCTCGAGCCCGTCGACGTAGGTCAATGCCGATTTGATGTTCCGAGAAGCCACGAACAGGCTCGCGAGCACAAGCTCCTTGACGGCATTCGCGTTGGCACCTGGTGCGTTGAACACCGGAACACCCCGCCCGCTCATCGACTCGATCGGGATGTTGTTGGTGCCTGCACCCGCACGGCCGATGGCGCGAACCGTCTCGGGGATGTCCATCTCGTGCATGTTGGCTGAGCGGACCAGCACCGCGTCCGGGTGGCCGATTTCAGAGGCAACCTCGTAGCTGTCACGCGGCAGCCGGCGCAGGCCCTTCACTGAAATGTTATTCAGGGTCTGGATCTTGTACATGGGGGGATTCCGTCAACCGTGGCGTTGTTCGAAGTCATGCATGAAGGCGACGAGCGCATCGACCCCCTCCTGCGGCATAGCGTTGTAGATGCTGGCCCGCATGCCACCGACAGAACGGTGGCCCTTGAGCGTCTCAAGACCCGCGCCGGCCGCTTCCTCGAGGAATGTGGCATCGAGACCGGCGTCTGCCAGTGTAAAGGGCACATTCATGCGAGAGCGAGCGCGCGGCGCGACCGGGCACTGGTAGAAGTCGGAGCCATCGACGGCGCCGTAGAGCGTCTCCGCCTTGCGCTGGTTGCGCTGGGCCATGACGTCGAGGCCGCCCTGTTCAATGAGCCACTCAAACACGAGCCCTGCCATGTACCAACCATAGGTCGGCGGCGTGTTACTCATCGAGCCGGCATCAGCGTGCGCCTTGTAGCTCAGCATCGTCGGTACATCGTCACGCTTCGCGTCAAGCAGGTCACGGCGCATGACCACGATGGTCAGCCCGGCAGGGCCGATGTTCTTCTGGGCGCCGGCATAGATGAGACCAAAACGGCTGACATCAACGGGCCGCGACAGAATGGTGGATGAGTAGTCAGCCACCAGTGGACCGGTCGCCACGTCGTCGGGGATGTCGTGGAACTCGACCCCGCCAATCGTCTCGTTGGGCGTGTAGTGCAGAAAAGCGGCGTTGTCGCTGACCTGCCAGCTGCTGCGATCGGGGATATCCGTGTAGTTCGAGTCCGCCGCGTCTGCCGCGACGTTGACGTGGGCAAAACGTGCCGCTTCCTTGACGGCCTTCTTGCCCCAGCTGCCCGTCACCACGTAGTCGACGGTGTCGCCAGGTGCGGCGAGATTCAACACGGACATCGCAAATTGCAGCGTTGCGCCGCCCTGCAGGAACAGCACCGCGTAGTCTTCAGAAATGCTGAGCAGCGTGCGCAAATCGGCTTCGGCCTTCTCCGCAATGGACACGAATGCCTTGCTGCGGTGGCTCATTTCCATGACCGACATGCCCGAGCCCTGCCAGTCAAGCAGCTCGGCCTGCGCTTTCGCGAGCACAGCCTCAGGCAGCGCCGCAGGACCGGCGCTGAAGTTGTAGATGCGACCCATCAGTCGTCTTCCTCTATAGCCTCAATGCGTGCCAGCCCGCTCAGGCTGTCGCCGTCGTCCAGGCGGATAAGCCGGACACCCTGCGTATTGCGCCCCATTGATGACACTTCCGCAACCGGCGTTCGCACCAGCGTGCCGGCGTGGCTGATCAGCATGATCTCGTCTTCATCACGCACCTGCAGTGCGCCGATGCAGCGGCCATTGCGGCCACTCGTCTGGATCGCGATGAGTCCCTGGCCGCCGCGACCCTGGGTGCTGAACTCATCGACCTCGGTGCGTTTGCCGTAACCGTGCTCGGTGGCAACCAGCACGGCGCCCTCCCGCACGACCAACATGGCGATCACATTCTGATCGTCGGCGACGCGAATCCCCCGGACGCCCGCGGCACCGCGGCCCATCTCGCGGACATCGCTGCCCTGGAAGCGGATCGCTTTGCCCGAGTCGGCAAACAACATGATCTGTTCGTCATCGCCCACGATCTCCACGTCAACGAGTTCGTCGCCGTCACGAATGTCGATGGCGATAATGCCGCTCGCGCGCGGGCGCGAGTACGCCTCGAGTGCCGTCTTCTTGACCTGCCCGCGGCGCGTCGCAAAGAACACGTATCGATCGGTCGGAAAGTCGCGGGTCGGCACGACGGCGTTGATGCGCTCGTCGGGCTCCAGCGGCAACAGGTTCACGATCGGTTTGCCGCGCGAACCTCGCCCGGCCTGGGGCAACTGATAAACCTTGAGCCAGTACACCTTGCCGTGGCTCGAGAAACACAACAGCGTGTCGTGGGTATTGGCGACGAACAGCGTGTCGATGAAGTCTTCTTCCTTCATGCGCGTCGCGGCCCGCCCACGCCCACCACGGCGCTGTGCCTGGTAGGTGTCGAGCGTCTGTGCCTTGGCGTAACCCGCGTGCGACAGGGTGACGACCACGTCTTCCTCGGGAATCAGGTCCTCGATGCTGAGATCAGAATGATCGGCAACGATGTCCGTCCGGCGCGGATCTGCGTACTGCTCGCGGACATCGGCGAGCTCTTCGCGGATGACTTCGAGCAAGCGATCCGGGTCGGCCAGGATATGAGATAGCTCTTTAATTTTGCAAAGTATCTCTTTGTATTCCTTGACAATTTTATCCTGCTCCAGGCCAGTCAACCGGTGCAGGCGCAGATCGAGGATGGCCTGAGCCTGGGTTTCCGACAGACGGTAGCGCGCACCGTCATCGTCACCGCGCAAACCAAAGGACTCGTCGAGCGCATCAGGACGCGTGTCGATGCTGCCCGCGCGTTTAAGCATGTCCGTGACCTGCCCCGGCGCCCAATCGCGCGCCGTCAATCGCACGCGCGCCTCTGCCGGAGACGGCGAACCCTTGATGAGCTCGATGACCTCATCAATGTTCGCAAGCGCAACCGTCTGGCCTTCGAGCACATGGGCCCGATCCCGCGCTTTGCCCAGTTCGAAAATCGTGCGGCGGGTAACGACCTCACGGCGGTGCGATACGAAGGCATCGAGCACTTCGTGCAGCGTCATGAGCTTGGGCTGCCCGTTTGCGAGCGCCACCATGTTGATGCCGAACACGCTCTGCAGCGGTGTCTGCTTGAACAGGTTGTTCAGTACCACGTCGCTGACTTCGCCGCGCTTGAGCTCAATCACGACGCGCATGCCGTCCTTGTCGGACTCATCACGCAGGCCTGAAATGCCGTCAAGCTTCTTCTCGCGAACGAGTTCAGCGATCTTCTCGATCAGGCGTGCCTTGTTGACCTGGTAAGGCAGCTCCGTGATGACGATGGCCTCACGGGACTTACCGTCCATTTCTTCCACGTGGGTGCGCCCGCGGATGTAGATCCGGCCGCGGCCTGTCTTGTAAGCGGAGTAGATGCCCGCAGAGCCATTGATGCTGCCCGCCGTCGGGAACTCGGGACCCGGCCGGTGCTCCAT
>ERZ1740065.54-NODE-54-length-49607-cov-4.752845_pt1 | contig 49607 bp, 38 predicted proteins | sample MGYA00581738_ERZ1740065 | MGnify/ENA primary metagenome ERZ1740065 (study PRJEB43018, sample SAMN04849749) | marine metagenome | isolation source: floating plastic debris | place: Pacific Ocean | collected 2008-09-01 | study: EMG produced TPA metagenomics assembly...
GGCCCGGCTACTCCACGACCTACGCCAGCGCAAGCGAACGGTGAAGCTGACCTGGAACAATCCCTCCGACGACGAAATCAAGGAACTGCCTTTCCACCTCTACCTCAACGCGTTTAAAAACAACCAGTCGACTTTCTTCCGCGAAGGCGGAGATCCCTTTGGTATCCGCTCGGACGATTCGGAAGAAAACCGCTGGGGCTGGATCCACATCGATCACTTTGAAGACCAACTGGGCAACGACCTTTCCGCCGAAGTCGAGTACATCCAACCCGACGACGACAACGAGGCCGACCAAACCGTGGCGCAGGTGCGTTTGCGCGAACCCATTCCGCCCCGGGGCAGTATCGTGGTCACCCTGGACTTTACCGCCAAGATTCCCCGGGTACTGGCCCGGACGGGCTACGCGGGCGATTACTACCTGATGGCGCAGTGGTTTCCCAAGATCGGCGTTTACGAACCCGCCGGGATGCGCTACGCCAAAACGGGACAGTGGAATTGCCACCAGTTCCACGCCAACTCCGAATTTTACGCCGACTTTGGCAATTACGATGTAGAGCTCACCCTGCCCGATCATTTTATCGTCGGTGCCACGGGCTCCCTGCGGGACGTCCGTAGTGACGCCAGTACCCAAACCAAAACCTGGATCTACCGTGCCGAAGATGTCATCGACTTTGCCTGGACCGCTTCGCCCCGTTTTGTCCTGTTGAGCGACAAGTGGGAGCACGTCGATATTCGCCTCTACATCCAACCCGAACACCGCGGCCTGGCCGATCGCTACCTCCAGTCGGCCAAGGAGAGCTTGGAGTATTTTGACGAACACCTGGGCCGCTATCCCTACCCAACGCTCAGCATCGTCGATCCTCCCATCGAAGGGGGGCAGTCCGGTGGGATGGAGTATCCGACTTTTATTACGGGGGGGAGTTTTCACGAACTGCCCGACGGTTTGCGCTTTGTGGAGATCGTGACGGTCCACGAATTTGGCCACCAGTACTTTATGCAATTGTTGGCCACCAACGAGTTTGAGGAGTCTTGGATGGATGAGGGTTTTAACACCTACTTCGAGGCGCGGATCATGGATCACTACTACGGAGAAAAAACTTCGTCGGCGAACTTTTTTGGCTTTCGCTACGGTGGGGCCGAAGGGGCTCGCGGGGGCTACGTCAGTATGAGCAATCCCAAGATTGCGGAAAATTTTCGGCCGGTCTGGGAATTCAAACACGGGGGCTATTCCAACCTGACCTACAATAAGACCGCCACCTGGCTAAAGACCCTGGAGGGTTTGGTGGGCATCGAGACGATGGATAAAATTATGAAGACCTATTTTAAACGCTGGAAGTTTAAGCATCCCTGCGCCGACGACTTTATCGCCATCGTCAACGAGGTGGTGGCGGAGGATTGGGGCGCGCGCTACGGGCCCGATATGAATTGGTTTTTTGACCAGGTGCTCTACGGTTCGGATGTTTGTGATTATAAGGTCAGTTCGGTGCGCAACGTCAAGGTGGCGCCTCCCTACGGGGTGTTTGAGGATCGCGATACGTGGACGTCGGCTTTCCGGGGAGAACGGGAGCTGGCGGAGGAACGCCAGCGGGTGGGCTACACTTACGAGGGCGATTACGAATCCCGGGTGGTGCTGCTGCGGAAGGGGGAAGTCATCATGCCCCAGGAGGTGCGGATTCGCTTCGACAATGGGGAAGAGGAAGTGAAGCAGTGGGATGGCCGCGAGCGAAGTATGGAATACAAATTTGTGGGCCCCCGCAAAATCCAGTCGGTCGAACTCGACCCCGAGCGCAAGATTTACCTGGACCTCAATTTTAACGACAACAGCTACACCATCGAACCCGCTCCAGTCCCCATCTGGAAGTACGCGGAGCAGTTTTTATTTTGGCTGCAAAACGCCATGTTGAGTTTGAGTTTTTTGGTATAACCCTAAATCGCTAAAGCGTCATGAATTTTATTATCGCATATTTTAAGGGATGGTGGCTGGCCTTGCGCAGCGTAAAAATTTGGGTGACCCATTACCTGTTTTTGTTGCTGCTCGCCCTCCTGACGGCCCTGCCCTTTTACCAGTTGCTACAATCCAAATTGGGGCGTTCCCTGGCCATCCAAGACCTCTTGCCCGATTTTGACTATACCGTATTCCAGGACTTCCTCAACCTGCCCGGCGTCCGCAGCGCCCTGTCGATGATCAATAGCGTCAACCTCATCACCCTACTCCTCTTTGTCTTGTTGATGCTGTTCCTCACCGGAGGCGTCCTCCACGTCTACCGCGATCGGAGCAAAGGCCTGGGGCTCCGGCGTTTCTTTAGTGGTGGCAGCTACTACTTCTGGCGGATGCTGCGACTGAGCCTCTATTTTGGCCTCGTCCACGGGCTGCTCCTGGGGCTGTTTGTCGAAATTTTTCGCCAGCTTACCGACGGTGGCTTTGCCGCGATGGGCAGCGAAGTGGGCTACCTCGAATTGCTCCAGGTACTCGTTCCGATCTACCTGTTGTTGGCCTCCTGGATGTTTATGGTCCAAGACTACGCCAAGGTCATCCTCGTCGATCGGGACCGCCTCCTGGTTTTCCGAACCTTCTGGGGATCCTTTGGCTTCACCTTCCGCTATTTCTTCCACACCTTCTTCCTCTACCTGCTCAACGCGGCCACCTTTATTGGCCTAGTGGCCCTGTTCTACTTCGGGCGCCAGCAGGTGGTGGCGGATACGGCTCCCGGAATCGGCCTGACCCTGCTACTGGGGCAAGCCTTTGTGCTCGGACGCATCTTCACCCGACTGCTCAATTTGGCGAGCGCCAGTTTGCTCTATCACGGGCTGATGGACAAACGGCGGGAAAAAGAGGCGACCGAACGGGCGACCGAGCAAGCCCAGCTCGAAGCCATCGCCGCTGCGGAACAGGAAGCGGCGGAGGCCAAAATCCAAGCCGAACGCGCTGCCGTTACCGCTCTTTCCGCTACGGCCAGCGCCGCTGCCGCCGAGGCCGAAGCCCAGGCCCTAAAAACACCTCCCCAGGATCAGGAGCCCAACACCGACCCCTCATCTCCGACCAGTGAACTCCCCGAGCCCCCCAGCGTCCCGGAACCCCCTCCCGTGCAGGACGCGCCCGACCTCCCGGAGCTATCCGACCCTCCACCACTCTCCGCTCCCCCGGCCGCGGAGGAAGGCTTCGCCACCGGCGTCGAAAACGTCGGCCTCCAAATTCCCGATATCCCCGACCTCGCCACGAGCCCCGAACCCAGCGCTCCCGAGCCAGAGGATGACGAAGAGGAAATCGAAATTCCCGATATTAATTTGCGAAAGGAAGAGGAAGAGTAGAAGGGTTTTACTCCGTTAGGCCGACCGTCCCGCCGCCAGCAGCCCCAACCAGGCCTGATAGCGATACGTCACCAGGTAATTGGCCTTCGACCACTGGCCCCGCAGCACGTAGGGCAGGGCCAGTACCAGGCTACCACCAAACTTGACACCGTACTCCAGTAGCTTGCTCCGGTAAGCAGCCCCCCCCTCGCTCCGTACCCGCAAACCCTCTTCGTTCCCGGTCTTCCAACACAGTCGGACAAAGCTTGCTCGACTCGTCCGGTGATCGTCGATCTGGTGTTCGACCACCGCTCCGGGCAGGTAGTACACTTGATCGGTCAGCTGGCTGACGGCGTAGTAGATGTACTTGTCATCGGCGCGCCACTTGAGGGCTTCGTTAAAGCCTCCACAAGCTTCCAGTACGGTCTTGCGGTAGGTCATATTGCAACCCACCGGGAACTGCTTCTTGCCCGCGTAGCGAAAGGCCTTTTCCCCGAGGTCGACCTTGGTGACCAAGCCCTCCAGGTAAGGACTCATCCATTCGGGGCGAGCGGTTTCGTATTTGGGAATGATTTTACCGCCCACGCCGTCGGTTTCGGGGTGGGCTGCAAAGCGTTCGACCAGGTTGTGGAGGAAATCGGGGCGGGCGATGGCATCGTCGTCGATGTAGGATACGATGGGGTGGATGGCCTCGCGGATGCCCCGGTTGCGGGCGTAGGAAAGTCCCTGCTGCTTTTCGACCACGTAGGTAAAGTTCATCTCGGGATGGGCGGCGATAAAGCGCTGGCAGATGGCCTCGGTCTCGTCGGTGGAGTTGTTGTTGATGATGATGACTTGGAAGCGCTCGTAGGCGAGTTGCTGCTGCTGGAGGCTGCGCAGGGCGTCCTCGATAAATTTGGCGCGGTTGTACGTACAGATGGCCACGCTGATGTGGAGTTTACTCATGGGTTTTTACTTTGCGGGGGGCGAGCAAATCACTCAGGGATCGCCGTTCGAAGGCGTCGATAAAGGAGCCTTTGGTCGCGTTGTAAATTCGGCTGCCCCGCTGCCGCGAATAATCGTCGATGGTGTGGTAAGCGCGGAAGGCCAGCATAAATTTTTCCAGGATTTCGTACAGGCGGCGGGGGCGGCGCTTGAGGCTGGGCATGGGGCGGTGCTTCGACGTATTTTCGTCGTAAAAATGTTTTTGGTGCTACAGGGCTACGTAGTCTTCCGTCACGCTGATCTCCGGCAGCCAGGAATGGTCGACCCCGATCAGGCCAATCGTTCGAAAACCCATCCCGATGCTCAACATCGTGGCGGGGATGAGGACATTGTGGGGACGGGGCATGCCCCAGTGTTGGCGAAAGCAGAAAAAATCAAAGCTGCGCAGGCCTTCTACGGGGGTGGGGTTAAACGGGACGATCGTGATGGAAGCCGGGAGGGTCGCCAGGCGGTCTTGCAAATAGGAATGTTGTAGGCCCGCAAATGGAATAAAGAGCTGGACGTCCCATTCGGTTTTCGTGGCCAGATTGCGAAAGGTATCCTCGCGGAATTCCCGCTGCCGGTCCGTTACCTCGGGTAGCCAAAACTCGGGCGCCGCCAGCAGGTAAAAATTGGGACGAACCACCGTATAGTGAGCCGTATTGACAAAATAGTTGACCGCAAAAGTCGACTTGCTTTGTAGCGCCGCACCGTATTCGGCCAGGTCCGTTTTGAGCGAGGGGCCATTGCCCATCACGATGACCAACTCCTCCGCTGCCCCCGGCAGCCGTACCCGCCACCGCGAACGCAGGGCGATCTTGAGCGCCGTACCGATACTCCCTTGGAGCTGGACCAGGAAATGTTGCAATTGTTCTAGACGACTCATCGGTCTTGTTTAATCCGCGAGCAAATCCCAACTCAGGGGCGTCCCGCTGGCAATGGTGGTACGGGCCTTCTTGCCCAGTACCTCGTGGTAGTGCTTGGGGGCCATGCCCAAGCCCGGACGCAAGGAGCGGACGTTGTCGGTGGTAAGCGGTTCTCCCGCTGCAATTTCCGCCACGGCAAAGAGCGAACGGGCCGAGCGTTTGGCCGAAAGCATCTTGGCATTGGGTTCCAGGGTGGCTTTGCCCAGGGCCTTTTCCGTATCGCGTACCGCTTGGACCATCGCCGTAAACTCCGCTACGTCCAGGGAAAAGGCACTGTCTACCCCGCCCAGCTCGCGATCCAGGATGATGTGCTTTTCGATGATGCAAGCCCCCAGCGTCACCGCCGCCACGGGCACCGTCAGCCCCATCGTATGGTCGGAAAGCCCTACCGTGGTGCCGTACTTTTCGGCCAGCAGGGGGATGGTCCGTAGGTTGACCGCTTCCATGGGGGTGGGGTAGGCCGAGGTGCATTTGAGCAGGGCGATTTGTTCGTTGCCCTGACGGCGACAAGCATCTACGGCGAGCTGAATGTCCCGCTCGTCGGCAATCCCGGTGGAAATGATGATGGGTTTGCCCGTGGCCGCCGCCCGTTCAATCAGGGGAATATCGGTGATCTCGAAGGAGGCAATTTTGTAGACGGGAACGTTCATCTCCTCCAAAATGTCGATGGCCGTAAAGTCGAAGGGGGAGGAAAAACAGTCCAGCCCCAGCGATTCGGCCTGGGCCTTGAGTCGGGGTTGCCATTCCCAGGGCGTGTAGGCTTTTTGGTAGAGGTCGTACAGGCGTTGTCCCGCCCAGGGGCTGTCCTCGCGGGTACGAAAATGGGGCAGGTCGCTATCTAAAGTGATGGTATCGGCGCGGTAGGTTTGAAACTTGACCGCATCGACACCCGCCGCGGCTGCCGCTTCCACCGTTTTGGCGGCCAGCTCGAAGTCCTGGTTGTGATTGGCCGACAGCTCGGCGATGATGTACACCGGATGCGTGGCGCCAATGTCCCGTTGTTTGATCCTAAATGCCATGGCAGAATGTTTACTTGGTCTTTCCTTCTTCAACGGCCTCCACCAAATAGAAGTTGTCGAAGTCAAAATTTTTGTCGATCAGGCTCCGGCCCGCTTCATCCACCAACTAGATCCCTTCGAGCAACTACAAAAAGCGCTGGGGGGTCTCCCACTTGCTGGCCCGCACCGTGATGATGTAGAAATAGCGGTCCTTGCCTTCGCGCAGGGGCTGAATCTGCCGCAGGTCGCGGTTGACCCCAAAATAATCCATCCCCTTCATCCAGTCGACCTCGGCGAAGGCTTCGGCTCCCCGCAGCTCGGCCACCCGACCACAACGCAGGGCGCCCGGTTCGGCATTGAGGAAGGTCACGTAGACGCAGGGGTAGGTGGGCAATTGCCGGTAGTGCTCGTAAGCCTTGAGTTCCCCCAAACTCACGTCCAGGCAGTATTCCAAGGTATCGATCCCCGTGTGGTACTCCATCACCTCCTTGACGTGGCCCCCGGGAACGCGTACCCCCAATTCGAGCAGGATGGGTTCGCCCGATTCGGAGACGATCAGCTGGGGATACACCACCGCATTTTCGATCTCCAAACAATCGTTGATGGCCTGACACTTTTCCCGCACCCGTTGTTTGGTGGCTTCGTAGTATTTCGAGGGGCATTCGTGACGCTTGGCCACCCCGAAGGCATCTTGGTTGGTCTGCCGGTCGGAGATGATGAGGTCCTGGATTTTTCCCCGGTAGGCGGTGTACACCACGTTGATCTCCGGCCCGCTTACAAAGCGTTCGAGGATGACCTCCCCGGGGCCGTAGGACAGAAAATGGGCTTGATAGGTCTTTTCCAATGCGTCGCCATCGTAGATTTTGTACACGTTGGTCTGTCCGGCCGATTGGCTCGTTTTTAGGACCAGGGGGAAGCCGTGTTCCTCGGCAAAGGCTTTTACTTCGGCGTAGGAACGGGGTTCGCAAAAGGGCAAATCGTTCAGGCCGCGTTCGGCGAGCAATTTGCGCATTTCGATTTTGTTGGTGGTCGCTCGAACGCCCTTATCGGAGAGGAAGACGGGCAGCCCCAATTCCCGAGTGGCGTGTAGGATGCTGTGGTGTCCCGATTCGGTGATGAAGGAGGTGATGGCGTCCACCCCGGCTTCGCGAGCGACCGCCGTCACCTGGTCTTTGTCCTTGGTACTGGCCACCACGGGATGATCGGCCAGGGCAAAGCCCGGTGCTTCCGGGTTGTAGTCGAGCACCCAGGTCTCGTAGCCCCGTTCCCGGCAGCGCCGAATCATGCCCACTTGGTCGATCCCGCCACCGATGATGAGTACTTTTTTCCGTTGTTCCATAATGGTATTTTCTAGCCCGCTTCGAAGGTCAAAACGAGCAATTCGTTATTGGCAATTTGATAGTCATTCATCCGTCCCACATCCCCCGTCGCCGCGATGGAGCACAGTGCCCGCATCAGCCGCCCGTGGGCAAAGGCCAGCACCGTTTCCGCGCTGCGGTACTGCTCGATAAAACGCAGGAGCCGCGCCTCGAAGTCGACAATGGCTTCCCCCAAGGTAATGCTGCGGGGCCGTTCGCGCCACGCTGCCCCCAATTCCTCGATCATCTCGGCCTTGGGGCGCCCCTCGTAGGGACCAAAGTTCAACTCATTGAGCAGGGGCTCCACTCGGAAGTTGTGGATGTCGTAAGCTGCGGCGCTTTGTTGAGTTCGCTGGAGTTCGCTGGTCAGGATGTGGTCGAAGGCAAGGTCCCGAATCCGCTCCTGGTTGGCCGCGATACGGGCCCGCATGGCTGCGCTGGGGGGCAGGATGGGAATGTCCCGACTGCCTTGCAAAATGCCCCTTTGGTTCCACTCCGTGGGGAGGTGGCGAATCAAATGTAATTTCATTGGACGTCAAAGGTTTCGCTGCGCAAGCCGAGCCGCTGGGATTCCAACAACAGTACGTCCTTTACCAACACGTTCCCCAGGTTGACGTTGGAGCCGATCAAATTGATAAAAAACATCTGCATACTGGGCTTGGGGGCTTCGAAGATGACTTTTTCGATGGGAATCTCCCGCTTGATTTCGTCGATCAGTCCCTCCCGGATTTCTCCACTCTTGCGGTAAATGCCCGCCGTGCCCGAGGCCCGTCCCTCCGTGATGACGTACTCGCAGCCCTCCTCAATCAGGGTCTTCATCTCCCGTACCCAGATGCTGGGCGCCATGACGTGGTCCACGTCCTTCGAGCCAATCTCGGTGATGACCTTAAAATCCTTTTTAAAATCCTGGATCAAAGCCACCCGTTCTTCCAGGGTGATGTCGACCGAGCCATTGGAAATTTCGACGTATTCGATGCCCGTGCGCTCCAAGAATCGCTTGAGCTCATCGAGCTTATTTTGACTGAAAAACTTTTCGAAGAGGGTGCCCCCCGTTTGTACCTTGATGCCAAATTCGCGGTAAAGGGCGAGTTTATCTTTAAGGCGCGGGGTGATGTAAGACGTTCCCATGCCCAGTTTGGCCAAGTCGATGTAGGGGTGGAAGTCTTCCAGCAATATTTTCAACTGCCCCAGACTCAAAATGTCGTACACCGAAGTGATGCCCGTTTGTCGGGGTTTGGCCGTCCGCTGGGGAAGGTCGAGAAATTCAAAATTCATAGGGTATCGTTTTGCAACCAGTTTTTGATGGCCCCCACCACCCGCTGCGCACCACGGGGATTGATCCGTTGGTGAAAGCGATCCACCATGGTGTGGTGATCTCCGGGGGGGCGCTTTAATATTTGTGCTAGCTGAGCCGACAAGTCCTCCGGCGCTCGCTCGCGAAAGCTGCCTTCGAAATAGATCAGGCCCTCCGCCTTCAATTTTGCCGCCGTACGGATCTCGCGGATCGAAGTGGGCAGTACCAAAATGAGGGTCTTACAACAGGCCAGCACCTAATCCGTCAGCACACCCGAGGTGATCGCCAGGTCCGCCTCGTACATCAAGCGGGGCATCTCCTCGGTTTGTACGTACAATTCGGCCTGGTGTTGGCTCGCGGCTACTTGTTTTTTCAAAGCATCCAGCCCCCGGTACAAGGCCCCCACCACCGCGATGATGCGGAGGGGCACTGGGCTAGCGAGCCGATCCAAAAGCCCAAGTACGGTAGCGGTCAAATTCCACTGAACCGATCCCCCAAAAGTAAGCAAAATTGTAGAGATCCGCGCCGTAGATTTGGTCCGACTGGCTTCGTAAAGGGCTTCGTAAGCCGGCTTGAGAATGACGTATTCCAAACCCAAGAGCTGACGGGTCGCCAGGGGGCAGTGGTAGACGGTGTCCAGGGCCAGGGGATTTTGGTTGTGTAGCAGGTGAACGTAAAAGGCCTCGGCATTGTGAAAGGTAATCATCAGTAGGCCCAAGCCGTAGTCCCGGAGCTTTCTCTGGTAATCCGCTCGGTAAAAGGCCTCCCGGTCGGAATCGAAGAGTAAGAGGCTACGCTGGGAGCCCAGTTGCTGCAGATAGCGGTGGAGCTGCTCCGCATCGTCGCGTTGGGTGTGGGAGAGGACGTGAAGTCCGAAGCCCTCCCGGCGAATCCAGGCTTGCATACCGGCCGTCGTGTCGGCCACGACGTAGTCGACCGCGATTCCCCGCTCCCGCAAATGCCGTCCGAGGATGGCGCAACGCATCACGTGGCCCGTACCGATCTGTGGATTGGCATCGGCGAGGATCAAACAGCGATGGGTGGCGGAGGAATCGGTCATGGAGCAAAACTTGGTAGCGAGGCCGGGTACCAGCGGGACTTACTGCAATTGTCGAAAAAATCCGGTGATATTGCGACCCATGCCCACCCCGGCCAGGCTTTCGTAAAAGGCAATGAGCGCTTCGGGCGCGTTTCGCTCGGCCAGGTGATTGTACAACCACAATCGCGACTGGTGCGCGGCCTTGCCCTTGCTCCGGTCCGCAATGTAGTTGGTATGCGCATTGGTCAAAAACCAGTCGATCGGAAAATCACCGAGGATCTTTTCGGTCCGCCAGCCCGCCGCCTCCAGGGTCTTGGCCAGGCTGGGTGCCGTAAAATAGGCCAGGTGGTCCGGGGTTTTTACCCAAAATTCGCGGTCAATCTTGCCCTCGGCGAGCAGTTGCTCTTGCAGGCTGGAAAAATCGTTGGGGACGGTGATGCACAGCACGCTGTGGGGCTGGGCCAACTGACGACAAGTGGCCAGCAGCCGATCGACATCGGTGACGTGTTCGAGGACGTTGTCCAACCAAATGAGGTCGTAGTGCGCACCTTCCCGCTGCAAGTCCGCCAGGTTATCGTAAATATTACCCGCCCGTATCCGATCGGCGAGGTCGGGGTTTTGCATTCGGCAGCCATAGTCGCTGTAGTCCAGCCCCAGTACCTGCCAATCGCGGTCGGCAAAGGCCTTCAGGACAAAACCTTCCCCACAGCCAATATCGAGCAAGGTCGCCTCCGCCGATGGCTTCCCCAGCAACTGCTCCGCAACGGCCGCCTTGAGGGCGATCTTGTGGTTTTTAAAACGCAATTCCTCCTCCGCGTACTGCTGGCCGTAGGACGCCTCCTCATTCTGATAGTACTGCTGCTGATAATAAGCGCGCAATTCGGCTTCGTCGGGTTTATCGGCTACTTCGTAATAGCCATCGCGGGGGTGCTGGATGATTTTAGCCATGTTGTTGAAGAATTTGGTACTTGAGTTCGGCCATTCGCCAATCCTCGGGCGTATCGATGTCGTGGGCTTCAAAATCCTGGAGGAGGAAATGCCCCGCTCGGGACGAGTAAAAACGCTTTTCGTGGCGGTAATCCGCCGTGCGGGCCCAGTAAAACTGTCCGGCATCGTGATAGGCTGGGGGCAGGTCCTGCGAACGGGTTTTGGCGTGTTCGGGCCAGTTTAGCTGGAGGTGCCCGGCCGCATCGAGCCGGAGGCTACGGAGAATGGGAAAATGGTATTGCTGGACGCTGACGATCGTAGCAAAGTCGCCCCCCCGCAATTGCTCCAGGGCGCTGCGCAACTGCGCGGGCCGGACGAAGGGCGCCGTGGCGAACAAACAGCAAAAGTAATCGAAAGACCGCTGGGCGGCATCGTAGTCCGCCAGCACCTCCAGCATCACGTCACTGATGGTCGCGTGATCGTCGGAGCTGCGGGCTGAGCGCAACCGGGGGACGCTGGCGCCGTACTGGCGCGCCACCTCGGCAATGGCCGGATCGTCGGTCGACACCATCACTTCGCTAAAGCAGCCGCTTTGTAAGGCCGTTTCGATGGAGTAGGCGATGATGGGTTTGCCCAAAAAGGGCTTGATGTTTTTGTGGGGAATGCGTTTGCTGCCCCCGCGGGCGGGAATGATCGCGAGCCTAGCCATTGAAAAATTCCATTACTTGGGCGATGACGTATTGCTGTTCTTCCTCGCTGAGGGTCGGGTACATCGGCAGGCTGAGGCAACGTTCGTAGTAGGCCTCGGCCTGCGGACAGGAAACGGGCTCCGCGCTCCGCCTGCGGTAGTAGGGTTGGGTATGAACGGGGATGTAGTGGATTTGGGCGTAGATGCCCCGGGTCCGGAGGTGATCGTAGAGGGCCTTGCGTTGGTCGGTGAGGATCACGTAGAGGTGGTAGGCGTGCCCCCCATCCGCGGGCGGGGCGATCAGCTCGACGGGCCCAAAGTCGCCAAAGGCTTCATCGTACACCCGGGCGATGGCCCGCCGGCGCGCCAGGTTGGTGGCCGCACGCTGGAGCTGACTACTCCCCAGGGCTGCCTGGAAATCGGTGAGGCGGTAATTGTAGCCCAATTGGTGCATCTCGTAGTACCAGCCGCCATCCTGGCGCTCTAGCTGGGCGGGGTCCTTGGTGATGCCGTGGGTCCGGAGTACCAGCAGTTTTTGGTACAACTCGGGGTCGTTGGTCGTAATCATGCCGCCTTCGCCACAGGCAATGTGCTTGACCGGGTGGAAGGAAAAGATGGCCAGGTCGGCATACGCTCCGTTACCGCAGCCTTGGACCTGCCCCTGGCGATCGGTAAAGAAGCCACCCGGTGCGTGGCAGGAATCCTCCAGCAGCCACAGCCCGTATTCGTCGGCCAGCTCTCGGAAGGCCTCCAGGTCGGTGGCGTACCCCGCAAAGTCGACCGGGATGAGGCCTTGGTAGGTGCCCCGGGGGGCAGCGGCCAGGCGGCGGCGCACCGCCTCGATGTCGAGCGTGATGGTGGCGGGGTCGATGTCGCAAAAGTCGATTTCTCCCCCACAGTAGCGTATACAGTTGGCCGAAGCGGTAAAGGTGATGGGCGCGGTGATGACGCGGGATTGCGGGCCCACGCCCAGGGCCAGGGCCGACAGGTGGAGGGCGGCCGTCCCGTTGGCCACCGCCACGGCGTAGCGCGCGCCGATGTACTCGGCAAAGGCCCGCTCGAAGGCGTCGATCCGCGGCCCCTGGGTGATGAAGTCGGCCCGGAGGGCTTCGGTAACGGCGGCGATGTCGGCTTCGCTGATTTCCTGACGACCGTAAGGGATTGGGTGCATAGGACTAGACGATTGAGAATTGGGGATCGATGTGATCGCGGATTTGCTGGCGGATTTGTTCGACGCTCAGCCATTCTTGGTTTTCTCCCGAATTGTAGCGGAAGCCCCGGGCGACGAGTTGGCCACCAAAGGCCTCGGCGTAGTCCTGGGGGGTGTAGCGGAAGGCCCCCGAGGGACAGATGGCGTAGTAGCGGTCCAATTCGACGGTGTTGAGCGAATCGGAGGTGGTAATCATTTCTTCGTGCAGTTTTTCTCCGGGCCGGATACCGATGATGCGTTGCTCGCAATCGGGCCCGACGGCGGTGGCCACGTCGGTGATGCGGGAGGAGGGGATTTTGGGGACCAAAATTTCGCCCCCCCAGGCGTGTTCCAGGGTATAGAGGACCATCTTTACCCCATCTTCGAGGGAGATGTTGAAACGGGTCATCTCGGGGTGGGTGATGGGGAGAAAACCTTCGTGGCGTTTTTGGAGAAAGCCGGGGATCACCGCTCCCCGCGAGCCGATGACGTTGCCGTAGCGGACGACGGAGAAACGCAGGTCGCGCTCACCTTTCATACGGTTGGCAGCCAAGAAGAGCTTATCGGAGCAGAGTTTGGTGGCGCCGTAGAGGTTGATGGGGGCGGCGGCTTTGTCGGTCGACAGGGCCACTACCTGCTTTACCCCACAGTCCAGGGCCGCTTCAATCACGTTTTGGGCGCCCATCACGTTGGTTTTGATGCACTCCATCGGATTGTACTCCGCGGCGGGTACCTGTTTGAGGGCGGCGGCGTGGATGATGATTTCGATGTTTTCACAGGCCCGTTTGAAGCGCTCTCCATCCCGGATATCGCCGATAAAATAGCGGATGGCGGGGTAGCGGGAATGGGGAAAAACCTGAGCCATTTCGAACTGCTTGAGTTCGTCGCGGCTGTACACCACCAGTCGTCGGACTTGGGGATACTGTTCAAGGATGGTTTTAACAAACATTTTTCCGAAGGAGCCCGTACCTCCCGTGACCAAAATTGAACGACCGTTTAAATCTAGCATAATAGTAGTAAGAGTTATTTTTGCGGAGCGGTGTAGCACTAAAAAGCGCACCAAAAGTATTAAATATTTATTTAATGCGCAATTGACCCTTTTTTCGCATTTTTTGTAAAAGTCTTCATTTTTTTAATCACTTTCGCATCATGGGGGTTATCAAACGCCAAGGCATCAAGCAGAGTCTGGTCAACTTCATCGGGGTGGCCATCGGTGCCCTCAGTACCCTCACCATTTACGCCAACGAAAAGGAGGCCTACGGCTTGGCGCGCTTTTTACTGGGAACCAGTCTCTTCTTTGCCCCTTTTATCTCGCTGGGCTTCACCTCCGTTGCCATCCGCTTTTTCCCGGAATTTAAGGAAAATAGTGAACGTTATCGTGGCTTTTTGGGGCTCCTGCTACTGACTGTCGCTTTTGGGGCTACGATTTTTCTGGGGCTGAGCTGGCTCTTTCGTGATGCCCTACTAGAGATGTACCGGGATAAGTCCCCTTTGTTTCAGCAATTTTTGCCTTATCTGGTTCCCCTCTCCATTTTAACGGCTTTTTTCCAAATCTTTTACAATTACTGCATCAATTTTCAGCGCATTACGGTTCCCGCTATTTTCCAGAACGGGATCAAGCTCAGCTTGCCCGTACTACTGCTCTTGTTTACTGGTGGATACCTGAGCTTGGTAGGGGTGGCCAATGGCATCGTCCTCAATTTTGTGATCGTGGTGCTGGGCATGGCGGGCTATCTCTACGGACTGGGAGAATGGCACTGGCGACTCGACTGGTCCTTTATGAGCCGCGAGCGCTGGGGGCGGGTGTGGAATTACGCCGCCTATGGCCTGGCCGGAAGTGTGGGCAGTATTTTGGCCATTCGGATCGACGAGATCATGATCCCCACCCTCATCGACTTTCGGAGCAACGGGATTTACGCCATCGCCGCCTTTATCGGCAATACCATCATGATCCCCGGCAATGCCCTGATCCACCTGGCCAGCCCCGTCATCGCCCAGGCCATCAAGGACGACAACCTGACCGAGGTCGCCCGCATCTACCGACGCGTTTCCACCAACCTGACCCTGGTGGGGCTCTTTTTCTTTATCGGCATCATCGCCTCGGTGACCGACCTCTTTGCCCTCATGCCCAAATCGCACGACCTCACCGAGGCCTTCGCCGTGGTGCTCTTTATCGGCCTGGCCCGCATCGTTGACATGATCACCAGCGTCAACAATCAGATCATCAACTATTCCCCATACTACCGCTTTGGCATGTTTGCCATCCTCCTCATGGGCGGGATCAACATCGCTTTCAACCTCTGGCTCATCCCCCGATTTGGCATCATCGGCGCGGCCCTGGCCACCCTGGCCTCCCTCAGCATCTACAACTTGATCAAGCTGCTCTTTATCTACTACCGCTACCGCATCCAACCCTTTAGTCGGCAGACCCTCTACCTCCTGGGCTGGGCCGCGGTGGTCTACGGCCTGAGTACCGCCTATCCCAGCCAAGGCCGCGCCCTCCTCGATTTGGTCCTGCGTTCGGTCCTCATTACCGTGCTCTACCTGCCCGTCGTCCTCTACTTTAGGATTTCGGAAGACTTTAGCGAACTGGCGGAGCAAACCTGGGCCCGGGTAAAATCTTTCCTATTTCCCCGCCGTTAAGGCACGGATTTTCTATCTTGCGGGCGCTTTTACCTTCATCAATCAACAAGCATATGGCCTACGATAATTTAGACATCAAAGTCCGCAAGGGCGTACTCATTCTCACCATCAATCGCGAAAAGGCGCTGAATGCCCTCAACCAAAAGACGATTGAGGAATTGACCCACTTTTTCTCCGTATCGGCCCCCCGCCGCAAAAAGATCAAGGGCATCGTACTGACCGGGGCGGGCGAAAAGGCCTTCGTGGCCGGCGCGGACATCAAGGAATTTTTGACGGTCAAAGAAGGGGAGGGGAGTGACTTTGCCCAGCGTGGGCAGGATGTCTTTTTTATGATCGAAAACTTTCCCAAACCCGTCATCGCTGCCGTCAACGGTTTTGCCCTCGGCGGTGGTTGCGAACTGGCCATGGCTTGCCACATGCGCATCGCCGGCGCCCAGGCCCGCTTTGGGCAGCCCGAGGTCAACCTGGGCATCATCCCGGGCTACGGCGGAACCCAGCGGCTGGTCCAATTGATCGGCAAGGGCAAGGCGATGGAGCTGATCCTGACCGGTGATATGATCGGCGCCGAGGAAGCCCACCGTTTGGGGCTGGCCAATCACGTGGTGCCCGTGGGGGAGGAAGTGGCCAAAGCCCGCGAAATCATCGAAAAGATTGCGACGAAGGGGCCCGTGGCGGTATCCCAGGCCATCAAGTGCGTAAATGCCTATTACGACAAGCTGGTCGATGGCTTTGCCTACGAGGTCAAGCTTTTTGGAACCACCACCGATACGGCCGATTTTCGCGAAGGTGCGACGGCCTTCGTCGAGCGCCGTCCCGCCGAATTTAAGGGGGAATAGAGCCGGAAGCGGGAAAGAGAACAAAATCGTTTCATTTTTGGTTAAATTCTAATAAATTGCCGTTGAAATCGCTCCGAGCGGTTCTTCGCTAGCTAACATTTGTTCAAAATTTTGTCGGTGGGCCTCCGTGGCCACCACATCCGATGACTGACAACTCGCAAAGAGAAATATTGTTTCACTACTAGAAGTGCCAACCGATGTCTTCTCTGCGGCGACGAAATGCTTGATGGATAAAGCTAGTACCCCATTCGCAGTGCGATCCCTTGCTCCAAAAGGCTTATCAACCCCCGTGTTATTTCCTCGTAGATCTACGTTTTGGCGACTTCCAACAAACCCTTTTTGTGATGATTAAAACGGATATTTTAATTATCGGTGCTGGACCAGTTGGCCTGTTCACCGTTTTTGAGGCGGGCCTGCTCAAGCTGCGTTGTCACCTCATCGATGCCCTCCCCATGCCGGGGGGCCAGCTGGCGGAGATTTATCCCAAAAAACCGATCTACGATATTCCCGGCTACCCCAGCGTACTGGCGGGCGACCTGGTCGACAACCTGATGAAACAGATCGAGCCCTTCCAGCCCGGTTTTACCCTGGGCGAACGCGCCCAGTCGCTGGAAAAATTGGACAATGGCCACTTTCGCCTCGTCACCAATAAGGGGACCGTCCACGAGGCGCCCGTGATCGCCATCGCCGGCGGCCTGGGTTGTTTTGAGCCCCGCAAGCCCCCGATTGCCAACATTGGCGATTTTGAAGACCGGGGCGTGGAGTACATCATTCGCGATCCCGAGTTGTACCGCGATAAGCGGGTCGTACTGGCGGGAGGGGGCGATTCCGCCCTCGACTGGACCATCTACCTGGCCGACGTGGCGCGGGAGGTCTGGCTGGTACACCGTCGGTCCCAATTCCGCGGGGCCCTCGATTCGGTAGAGAAAGTTAACGAACTCGACGCCCGGGGCAAGATCAAATTGATCACGGAAGCCCAGGTGGTCGGACTGCGGGGCAATGGGCACCTGAATTCGGTGACGATCAAGCACAAGAAGACGGGGGAGTTTGACCAAGATACCGACCACTTTGTGCCCCTTTTTGGACTATCGCCCAAGTTGGGACCCATCGGCGAATGGGGGCTCAACGTCCGCAAGAACGCCATTGAGGTAGATACCCTGGACTACGCGACCAATGTCCCCGGAATTTTTGCCATTGGCGACATCAATACCTATCCCGGCAAGCTCAAGCTGATCCTTTGTGGCTTCCACGAGGCTACCTTGATGTGTCAGTCGGCCTTCAAAATCGTCAACCCGGATAAAAAACTATCCTTTAAGTATACGACCGTCACCGGCATTGACGGATTTACCGCAACCGTTTAAAATCCACCGATTATCATGAGCGATAAAGACGCTATCCAAATTACCATCATCGACCGCGAGGACCAGGCCCACGCGATCGAGGCCCCGCTCGATATGAATATGAACCTCATGGAGGTTTGTAAGGCTTACGAACTGCCCGTGGAGGGCACTTGCGGGGGAATGGCCCTGTGCGCGAGTTGCCACGTCTACGTCCAGTCGAAGCACGAGTTACCGACGATGCAGGACGAGGAGGAGGACATGCTCGATCAGGCCTTTTTTGTGGAGGACAACAGCCGCTTGTGTTGTCAGCTGTACATCAAAGAGGAGATGGAGGGCTTGGTGGTGAAGCTAGCACCGGAAGCGGGCTAGTAGCGGAGCAAGGCCGTGGATGGCGAAACGGGGCGCGATGGGATCGAGCCCCGTTTTTTTTAGGTCCCGCCCAAAAAAAGTATCTCCTACATTCGGAGGCTAAGTTGAATGTAGGAGAACTAAACATACTATGAGAAAACTACACGGGTCAAATATATAGGGTTTTTTTCTCATTTGAATGCCGCATTTATTTTAAGGGAAAATATTAGAATTTAGTGGTATGTATCTTTTAGGAAGTGGTCATTTTTACCCCAAATGGGGTAGGAGGGAAGCGGGGGATAAAAGTCCGGTACGGCGCTTTGGCAAGATATTGGAATGGGTAGTAGCACTTGAGCCCAAAAAAAATTCCTACACCCCAGAAGGGAAAAAGGTGTAGGAAAATTAAACATACTATGAGAAAACTGAGCTCAAGTTAAGCCCGGATTCGCGATTATTAAACCTACAATTAGGCAGTGGTCTTATTTCAGAGGCAGTGGTACCATTTCTTTAGGGAGCGGTAGTGTGCTCTGATGGTACTTCGATTCGGGAGATCGGAAATCAAAGGATTCCAGCCTAGCCAAATGGCTCGGGCGCGCCCAAAAAAAATTCCTGCATCTCTGGAGGGAGCGAGATGCAGGAAGATTAAACAAACATACTATGAGAAAACTTGTCTCAATATATGGTTGATTTTTTTAATATAAAAATGAGCTTTACGAAGTGGGTCCATATCCCTCGTCAGTGGTAGGGTCGGTCTAGGTAACGGTACCTAAGGCCAGGCACCGGACGGTCTTACTTCTGGATGGTTTCGATTGGAATGAGCAATTCTACCCGCGTCCCCTTGGCGCGTCCCCCATCATCTTTCAAGTCAATGGTTTTGACGTAAACGCCCTTGCGTTTGGATTTATTGAGGATTTCCAATCGCTTCTGCGTGATGTAAGTCCCCTTCGACTCGTGCTCTGGGAATTGGGGGTCGTCGAGTTGTAGTTCCCGCGCCTTGCTCCGGCCAATCCCATCGTCGGCCACTACGCAGAGCAAGGTATTGTCGTCGTACAGCTCAAACTGGAGCAGGATTTTACCCTTTTTCCGTTGCCGCAAGCCGTGTTCGATCGCATTCTCGATGTAGGGCTGGATAATCATGGTAGGAATCCCCATGATGTCCTCCTCCAATTCTTCGTCGAGTTTGACCTCGTAGGTAAATTGGTTGTCAAAACGCAACTTCTGGTTGATGTAGAGGTAATCCTCCAGAAATTGGACTTCCTTTTCGAGCGAAATGATTTCCATATCCGAATAATCCAGGCTCTGCCGCATCAGTTTGGCAAACTTGGCCAGGTAGCGGGCCGCTGCGTTCACGTCGTTGGAGGTGATGTAGTGTTGGATAGAATTGAGGGCATTGTACATGAAATGCGGGTTCATCTGTGCGCGGAGCGCTTTGAGTTGCAGCCCCGTCGATTGGAGACGTAGCAACTCGGCTTCCTGCTTTTTCTTTTCCGCCTCGTATTTGACTTCCAGTTCCATCAGCATTCGGCGGTTGACCTCCTCCCGATACAATTCGTCCATCTCATCGTGCCGCAATTGGTACTGGTAGGCCTGTTCGTATTCCTCCAGGTTGGCGTAATAGCGAGCGATGTTTTTACAGATGGTGGCCAGTTGTTTGTAGTCGTTGATTTCTTTGGCGTGACGCAGGGCCTTTTTGAAGTGCTTTTCGGCCTTGCTGCCCTTGTCGAGGGTGGCGTAGAGTTGGGCCTTCCAATTCTCGATGATGGAAAAGTTGCGGTGGTCGCCTTCGCCGTAGAGTTTTTCCGCTTTGTGGTAAAGGCTCAGGGCGCGTTCGTAGTCCTGGTTTTTAAAGGCCAGGTTGCCCAGGTTGGCGTAGGCACTGGCCCGGGTGCTGCGGCTGATGTCGTCCGTGATGCGAATGGCTTTGCGGAAGTATTCTTCGGCGCTGTCGGTATCGCCCAGGGCCATATAACCATTGCCGACGTTGAGGTAGTGCCAGGACATGCGCGTGCGCATGCCGATCGATTCGCAGACGTTGACCGCTTTGAGGTAGGCCCGGACGCTTTTGTGGCTGTCGTTGTTGCGACCGTAGATGGCGCCCATCCCGCTTTGGATGAGGGTGAGGAAGTAGTAATCCTTTTTGAGTAGGGGCTTGGGCAGGGCGTTGATGCCTTTGTCGGCCTCCAGGAGCAGTTCGATGGCCTTGGCGTAGTTGGAGTAGTGGAGGTTGAGAAAACCTTCGCGACAGGTGAGGCGGGCGAGAAGGCGTGGGTCGGGAAAAACCTCGAGCAGTTTGCCCGCCTTATCGAGCATGGTGGTGGCCAGTTCTAGTTTGTCGATATTGATGAGGGTACCGGCGTAGTCGATGTACATTTCGGTCTGCTGTTTGACGTCGCCGCGTTCTTCGAGGATGTTGAGGGCTTGTTTGAAGTGGATTTCGGCCAGCAGGAAATTGTAGAGTTGGTTTTCGATGAAGGCCGTGTGCAGGTGGAAGCTGAGTTGAAAATCGGGGTCGGGTTGTTGTTTGAGGATACGGGCTTGCTCCTGGAGGAGGCTTTGGGCGCGGTGAACCTTGGTAAAGGCGTAGTGCCCGATGAGTTGGTCCATCAGGTGCAAGCGCTGGTGGATGTCTTTTTGACGTTCCAACTGGGCTTCCAGTCGTCGTACGTCCGATATTTTTCTTACGGCTTCCATCATCAATGGTAAATATAAGAAAAGGCTACATTAGTACCTAATGTAGCCTCTCCGGGGCGGGGCCCTGCGTTGTGATATAAAGCGCTTCGACTATTGAGGAACGATGCCTCCGCAACTGTCGTAGGTGTTGCGTCCCCTCTTGGTGGTACCCCCGAAAATACGGGTCATATCATCTCTTTGCATAACGAGATCGAGGTCACGGCTCAGATCAGCCAAGCTTTTTTTTGATTTGTTTCCCATAGTTGTGTTAGTTGAGTACGTTTTTCATTTGTTTTGGGACCATTGCTATAGTGTTCCTTAGAATGCTAGTAAAAATAAGTATATTTTCTTACACACACCAAACGCGATTATCCTTTTTTTGTTGAAAAATGGTAAAATGATTTGGTGATTCGCTTTTCGAACCAGTGGTAGCTAGAACGGCTAAAACGCTCGCCTACTGCTATTTAAAGGTAGTCCGATTTCGCGTTTAGTTAATCGTTTAATGCCAAAACTGGCGGTCTTCCACCGTGAATTTGAAAGGCTCAAAAGCCTATTTTTACGGTGCGGAAGTCGCCCGTTAGTACCAGTCGTATTGTAAATCTTTGGGGAGGAGTATCTCGGGCCGGAAAGGCTCAAATGCCTTCTTGCAACCGCCGCATATGCTCCATACACGCCGGCCGCCGCCGCCGCGATACCTCGATCTTCTTGCCGTCATCCATCACCAAGTAGCCCCCATCTCCCTTGACAAACTTGCGCATGTAGTTGAGATTGATCAGGTGGCTTTTGTGGACGCGGTAAAAATTGAGTCCCGACAGCATTTCTTCGTAGGCTTTGATGGTCTTGGAAGCGGTAATGCGTTCGCCGGTCTTGAGGTGAACGTGGGTATAATTGTCTTCCGCCTCGCAGCGGATGATGTCCTTGATGTTGATGAAGTAGATGCCATCCAGGGCCGAAATGCTCATCTTCTCAAAAGCATTGGGGTTGTGGTACATCTGGTTGAAAAGCTCCAGCCGTTGGTTGATTTTATTGACCGTTCCCAAGCGAATCCGACTCACCGCCTCCTGCAACTCGTCCGGATCGATGGGCTTGATGATAAAACCAATGGAGCTGTACTGACACGCTTTGACGGCAAACTTCTCGTAGGCCGTCACGAAGATAATGTCGAAATGGACCTCGCCGAGTTGGTTGAGCAATTGGAATACCAAGCCGTCGGGCAGGTTGATGTCGAGAAAGGCGACATCGGGGTTGATCTTGGGGTCATTGAGGATTTTTAGCCCCCCTTCGATGTGTTCGGCTTCGGCAATCACGGTGACTTGCTCGCAATACTTCTGTAACAAGCTCTTCAGATTGTACAAACCCTTGGCCTCATCTTCAATGATTACAGCTTTGATCATCTAGAATCGTCTTTTTTGGTATGGTGGAATGGTCTCGCCCGCTGGATAAAAACAAAACTACTAAAAAAGGTCGAATTTGTTGCATTAAAAGAAGTGATTATATGAAACAAATGTGGATTATATTAAGCTTCCGACGGCGGTGGTTGCCCCGACCGCGGGGGGCTTGTATTCTCCCCTTTTTATTTTAATTTTATTTTTCCTTTATTTTTGTTTTTTTCTCGGCTCCTAGCAGCCTCACCAAAAGCAGTAGCTGACCAGCATGAGCGAATCGCGGCCTCCTAACTTTAGCCCCCTGCGCAACAAAATTCACGAAATCATTTTCGGAGCGGATACCCCCGCCGGTAAAGGCTTCGATATTCTCCTGATGGTGTTCATCATCGCCAGCGTACTCGTCGTCATGCTCGAAACCGTCGATTACATCGCCGTGCGCTTCGCCACCCTCTTTTACGTCCTCGAATGGACCTTCACCATCTTCTTCACCATCGAGTACCTCCTGCGGCTGTACTGCGTCTACCATCCCCTCAAGTACGCCCTGAGCTTTTACGGCATCATCGACTTACTGGCCATCCTGCCCACTTACATCAGCTACTTCTTTGCCGGCACCCACTACCTGGTGGTCATCCGCGCCCTGCGGCTGCTGCGGGTCTTTCGGATCTTTAAGCTGGGCAAATTTATGCGCGAAGGTCGGGTGATCCTCATCGCCCTACGGGAGAGCCAGGCCAAAATTACCGTCTTCTTGGTTTTTATCGTACTCATGGTCACCATCGTAGGCTCGGTGATGTACCTGGTGGAAGGGGGCGAGGGGTCCAATTTTACCAGCATCCCCCGCTCGGTGTACTGGGCCATCGTGACGCTCACCACCGTGGGCTACGGCGATATTGCCCCCACTACCGAAATCGGCCAGTTTTTGGCCGCCGTGGTCATGATCATGGGCTACGCGGTGATTGCGGTACCTACCGGCATTGTATCTTCCGAACTGATTCGGACGACGACCAAAACGACCGCCACCCCCGACGTTCGGGTGTGTCACTACTGTGCCTCCGAAGGGCACGATGCGGATGCCATTCACTGCAAGTACTGCGGCGAGAAGCTCGATGCCTTGGAGGACTGAATCGGGGGGCTTAAGCCTCGGCTTCGAGCATCTCCCAGGTGTGGTCGGATAGGAGGCGGGCGGAGGAGAGGAATTCGTAGGGCAGCGAGGCGCCCCATTCCGCCGGAGCGATCATCGACAGGATGTAGCGTTCGCCTTTCTGGTACAGGTGGTAAGTCTTGCCGATCAGCGGTTTGAAATTCATCTCGGCTTGGTAAATTTTTTCGGACAGTTGGACCCGATCGTGGATGGCCTGGGCCTGCCGGGCCAACAGCTCGACCTGCTCGCGAATTTGATCGAGCTGGGTGTTGGTTTGTTCGTACATCGCCTCCAGCGCCAGGCCCTTCACCCGGCCCTTGTCGATGGGTTTGATGACTGCGCCTCCGACGCTGTGGGCGTAGGGTAGGAGGTGGGGGTTCTCCGCTACCTTATCGGGATCGATGGGGTTGACGAATCCGGGGGATTCTTCGGCGCGGGGGGCGTTTTCGGTGCTGGGCGTCTTGCCTGCTGACTTGGATTTGTTGTTCATCATGTTCCTAAACCTAAAGTGCCGAACACTGCGCGAGTGTCCGACACTTTGGGATACATTCGTTGCAGTACGGTAAATTATTTGAGCAAGAGTTCGCCGGTTCCGGCTAGGTAACCCTTGTTGTATACTTCAATCAGGTGCTTGCCCTTCTGAAAGGGCACGTTGGGTTCCCAGAGGAAGCAGCCTTTCATCACGTCGTTGTTGTAGTCCAGTTCTTTGACCTGGGTGTAGCGGATATCTTCGGCGGTACCGACATTTTTCATGATGCCCGAGCCGAGGTTTTCCAGCGCCAGGGTCTCGCCGAGCGGGTTGATGAGCCGCACGTAGAATTGTTCTACTCCCGGAGTGGTTACTTCGTTCTGAGTAGTAGTGAAACACACTTTTACGCGATCGGTTTTACTCGCCGAGCGGGTTTTTGTTGGTTTTCCACTTTTTTTGACCTTCCAAGAGCTGGCTTCCACGTTGTCGACCTTGACGACCGAGGCGAGGGTTACCTTTTCACCGAGCTGTGAGTTTTGCGATTCCAAGGCTTCTTTTTCACTCACCAGGGCGGCCTTGGCGGTGGTCAATTCTTCGTTTGCCGTCCGCTGTTCGGCGAGGTTGCCCTCCAGGCTGCGATTGTCGTCGGTCAGCTGAAGGTTGGCCGCTTCCAGCAGTTGATTTTGTTCCTTCAGGTCATTGACTTCGGTGATGTAGCCATCCAGTTGGGTGCGCATCGAGGCCAGGCGGTCACGGGCCTCGTCGAGCTCGCGGCGGTTTTTCTTACCCTGGCCAATCATGCGGCTGATCTTATTTTTTTCTTCTTCCAGCTCTTGTTTTTGCTGGTCGATCAGGGCGTTGAGTTCTTCGTTGTTGGTCTTCATCGACTCGAGCTCGGAGAGGGCTTGGTAATATTGTTTCTCCAGCTCCAGCTTGAGTTTTCCGGCTTCGTCGACTTCCTGTTGCAATTCGGAATTGACGCGATCTTGTTGTACCTTATTGAAAAGGAGAAAGGCGTTGATACCCAGCAAGCCCACGATAACGGCGATGATGATGGCGTTGAATTTGGACTTGGAATCTTTGGCTCCGCTCATGATGTGTTCTTTAATTTTAAAAATTGGTTCGTTTTATCGAAATGTAGCCTATCGCTACCAAAATAATTAAATCTGCGGGGGAAAATGGGGCTCCCACTGGCTTTTTTCAAAATTAGTGCCCATCGGCGGGTCTTTTATTTGTTTTATCCTCGGGCCTTTGCTTATTTTGACTCACCGAAGGCCCCCTGCAGACTGACAACCATTAAGATGGAGAAAGCCGCGGGATAGTTGCATTGGCCTTCGTGAAGCCTTCAATTCACCCGTTTATGTACGAAACCCTCGACCTGACCAAGGTACTGTTCCTCGATATTGAAACCGTTTCCAGCGTAGCCGACTACGAGCAGCTTCCCGACGCCCTGCGCGAGCTGTGGCGGATCAAAAGCCGCCAGATTCTCCGCAAACCCGCCGCCGAGCTAGGCCCCGAAGAAGCCCGCGACCTCTATCCCGAACGCGCCGGCATCTACGCCGAATTTGGTCGCATCGTCTGTATCTCGGTCGGCATCATCGTCCGCGACCCCCAGAGCCACGAGCTGTCGCTCCGGCTCAAATCCTTCGCCCACGACGACGAAACCGAATTGCTGCGCCAATTCTCCGAACTGCTCGAACAGTACTACCAAGACCCCAGCCGCCATTTCCTTTGCGGGCACAACCTCCGCGAGTTTGACGTCCCCTACACCTGCCGCCGCATGGTCATCCAGCAAATGCCCCTGCCCCGCCTCCTCGATATCGCCGGTAAAAAACCCTGGGAAACCAAACACCTCCTCGATACCCTGGAAATGTGGAAGTTTGGCGATTACAAAAACTATACCTCCCTCAAGCTCCTCTGCGCCGTCTTCGGCATCCCCTCCCCCAAAGACGATATCGATGGGGGCGATGTCGGTCGCGTCTACTGGGAAGAGCAGGACCTCGAACGCATCGCCCACTACTGCGAAAAAGACGTCCTCGCCGTCGTCCAACTCCTGCTGCGCTACATGCGGCTCCCCCTACTTCCTACCGAACGCATCGTTCACGTAGGAACCCCCGCTTGATTTCTCCCGGGAAGCGGCGGCAGCCACAAAATAACTTCCGCCAAAGCTCTGGGAATCTGAATGGAAAACACTAATTTTACATCGAAGCTAACAACTGGTATTTCCTTGCTCCGGCTCGACCCCCAATGGTCTCTCCCCGGTAATACGCTTCCCTAGAGAGTTGATTCTACCACTGCATTGCCCCTTATTAGTTGGATCTTTTATGCGCGACCTCCTCATACTAACTTGCTCTTGTTTGTTTGTAGTCTTCGTCCTACAATTCGGACGGGTCGTCGCCCCCGTTTGCGATCCCGATATCCCGGACGACATCTATTACGAAGACATCTCCCTGGTGCTGCCCAGCCCCACGGGCTCCCTTCCGCTACAGTTCAACTTCTACAAGGTGAGCCGCAACCTCTTCCTCATCTTTTTTATCCTCTTTGCCCTCCTGGTCCTGCTCTTTCTCCGCGAGTTTGCCGCCATCGTCGAAGAGGAAAATGCCGGCCAGGTCAAGCTGCGCCTCCAATCCGACCTGGAATTCCGTACCCGCCGGGGCCTCAAAGAGCAACTGGCCGAGAAGGAGCGCCTACTCACCGCCGCCACCCTCGCCCTGGAGCAAAACGATAAGGTCTTGCGCGACCTGCGCCGCGACCTCCACGAGCTACACGACAGCGCCGATGGCAGCCTCCGTCGCAAGCTCACCCCCCTGCGCCGCTCGCTCGACCGGCGCGCCGACCCCCTCAGCAACTGGACCCAGTTCCAGCTGCGCTTCGCCCAGTTGCACCCCCGTTTTTGGGACCGCCTCCTCGAAGCCCATCCCGCCCTCAATGGCAACGACCTGCGTCTTTGTGCCTACCTGCGCCTCCAATTGTCCAGCAAGGAGATTGCCCAACTCCTGGGAATCCAACACCACAGTGTGCAAAAAGCGCGTTACCGCCTCAAGAAAAAACTGGCGCTCGGCTCCCACGAAGATCTTCGGGAATTTATCGCCAAGGTCTAAGGCGAAAAAACTACCTTTGCCCAAAACACCACGGATGAAACATTTGATTGCGCCCTCGGTGCTGGCCGCCGATTTTTCCAACCTCCGCGAAGCTACCGCTATGATCAACCTCAGCGAGGCCGACTGGCTCCACGTCGACGTCATGGATGGCCGCTTCGTCCCCAATATTTCCTTTGGGATGGACATCGTCCGGACCCTCCACCAGCTCTGCGAAAAACCCCTCGACGTCCACCTGATGATCGTCGAGCCCGAGCGCTACATCGAACGCTTTCGCGAGGCCGGTGCCGAGGTCATTACGGTCCACTACGAGGCCTGCCCCCACCTCCACCGCAGCATCCAGCAAATCAAGGCCACCGGGGCCAAGGCGGGCGTGGCCCTCAATCCCCACACGCCGATCAGCGTCCTCGAAAACGTGCTGGAGGACATCGACCTGGTCTGCTTGATGTCGGTCAATCCCGGCTTTGGGGGGCAAAAATTCATCTACCAAACCCTGGCCAAGGTGCGGCGTTTGAGCGCGCGCATCGAGGAGCGCAACCTCCCGGTACTGATCGAGATCGACGGTGGGGTGGGCCTGCAAAACGCCGAGGTTCTGCTCCAGGCGGGCGCCCGCGTACTGGTGGCGGGAAGCAGCGTTTTCAAAGCCGAGCAGCCGCTGGACGTCATTTCCCGTATGAAAAGTATCGGGAACAACACTTTTAGTTATTAGGGGCCGTTGTTATCCCAGAAAAAAGCGGCTAATTTTAACCGCCTCAAGTGTTTTAAAATCACCTTTATGATTCGTTTTTACCTCTGTCTTTTGTTGGTGGCTGGCTGGTGTAGGGGCCAGGCTCAGGAGGAAGCCACGGCGACCATCTTTGGCGTGGTGAGCGACGCGGTCACCAATCAGCCCATTGAGTTCGTGACGGTTTACCTCAAGGATACCAACGTGGCCACCAATTCGGACGAAGGCGGGCGCTACCGGCTTGAGGTGCCGACGGGGCAAGCCTACACCCTGGTCTTCAGCCGGATCGGCTACAAGGAAGGTACGACCTTCCTCCAGCAGCTCCGGGCGGACGCCCAACGCAAAATCGACGTGGCGCTGGCTCCCTCGGAGTCGGGCGTGACAGTAGAGGTGACCGAGAGTCGGATCGACGATGGGGGGATGGTCCGGGAGGGCGTAGAGGAGCTCAAGTTGATTCCCACGGCCTCGGGAAATTTTGAAAGCATGTTGCCCGCCATTGCCCTAGGGACCAGCTCGGGCACCGGGGGGGAACTGAGCTCGCAGTACAACGTCCGGGGAGGGAATTACGATGAGAACCTCGTCTACGTCAACGATTTTGAAATCTACCGTCCCCAGCTGATTCGCTCGGGACAACAGGAGGGGCTGACCTTCCCCAATGTCGACCTGGTACGCGACTTGACCTTTTCTTCCGGTGGTTTTGACGCCCGTTACGGCGATAAATTGTCGTCGGTACTGGACGTCAAGTACAAACGCGCCGATTCGACGCGGGCCTCCATTGGACTGAGTTTTTTGGGCGGATCGGCCCACTTGGAGGGCAGTCAAGAATTGGGGAAGGACAGCTACCGCAAGTTTCGCTACCTGATCGGGGCCCGCTACAAAACGACCCGTTACCTGCTGGGAAGTTTGGATACGCAGGGCGAATACATTCCCAATTTTGCCGACATCCAGGCCTACCTGACCTTCGATTTGAATCGCAACTGGCAGTTGGGGGTTTTGGGGAATTTCAACCGCAGCGAGTACCAATTCGTACCCGTGGAACGGAGTACGGGGCTGGGTTTGGTCAATTTTGCGCTCCAATTGCTCTCGGTGTTTGAGGGCCAGGAAATCGACGACTTTACCACCTATATGGGCGGGCTTTCGTTGACCTACATCCCCGAGCGGGACCACAACCCCTTCTACCTCAAATTTTTGACCTCCACCTACCAATCAAACGAAAACGAGAATTTTGACATCATTGGTTTCTACCTCCTGGGCGAAGTACAGTCCGACCTGGGCAGTGATGATTTTGGGGAAATCGTATCGGTATTGGGGGAGGGGACCCAGCAGCAATTCGTTCGCAACTCGCTCCAGTCCAACGTGAGCAATATCCAGCACAAGGGGGGAATGGAGTTTACGACCAAAAAGAGCAACGAGGAAATCGGAACGGCCGACAATACCCACTTTTTGCAATGGAGTGTCCGCTACCAGCGCGAACAGATCGACGATGAGATCAAGGAGTGGGAACGGCTCGATTCGGCGGGTTACTCCCTCAATTTTGATACCTCCCAGGTACTTTTGCGTCAGGTATTCAAAACCCAGAACCAGCTGCTTTCCAACCGCATCAGCGCCTCGATTCAGGACAGCTATACCTTCCGCCGCGAGGGCAAGAGCGAACTCAAAGCTACCCTGGGGGTACGCGCCTCCTACTGGGACCTAAACAAGGAGTTGATCATCTCCCAGCGCGCCCAACTGCTGTGGAAACCCGCCCGCGCCAAAAAAGACATCTCCTACCGCCTAGCCAGCGGCCTGTATTTCCAACCCCCCTTCTACCGCGAATTGCGCCGCCCCGACGGGCAGGTCAACACCGACGTGCGCTCCCAAAAGTCTTTCCACCTGGTGGCGGGGATGACCCTCGATTTTTACCTGGGAAAAAAGAATCCCAAAAAGTTTCGCTTCATCAGCGAGGCCTACTACAAATCCCTGTGGGACCTGGTATCCTACGAGGTGGACAACGTCCGCATCCGCTACTCGGGCGTCAACGATGCCACCGGCTATGTGGCGGGGCTCGACATGCGGCTCAACGGGGAGTTTGTACCCGGGGCGGAGTCTTGGATCAACCTGTCTTTCCTTCGGGCCCGCGAGCGACTCAACGGCGTACAACACCTCCGTCGCGAAGTCGGCGAACCCGAGGCCGAACCCGTCAACGACGTTCCCCGGCCCACGGATCAGTTCATGACCCTGTCGATGTTTTTCCAGGACTACCTGCCCAAAAACGAGAATTTCAAGATGCACCTCAATTTTACCGTCGGTACGGGGCTGCCCTTTGGCTTGCGCGACAACAACGTCGTTTTCCGCAATACCTACCGCTTTCAGGCCTACCATCGGGTGGACATTGGCTTTTCGGTGCAGCTCTGGAATTACCTCAATCGGGGTAGCAAGCCCAACCATCCCCTGCGCTTTAGCCGCAACACCTGGTTGAGTTTGGAAGTTTTCAACCTCATGGAAGTGGCCAACGTTGCCTCCAACACCTGGATCAAGGCGATTGACAATACCCAGTACGCCATTCCCAATTTCCTTACCTCCCGTCGGATCAATCTCCGCCTGCGGATGGAGTTCTAAACCCACCAAACGTGAGCGATACCAAGCGATTACTCGGTCCGCTGGAATGGTTGATCCTCGTGGTGGGCCTGGGCATCTTGCTGTACTTGCTTTTCCAAAAGCAAGGATTCCAGTTTTTCGAACGCTCCGAACGGGTCGAGTTTATCGATCCCCGGGATGTGCACCAAGCCCGTCCGCCCCAACGCGGGCCGACCGAGGCCCAGGTCGAGGTGGATCGCCTCTTGCGTCAGTTGGCGACCGACTTCCAAAACGGGACGGACGATCCGTCCAGTCCGGCGGAGCTGGGACGGCAGTGGGGGCTCAGTGCGGAAGAGATCCGCTTTTACCGCCGGATTCGGGACAGCTACCGGCCCGACGCCAGCCTCGACAGTGCCAACGATTGGCTCCGGGCGCTGCGGGGTGCCCGCCGGACCTACCTCCAGCTTCAGAACCTACTCGATGAGCTTTCCCCGCGGCAGGAACGGGGTAGTACGCCCGACCAAATCTTAGAAAATGAGGTGGCGGCGCGCGATTTTTACGATCGGCTCGCAGACTGGTACGATCTTTCGGTGGAAGAGATAGAGGACTTTGCCCGTCGTGGCGGACGGGAATTGGAGGATTGGGCCCTCTTTCTCGACCGGCACGCGCGCTGAAAAGGGGCGGCGGCACCGGAGCCCGGGGGAGAAAATGAGGGGCTCGGGTGGGAATACCGGTGTTTTTTTGAGGGAATGGCGGTGAATACCTATCTTTGCGGCGTACCTGATTGCACTGGTACGCGCTGTACTTCCTCTCTTTGACGATGGTCACAAATCCGTCTGCGAAGCTGTATTTCGCGGTTATCCTTAACTTATTTTGCCAAAACCGGCCCGGTGGTTTGGTCGCCGCTGGGTGAACGCAACCGTAAACACTCATTAAGCGGGGAAGGTAACCCCAAAAGTTTTAACGTTATGAAATCGATCCCTGGACTTCTCCTGACCTTTGGCTGGCTCCTGATGAGCGGCAGCGTTTGGTCACAATCCCAATTCGGTCTGGCCGCCTTTAACGAGCCCTGTGGCTTTGGCCACAAGCAGGAGCGGCTGCTGGAGCAGCGCCCCGAGCTGCGGGAGCGGCTGCGGAAATACCGCGAAGAAATTTTGCCCCGCGTAGCGCGGGATGCGCGGGCGGCTGGCCGGCGTTCCAATTCGGTAATTCGGGTGCCGGTGGTGGTCCACGTTATCCACAATGCCGGTGAGGCGGAGGGCGAAGGGCAAAACTTGTCCGCGGCGCGCATCCAAGCACAGATCGACGTGCTCAACGAAGATTTTACGGCCACCAACCCCGAGTTTGGCGATACGCCGACCCGTTGGGAAGCGGTGGTGGGCAATCCCCAAATCGAATTCTGCCTAGCCGCCATCGACCCCGATGGCAACCCCACCACGGGCATCACCCGCCACGTCGATGAGGTGACGGTAGACATGGATGGCGACGACAATATCGAAACGGAACTCAAACCGGCGTACAATTGGGATCCCAACCGCTACTACAACATCTACACCCTGCCCATTCCCGGCACGACGGCGGGTGGGGGCACGACGGGCTACGCCTTTTTGCCCTTTCCCGGCTCGGTGGGCAATGGCAATATCGACGGCTCCGTGGTCGACTACCGCTGGTTTGGTGGGCCGGGTTTTGGCCAATCGGGCTACCGAACGCTAACCCACGAAACCGGTCACTACCTGGGCCTGTACCACCCCTTTGGCGACAACTCCTGTAACCCGGCGGAGCAGGACTGTGGCAGCGACGATGGCCTCGACGATACCCCCAACGTCGACCGCCCCACCTCCTGCTTTGGCTTTATCAACTGCAACAGCCGCTTCCCCGCGGGCCCCTCTTCTTGTAGCAACGAACACCTGTACATCAACTACATGGACTACGCCCCGGACGCTTGCCAGACCTCGTTTACCAACGATCAGATCAACATCATGCGGGCCGTTTTGACGGGGAGCATGAACCCGTACAACTGGGCCAGCCGGGCGCCGTTGGCGGATGGCGTCCTGACCGCTTGTACCTTTAATACCAACGATGCTGCCGTCGCCGAAATCATCAATCCCGGTATCCGCGAATGCGACACCATGTTCATTACGCCCCAGGCGCGCATCACCAACTTTGGCATTGACCCCCTTTCCACCCTGACCATCAGCTACCTAATCGACAACGGTGCACCGGTCACCTTTATCTGGATCGACAACTTGGCTTCGGGCGCTTCCGCCACGGTCGATTTACCCGTTTACCAGCCTCCCGCCGGTGCCTACGAATTTACCTGCTACACCAGCCTACCCAACGGGATGCCCGACGAAAATACGGACAACGATACCCTGTCGGTCAACAGTACCGCCATCCTGACGCTCGACCTACCGCTATTCGAAAACTTTGATGACCCAGCTTTTGACCCCACCCTCAACGGCATCTTTGCCTTCAACCCCGATGCGGATACCTTCGCCTGGCGGCGCAACGCCAATGTGTCGGCCTTCGGCAGCGTCGGCGGTTGCGCCGAATTTGATAATTACTCCGTGATTCCGGGGCAGAACCCGAGTGGCAAACTCGACGTCCTCTTTACCCAGATCTACGATTTCTCGGCGGTCGAAGACGCTGAACTTACCTTTGACTTGGCCTACGCCCCCTTCGACGCCACCTTTTTTGATTCCCTGCTGGTCCTGGCCTCCACGGATTGTGGAACCAACTTTGAACACGAGCTCTACCGCGACGGCAACTTGGGCATGGCCACCGCTCCGGCAACGACCGTTCTCTTTGTCCCCGGCAGCGATCAGTGGCGTACCGAAACCATCGACCTCAGTGCTTTCAACAATACCGACAACATCACCTTTGCCTTTATCAACTTCTCCGGCTACGGGCAAAAACTTTACCTCGACAACATCAACATCACCCCGGCCTGCTTCCTCACGGCCCAGGGCGACCTCACCGATGCGTCTTGCAACGGGGAATGCGACGGGGAGGTAACCATCGCCCCCGACAACGGAACCGAACCCTACGACTATCTCTGGGATGCCAATAGTGGCAACCAAACCACCGCCACGGCGACGGGCCTCTGCGCGGGGACCTACGACGTTACCGTCACCGACGCCGATGGTTGCTCCGGGGTCTTCCGGGCCACCATCGCCGAACCCGACGCCCTTACGGTAATGATCAACAGTACCGACCCCACCAATGGCAACAACAACGATGGAACGCTCATCTCCATCGTGGCGGGGGGAATTCCCGGCTGTTACACCTACGCCTGGAGCAATAGCGAAACGACAGACAACATCTCCGATCTGCCCCCCGGGACCTACACGGTGACGGTAACGGATTGCAACGGTTGTACCGCTACTGAAACGGTCTCTATCTCATCCTTTGACTGTACGGGGCTCAACGTGAGCAGCAGCACGACGGATGTAGATTGCAATGGCGACAGCAGTGGCGCCATCGATTTGACGGCCACTGGGGCCTCGCCCCTCAGCTACGCCTGGACGGGTGGCCTGAGTGGCGCCAATCCGAGCAATCTGGCGGCGGGGGTCTACTCCTATACCGTCACCGATGCCAATGCCTGTACCTTTACCGAAACCCTCACCATCAACGAACCCGATCAATTGACGGCCAGCGTGAGTACGACCAACGTTTCCGCAGTGGGCGCCGACGATGGGACGGCCAGTGCTACGCCCGGTGGAGGAACCGCTCCCTACACCTACGACTGGGGCATCTGGGGGACCGGCCCCCTCATCGAAGACCTTGCACCGGGCGTTTACTCGGTGACGATTACCGATGCCAACGGGTGTACTGCCGTCGACGAAGGCGAGGTACAAGGGGTGGATTGCGGTGGTTTTACCATCGCCAGCGAAGTGTCGGAAGACGCTTCCTGTGCGGGCAATCAGGACGGCAGTGCCGGTATCCTAGTGACGGGCGGTACCGAACCGATTACCTACCAATGGGACGATACGAACCTACAAACCGACCCGACGGCGATCAACCTGGGAGCGGGCAGTTATACCGTAATCGTGACGGATGCCAACAGCTGCACCCTCAGCGCGACCATTACGGTGGGTGCGCCCGATGCCTTGACTTTGGAATTTGCACAGGTCGATACGGTCTCCTGCTTTGGTGGGAGCGACGGTGGTATTTTGGTACAGGTGAGTGGGGGAACGCCCGATTACACTTACGCGTGGGATGCGGCCCTGGGCAATACCAACAACCCCGGTAATCTGTCGGCTGGTACCTACTGCTGTACCGTCACCGATGCCAACGGTTGCAGTATCGATGCCTGCGTCTCCCTACCCGAACCCGATGAATTGCGTTTGTCTTATAATGGCGATACGTCGCTCAATTGCTTTGGCGATTTGAGTGGCAGCATCAGCTTCTTTGCCTTGGGGGGAAATGCCAATACGGGTTACGTTTACGAGTGGTCCCCGGACGTGTGGTCCGGTGGGATGACGACCGTACTGGAAGACCTGGTGGCGGGAACCTACCGTGGAACCGTCACCGATGGCAAAGGCTGTACGGCGACTACCAGTTTTGAAATTACCCAACCGGCGGAACTGATCGTCAACGCAACGGCTACGCCCGAGACCCTGGCGGGCGCCAACGACGGTACGGTTTCGGCGACGGCCAGTGGGGGCACACCGGCTTACACCTACGATTGGGGCGCTGCCGGGGCGGCGGCCAACCTGTCGAATCTGATGCCGGGTCCCTATACGGTGACCGTGACGGATGCCAACGGCTGTGAGGCGACTAGGACGGTGATCGTCCAACCCGCCCAGCTGGACTGCTCCGCCCTGGAGGTCCAACTGACCGCCTTTACCACGACCTGTTCCGATACCAACGATGGCGAGGTCTGGGCTACGCCGAGTGGTGGACTGGAGCCCTACGAATACCAGTGGAGCAATGCGGCGAACACCGCCATGGCCATGGGCTTTGGTGGGGGCATCGCCACCGTGACGGTCACGGATGCCAACAACTGCGTGGTGATCAACGAAATTGAGGTGCCCAGCCCCGACCCACTGGACCTGTCCTTTTCCTTTACACCCGAGTCGATGGCCGGAGCGGGAGATGGCGCGATTACCGCCACGGCCAGCGGGGGTACTCCCGGTTACAGCTACGACTGGTTCAACGCCACTACCGGCCCCCTCAGCGGCGCTACCATCAGCAGTCTGAATGCGGGTGCGTACTCCATCACCGTCACGGACGCCAACGGCTGTAGCTACAGCCCCGTGACCCCCGTTGAGCTCGAATTGGGTATGGTGGATTGCGCCGACCTGACGGTGGAGGTACAAACGGAAGGAGTTACCTGTTTTGGTTTGGAAGACGGCAGTGCTACGGCAACGGCCAGCGGTGGGGAAGAACCCTACACCTACGATTGGGGCCCCTTCGGAACGGGGACCCTGGTCACCGACCTTCCCGGCGGCACCATTAACCTCACCATCACCGATGCCAACAATTGTACCCTGGTAGAGACGGTCGAAATTTTTGAACCCAACCCCTTGACCATCAATATTCTGGCCACCAACGAGAGCAGTGCCGGTGCCAATGACGGCAGCATCGCCGTCGCGGCCCTGGGCGGGACACCGGACTACACCTACGACTGGGAAGACCTCCCGGGAATGGATGATCCCTCGGACCGCAACAACCTGGCCCCCGGCACCTATAACCTCACCGTCACCGATGCCAATGGCTGTAGCGCTACGACCAGCGCTACGGTCGGGACGGACAATAACGATTGCGCGACCCTCAGCGGAACGATCCAAACTACCCCCGTCTCTTGCTTCGGCGACGAGGATGGGACCGCCACGGTCTTTGCCACGGGGGGTACCGAGCCCTACTCTTACCTCTGGATCAACAGCGATACCACCGCCACGGCTGACAGTCTGGAGGCCGGTACGGTACTGGTGACCATTGTGGACGCGGCGGGTTGTGTCTTCGTCGCCGAAGGACAGGTGAATCAACCCCTGGAAATCAACATCATGACCGGGTTTACCAACGAAACCACCGCCGGCGCCAACGACGGAACCGCCACCGCCATGGCGGGGGGAGGCACCCCTCCCTACACCTACGATTGGCAGGATCTGCCCGGCAGTAACGATCCCGCCAACCGCAGTGGCTTGGCCCCCGGTCAGTACACGGTCGTGGTCACCGATGCCAACGGCTGTACGGGCGAGGCCACGGTCACCATCGGCACGGGACAAATAGATTGTAGTAGCCTCACCAGCATCATGTCGACCGTAGGCCTGACCTGTAACGATTCCGGCGACGGGATCGCGGCGATCGTGGTAACGGGGGGAACGCCCCCTTACGAGTACCTGTGGAGCAATGGTGACATGGGGGTCACCGCCAATAACCTGCCCGGAGGACTGGTGGAGGTGACCGTTACGGATGCCCAGGGCTGCGTCCTGGTCAATGAAGTGGAGGTGCCCGCCCCGGATCCGATTGAAATCAATATCGTCGTGACCAACGAAACGGTAGCTGGCTTTAACGATGGACCGGCCACCGCTACGGCCAGCGGTGGCACCCCACCGTACAGCTACGATTGGGGGCCCCAGGGAATGGGGGCCATGGTGACGGATCTGCCGCCGGGAACTTACGTGGTGGAAGTGGTCGATGCCAGCGGTTGTCGCGGGCTCACCACAGCGACGATCGAACCCGGCCTGATCTGCACCATTGCGGCTACTTTTGACCTGGTGACGGTATCTTGTACCGGGGAGCAGGACGGTACGGCGACGGCCACCGCAGTGGGGGGCGAAGCTCCCTACATTTACAATTGGGGGAATGGCGACACGGGACCCACCGCCACCAACCTTCCACCGGGCCCCGTAATGGTGACGATTAGCGACAACGCCAGCTGTGTATTTATCACCGAGGTGCTCATTGAGGAGCCCCTGCCCCTGGAATTGATGCTGAGTTCGACCGACGAAACCGTACTTGGCAACAATGATGGAACCGCTACGGCCACCGCCAGTGGCGGTACCCCACCGTATAGTTACGACTGGGGGGCGGCCGGAATGGGCGCTACGGTCAGTGATCTGGCGCCGGGTACTTACTCGGTGACGGTGACGGATGATCGGGGCTGCCAACTGACGGCCCAGGTGACGATCGAGCCGGGGGATCCCGATTGTAGCGCGCTCGTATTGAGTTTTGAAGATACCCAGGTCCTTTGTGCTGGAGAAGATAACGGTACGGCGACGGCCGTCATCGAGGGGGGAACCGCCCCTTATACCTACGATTGGAGCAATGGTGGAATGACCAGCACCATTACCGATGGCGCGGGTACTTACACCGTTATCATCAACGATGCGGTAGGTTGTGAATCGCAGGGTACGGTTACTATTCTGGAACCTCCGGTGTTGCTGCTCAACGTGGTGGGACTGGATGGCGAATGTGGTAGTTTGGGAACCGTAGTGGCCAGCGTCAACGGTGGGGTAGAGCCCTATGCTTACGCCTGGAGCACCGGTGCCGATACCGAGGCGATCAGTGGTCTGACGCCGGGCACCTATTCGGTGACGGTAACCGATGCCAATGGCTGTGTGCAAAGTGGGGCAGCGGCGGTAACCGTGGAGGACTCGGGGATCGACATGGAGGTGGCGGTCAGCGATGTCACTTGCTTTGGCCAGACCGATGGTTCGATTCAGCTGGGCATCACCCGGGGGGTACCGCCTTTTGAGGTAGAATGGAGCAATGGTGCCACGGGGACCAGCCTCAGCAATCTGGCGCCCGGCACCTATACGGTGCAGGTGACCGATGCCATCGGTTGTGTTTACCTGCGGAGTATCGTGGTGGAAAGCCCGGTGGAATTGTCGGTGACGGTCAGTACGATGGGCAGTGATCCCAACGGCAGCGACGGTACCGCTACGGCCCTGGTACAGGGAGGACTGCCCCCCTACAGCTACTTGTGGAGTACGGGAGCCACGGGAGCCACCATCGGTGGCTTGGGGACGGGCTCCTATTCGGTGCTGGTGACCGACCGCAACGGTTGCTCGGCGGAAACGACTTTTGACATCTTTACGACCAGTACGACGCAGCCCCTGGAGCTGGCGGAATGGTCCCTAGCCCCCAACCCGAGTTCGGGCCGCTTCCAACTGCACGTGGTCCTGTCCGAAGCGGAGCGAATGGACTTGACGGTATACGATTTGCTGGGCCGGGTTGTTTGGGCTGAAACGCACCAGGGCCAACAGCTCGATCGGACGATTGACCTGTTCGGACGGCCCGCGGGGACCTATTATCTCCGCCTAAGTACCGAGCGGGGACAATTCGTACGCGCCCTCGTTTTGACGCGGTAGAAAAAATTAGGACCTTTGCGGCATGATTGCACTTGGAAAATATGCCGAACTGGAGGTCCTCCGCATTACGGAACCGGGCGTTTATTTGGACGGTGGTCCCCTCGGCGACCTCCTGCTTCCCCAGCGGGAGGTCCCCGAAGACCTCGAAATTGGACAGGACCTACGGGTCTTTTTGTACTGCGATTCCGATGATCGCCCCATTGCCACCACGATTCAACCCCTCGCCGAAGCGGGCCACTTTGCCCTACTCCAAGTCAAGGACGTCAACCACTACGGCGCCTTTCTCGATTGGGGATTGGCCAAGGACCTGTTCGTGCCCTTCCGCGAACAACACCGTGCCATGCAGGTGGGAGAATCCGTCCTCGTCTACGTCTACGTCGATGAAGACACCGACCGCCTGGTCGCCAGCAGCCGCCTCAATCGGTTTGTGGAAAAAGAAAACCAGGACCTCGAACGGGGTCAAGCCGTCGAAATCCTGGTGGCGGAAGTATTGGAGCGGGCTTTTCGCGTCATCGTCAATGACCGTTACTGGGGGCGTTTGTACCGCAATGAGGTTTTCCAAGCCCTGGCCATCGGAGACCGCTTACCTGCCTACGTAAAAAAAATCCGGGAAGATCGCTTACTCGACATTAGCTTACAAGAACAGGGCTTTAACCAAATACCAAAGTCGGCTGAGTTAATCTTGGCGCAACTTCGCGCCCAGTCTGGTTTCTTGCCACTGACGGATAAGAGCTCCCCGGAAGAAATCTACGATGCTTTGCAAATGAGTAAAAAAGTGTTCAAAAAATCGCTTGGCCTATTGTACAAAAGACGCATCGTACGTCTGGAAAAAGATGGGGTGCGGCTACTGAGCTAAGACCACACCCCTAGTCCACGATCATTATTCGTTCTACGTAGCCGAACCGACCTTCGATTTCCAATGTACAAAAGTACAGGCCGGCCCTTAAATTGGCCACGGTAAAACGTTGTTCCTGTGTGCCTGCCGCGAGCGTAGTGTCGGGCAGAATGACGTGGACTTCCTTCCCGTATTGGTCCAAAAGAGTCGCCTTGACGCGGCTACTCTCCGATAATTTAAAGCTGAGTTGGGCCCAATCCCGAGCGGGGTTGGGGTTGAGGCGGATTTGAATATCCTCCGCAGGGGGGGCCTTGGTGGCGGTACTGACCTGGCCACTGAGGTTGGTGATCAGCCGCAGGCGGCCCGTTCCGTTGACGAAATAGCCAATGAACTCGGAGACGTAGAGGCTGTCGCCACCGGGGGCGGGGAAGATGCCATTGGGGCCCGTAAAACGCGCCGTGCTGGGATCGCCATCCTCATCCCCACGACTGCTACCGAGAAACAACTCGACGTTGCGGTCCGGGGTGATTTTGTATATCTTGAATCCTTGCACCGCAGTGGCGTAGACGGTATCCCCAATCATGCACATGAATCCCAGGTTGCCACTACCCGGGAGCTGGCTAAAGAATTCCGTATTGCCCGCTGGATCTACTTTAAAGATCGCCCGGTTGTTGAAATTGGCGACGAAGAGGTTACCCTGGGTATCAAAACCCATCCCCGCCGGGCCACTAAAGGCAGGATAATTGTTGAACGCTAGGACGTCCCCTTCGGGCGTGATCTTGTACAGGCGACTCTGGGTGTAGGAGCTGGCGATGAGGGTATCGGTACCGGGTTGGAAGATCAGGCCGGAGACGCCCATGAGGCTGTCGACAAACAGTTCCATGTCGGCCCCCGGTTGGGTCCCCTTGCGATAAATTCGGTGGGCGGTATTGTCTGCGATGTAGAGGACGTCATCATCGCTGACGGCCAAGCCATTGGGTGCTCCGATGTTTTGGCCGGCAAATAGACTGACGCCATCGGTGACATTGTACTTGTACACCGCCCCACCATTGTAGCGCGAGCCGTACAGGTTGCCCGCGGAGTCCATGGCGAGGGCATCGTTCATGCAGGAGGCGCCTTCGTAAAGGGTAGTCACTGACTGCGCCTGCGAGGGGACATCACCCAGTAGGGCTACTACAAAAAATAGTAGGTAAAATCTTTTCATAAGGTTTAGGTTTTAGAATAAATCTGATGACCCAAATGACGGTGGCGCGGCCCGGAAATTCGACCCACTTTTAAAAATGGGTCGAATTTTCAGCAGGGGAATCGACGAAAGGGCCCCCGGGAGCGTACGAACGACATTTTGCGGATTTGGCGCTTAAGCGTTGCCGGGGGGGAGGGAGTGGTCTCCGTTTTTGAAATAGTTGCGGGGACTCTGACCGGTGACCTTGCGGAAGGCGCGGTTGAAGGCGGATTTGGAGTTGAAGCCGGCCTGAAAAGCCAGTTCGAGGGTATTGCGTTGGGCGTAGTCGGGCTGCTGGCGCAGTTGGATAAATTCGCGAACGCGGTAGGTGTTGATAAAGTCGAAAAAATTCTTTTGGTAGCCCTGGTTGATCCGTCGGGAGAGCTCCGACCGGGGGAGGTCCAGCTGGCTAGCCAGGTCACCAATTTTGATTTCGGGGTGGAGAAAAGGCTTGTGTTTGAGCATGTACTGGTCGCGCTCGTCCAGTTCTTGGCTCGGGGGGGCGCTGGTCTCGGGAGGTACGGCTAGGCTGGGGCTCGGGCTGGTGATGAGTAGGGGCGGGAGATCCAGTAGTTCGGTCGATAAGAGGATGCGGAAGGCCAAAAAGTAAACGGAGAAGACCAGGGCAAACCAGACCAGCACGTAGCTGATGTAGCTGGGTTGGCTGGTTACCAGACCGTAGAAAGCACCCCCAATCCAAAGCCCCAAAATGACAAAGCTGGCGATGCAGTGGGGCAACAAGGCTTCGCCAATAAATTCGGCGGCGTATTTCTCGTAAAATTCCCGGCGGTAGGTCCGAAAAAAGCGGACCGAGCCAATGAGGTAAGCCAGGAGGTGGAACATGGCCGCTACTTCGACGAAGTAAAAGAGCACGATGATCTGCCGCCGGGTCAAAAAATCGACTAGCCCCTCCGCGTGAAGTGCCACGATGGTATTGATGATGAAAACGTGGATAAAGGCGGGGATAAAGTGCCGCCAATACCGCCTACCAGAGGGAAGCCCACGGTGGAGGAGGGTGCGGATAAAAAAGAAGACGGCCGGCCCGGTAAGAAACAGAATCACGTCGGGTAGGAGCCGCAGGGATGGGTAATCACGCAAGCTACTGTAGGGCAAGGTGACGCGACCGATGAGGATGACCGTGACCAATACCAAGAGGTAGACCAGGTGCTGGACCGCCGCCTCGTTGGAGGGTTTCTTGCGCCACAGGAGCAGGGCCATAAAACCGCCCTGAACCGCCCCGAGTAAGAGGAATGCGTTGAGCCAATCCGTTGTTGACATACTTAGATTTAGTTGTGTAGAACGAGCGGGGCTTAATGGGAAACAGCGGGGGTACTTTCCGATCGGTAATATAAAAAACTTATGGCAATCGCAGGGTAGGAAATAAAAAAAGTCCCCACTCACGAGCGTGATATTGGGGACCTGGAGAGAAAGGAAAGTTAATTTATAATAGGACTAACACTTACAATACTAATTTAAAATTCGAGAATCCGACGGACATACTCTTCGCTTAGAATGGCTTTGTCGATTACGTTGAGTACAAAGGTGTAATCTCCCTTCTTGCGATTGATCTTGCGGAATTTCTCGGGGCGGAACAAGGCGATCTTGTTGTCCGGGGTCACCAGCCACATCAGGTTGTCGGACTGGGTCTCAAAGCTGACGGGGGCGCCGGGGCGCGCGTGGAAGCGGGCCACCGTATTCCGGTTTTGGTTGACCAGGAAGGCCGTATGGCTATCGTACTCGTGGTTGTCGTCGTCTTTGAAGTCTCCCTTGACGCGCGCCACAAAGGGAGGCAAGGGGCGATCGCAATTCCAGATGCCAAAGCTGCTGGCCCGGAAGCGGTTGATGATCTTGCGAGTGATCATTTTCTCGCTCGCTTCGCGATCCAAGCCCCGGCTACGCAAGGCCGCGATTTCCTCGCGATACGCCAGCTCCGCCTGTTGACGTTCCGCTTCGTAGAATTCCCGCAAGCGAGCCCGAGCATCGGCCAATTGCGCTTCCCGCGCCGTGACCGCCTGCTGGTAGACTTCAAATTGCTGGTTGAATTCCTGAATCGCCCGATCGTAATCCGCTCCCGATAGGACGGGATTGATGATCATCTTTAGCTGGGTCTCCCCGCTGATGAGGGTCAATTCGTAATCGCGGTTGTTCAAACGACGGAGCTGCATATCCTCCCAGTTGATATTGTCGGCAGCCCTTTGCTGCTGCTGGTAATCGGGGCTATTAGGAGAAATTTGCCATAGGGTGCCCGCGTATTGTTGACGAAGTTCGCGCAGTCGCTGCTCTTCGGCGGCTAGGGCTGCTTGCAACTCGTTGGGAGTCCGGTCGGGGTCAGCGGTGACACTTGCGGATAGGTCGTTGAAGTCAAAGTCAAAGACATCGTCGCTGGTGGCCCGCTCGGGGCGGACGGGCGCGACGGGTAGGGGAATCTCCGCTTCGATTCCTTGGATTTCCCGCAACTCTTGCTGCCGCAAATCAGCCAGGGATTCCTGGTGCTTGCGGTCGGCCTCTTCGGCCGGTTCCGTAGCGGCGGGGTCTTCCACCTCGTCGACCACTTCGATGGCGTCTTTGGCGTGGTATACCCAGTTGCGGGCCTCCGTATCGAGCTGGTAAACGTTAAAGCTAGGCACCTGGGCCCGCTCGGCGGCGGGGATGCGCATCTCGGAAACCAATTCGACGTCGATTTCCTTACCCGGGGCGACGTTGATCTTACGGCCGTCTTGTTCGGCGTAGATTTCGATCATACCGGCGGATTCCAATTGGTAGAGGGTGCCGGCGGAATCGTAGCGCATGGGGATGCCCGAGAGGAAGAAGTCGACGTAGTCGTGAAACTCGCGGTAGCGAATGTCTACCTCGCCCTGTACAATTCCACCCTGCTCGTCGACAAAGGCGGCAGCGGGAACGATGAGCTTGGAGCCATTGGCGTATTCAAAGATGCCACCACGATTGGCGTCGAGGCTTTTTTGGGTATAGCTGGCCTTGATTTGTTTGAAGGGCGGATCGATAAAGGGGCGAGCCGCAAAGTAAGTCTGGTCGGCCTGGTTGGGGGCGACGACTTCGGTTTGGTACAAAAACAAACCAACCAGGGCGGCAGCGGTCGCACCACCGAGGTAGTAGAGCCAACGCCGGCGGGGCCGTCCTGCCGATGGCTCGGAGCGCTCCGGGGCGGAAGTCGCCCCATCGGCTTGTACCTGAGCGAGCAGGGCATCGAAATCCTGGTGCCGAGCGATTTGCTCATCGCTCAGTTGGGGCGGATCGACAATGATTTTGTACTTGTTTTTCATAAATTGCTAGTTGTGCCTACATGATCAGAAAAAGGGTAGTAAGTCGAGTTTCCTGATGATGCTAGAGGCTGGGGGCTTCCCCCGGCCCGGAGTTACGCAAAATGATTTTCTTCATCTTCTCCAGGGTGCGGTACGTCTTAATTTTAGCATTACTTTCCGTCAGGCCGAGAATATCGGCAATTTCCTTAAAGGGTCTTTTTTCAAAAAATCGCATTTCGATCAGTTCCACCTCCACGTCGCGCAATTCATCCAGGGCTTTGATCATCGCCTCCCGCCGTTGGGGGCCTTGCTCCTGTTCCATCTCCTCCCGGAGGTGATCCAAATGCTCCGTCTCCAGGCTGACCATCCGATTTTTGGCGGACTCGCGAAAGTACTGCGCCACTTCGTTGCTGGCGATGCGGTAGAGCCAAGCCGAAAAAGGAACGCCCTTGAATTCATACTTAGCGATTTTTTGTAGGGCCTTGAGAAAAACCTGAGAACACAAATCTGCCGTCAGGGCCTCGTCAACCGTTCTTCGAAAGACAAAGCGAAAGATCGGCGGGTAGTATTTATTGTAAATGGGTCGAAAGTGCGTCGGATCAGACTGGGCAGCTTTGATCTGCTCCCATTCCGATTGTATGGCTTCCTCGGAAACGGCCTTGTTGGATTTGTCCATCCGCACTCGTTTTTCTACAAGGGTACGACTTCTTGATAAATTCGAAAACATTTACGGAATTTTTTTAACTTTCCGATATCGTCACTGGCGAAAGCCATCTCCACAGCCAGAAACCTGAGTTGCTGACTGTGGAAGGGAGGCTATCAGCTAATCGCCATAAAGACCGTTTCAAACTCATAATGCCATTCTCCCAAAAAGTAACAGACCCGGCTACACTTTTTTGAAAAAAATTTAAATTTTCTTTAAAGTGAGAAAGCGACAAAAGTTTCTGGGGAAAAATGTCATTTTACCTTTCAAGTATTGTGGAGAGTCTTTATCTTGATAAGATTCTCCCCGAATCACTTTACCCTACTTTAAACATACCATCGAGACAACGAGATGACCAAAGCCATTTGGGCTACCCCGGGGGTAGGCCGATCGGTTTTATTATTGAGGCCAATTTGAAGCACTATGCTCCTGAGAATCTTGGGTTTACTGGTACTACTAACGCTCCTGGCTTGTCAGCCCGAAGAGGTGCCCAAACCCGTCGTCCACGCCCCCTTTTTACAAGACGACAGCACCTGGGCGGATTCAATTCTCGCCCGGATGAGTACGGCACAAAAGGTCGGGCAGCTACTCGTGTGGGCTCCTCGCTCCGCGAAGCAACTGCACCCATCCACCCCTCAAGACCTCGCAAGCCAGCAAGCGGGAGGCTTCCTCCTCCAAGACCTGCCCCTCGATTCTTTCCTCCTGTGGCGCGATCGGATGGAAGCCCAGGCCGCGGTACTCCCCTTCTTCGGAACCCGCGAACGCATCAGCCTACACGGCCAATTCAACGATCTGACGCCCTTCCCCCTGCCCGCCACCCTCAGCAGCAGTACACGCGACTCCGCCCTCCAACAACTCGAACGCCGCTACGTCCGACACTGCCAGGCCCTCGGCATCAACTTCAGCCTCGCTCCGACCCTGGCCCAGAACCGGCCGGAGCGAGGCCAGTACAATTACCAAGTGCTCACCAACGACTCCACCGAACAGCGCGAACGATCTCAGCAGTTGCTCTACGCCCTACAAAACGAACACATCCTGAGTATCGGGGGGCAGGTCGAGGCCATCAAAACCAGCCCCTCCGACAGCCTGGCCCGCCACCAGTCGACGCTGGGGCAATTGTCGCACGAGGGGCTTTCCGGGATGCGTTACCGAACCGGCTTTTTTAGAGCCGATACCCTGCGCAGTCGCGGGGCGGACTACCTCGCCCGCTACGCCAAAGCCCGCTACGATTTTGACGGACTCCACTGGGCCGATGCGTCGTCGAGCCAGACGGTGGTGGCCCAACTCCTCGCCGGAGCGGAGGTGCTCCTGGTCCCGGATAGCCTGGGGCAGTACCGGGCCGTGATTCTGGAGGCCCTGCGTCAAAAGCGGTGGAGCGAGGCGGACCTGGACCGCAAGGTCCGTCGGATCCTTCGGGCCAAGAATTGGATCCGCTGCGCCAACGTCGTGGCAGCGGATCGGCGAGCGGCGGCCCTAGCTGAGTTGCGCGATCCGCAGCTGGACCGTACCGTTCGGGAATGGTACGAGGCTTCGCTGGTGCTGGCCCAAAATCGGGGGGAGCTCCTGCCCTTCCAAAATCTCGCCCAAAAACGCTTTGAGGTGATCCAGGTCGGACCGGCCGAGCTGTCGCACTTTAGTCGGGAACTGGGACAGTATACCCAGTTTCGGGAGCGTTGGATCCAGCCCCAACCGGGAGGCGGGCTGGCTCCTCTAAAGCCTCGGCAGTACCGACACCGAACGGTGGTATTGGCCCTCAGCCAGCAGAATCTAGCCGCCGATCAGCACGCCGAATTTATTGCCTCGGTCAATGCCATCGCCCGGGAAGGGGCGCTGGCTTTGGTCAATTTTGGCAATCCCTACAACTTGCAGTTTTTTGACAGTACCCTGGCGATGATTCAGGTGATGGAGCAGCATCCAGTAACGGAGACCTACGCCGTACAGGCGCTCTTTGGGGGGCGCAACACGCCCGGTCGCTTACCCCTGAGGGTAGCCACCCACCTGCCCCGGGGCCACGGCGGTAACCTGTCGACCACCCGGCTGGCTTACGCCGAGCCGGAGGAGGTGGGCATTGCCTCTTTTAAATTGGTGGGTATCGATGCCATCGCGCGTTCGGCGATCAGCAAGCGGGCCATTCCCGGCTGTCAGGTTATGGTACTAAAGGAGGGGAAGGTGATTTACGACAAAAACTTTGGCCACCAAAGCATCCACCGACGGCGGGCGGTAGCGGATCAGGACCTCTACGACCTGGCGTCGATTACCAAGGTGGCGGCCACGACGCTGGCCCTGATGAAGCTATACGAAAACGGGCGGGTCAAACTGCGGGACCGACTGGAGAAACACCTGGAGCTAGGGGAGGACTCCCCGCTCCGCAAACTGACCCTGTGGCAATTGTTGACCCACCAGTCGGGACTCCAAGCCCACATGCCCATCACGCCCTTCGTCATGGCCCGCGATTCCAACAGTCGAGATTGTACGGAGTACTTTTGCTACGAAGAGCGGGACGACTATCAGATTCCCGTAGCCGATTCCTTTTTCCTACGCCAAGACTACCTGGATACCCTCTGGCAGGCCGTCTACCAATTGGAGCCCAAGCGCCGAAAACGCTACCGGTACAGCGACGTCAATTTTGCCCTCCTACAACGCGTGGTGGAAGCCAAGACGGGCAAGGATTTTGACCGTTATCTCCAGCAACAGTTCTACACCCCACTCCACCTCAAACGCACGGGCTTTCGCCCCCTCGATCGTTTTCCCCAGCGGGAAATCATCCCCACGGCGCACGACGAGCTGTGGCGCAAGCAAGTGGTGCACGGCTACGTCCACGACGAGACGGCGGCCCTCCTACGGGGCGTGGCGGGCAATGCGGGACTTTTTTCCAACAGCCGCGATCTGGGCATCCTGTTTCAGATGTTACTCAATGGTGGCACTTACGGCGGGCGCCGCTACCTCCAGCAATCCACAATTGATTACTTTACCCGCACCCAATCCAAGGGCTACCGGGGGCTGGGTTTTGACAAGCGCAACAAACGCCTCCGGCGGCAGGCCTGTTCGCCCAAGGCCTCCAAGCACACTTACGGGCATACGGGTTTTACGGGCTCCTGTATCTGGGTGGATCCGGCCGAGGACTTGGTCTTTATCTTCCTCACCAATCGCATCAATGAGGACTACCACAACAAGGGGCTTTTCCGCGAGCGCGTCCGGCGGCGGATGCACACCGTGGTGTACGATGCCCTCCGCTCTTACCGGCCGGGCCAGCGAACCACTCCGGCAGCCCGGACCCAGCCCGTGCAGCGCGCGGAGGCTTCTTTTGATTTGGAGCAATGAGGAGACTACTAACGCAATCCCAGCGCCGCCTCGATGCGATCGGGGTAGTCTGTGATGATGCCATCGACTTCTAATTCCATCAGCAAACGCATGTCCTCCACTTGATTGACGGTCCAGGGAATGAGCTTCATCTGGCGGGCGTGGACTTGTTCGACCAGTTCCCGGGTGACTGTTTCGTAGTAGGGGCTGTAGATGTCGGGTTGGAAGGACAGCCGGGCGAGGTTGGTTTCGAGGGATTGGGTGTTTTCGATCAGCTGGGCGGTGGTGACCTTGGGATTTTGCTGGTGTATGGCTTCGAGAATATTCATATCGAAGGATTGGAGGGTGACCCGGGGTAGGATACCGAGGCTATCCAACTCGCCAAGTACCAGTTGGACGAACGCGGCGGGGGCGGGGGTGAGCCGGCCGTAGTAGCTTTCCTCGGTTTACAGCTCGATGTTGAAGTAGGGCAGGGGGCGCTGCAGATCCCGGGCTTTGGCTTCGGCGGCTCGCACCATTTCGCGCAGCTCGGGTTTGGTGGCGGCTAGGGGCTGTTGCTCGGGAAAGCGGTCGTTGCCCCGTTGTCCGCAGTCGTAGGTTTGGATGGTGGCGTAGTCCATCTCGTAGATTTTGAGGCTTTGGGCTTCGCTGGCCGTGACGGGTTGGCCTTTGGGGTTGGTACAGATGTGTTCGGAAAACCAGGGTTCGTGGGAGAGGATGACCCGTTGGTCTTGGGAGACGACCACGTCCAGTTCGAGGGTTTGGATGGGGTATTCGAGGGCCTTGAGGAAGGCGGGGATGGTATTTTCGGGCAGGAGTCCGCGGGCGCCGCGGTGGCCCTGCCAGTCGATCGTGGGGGTACTCATGGTGTTTTGTATTGGTGTGGTCGCCGGTTTTTTGGCTGGTGTGGCTGCGGGTTGGGGGTCGGCGCCGCAGGCTAAAATTAGGGATAGCGCAAGTAAAAAGGGGATGTGGGGGAAAGAGGTCGGTCCATTGGTCGATTGGGTTCCCATGCGTGCTATTGGTTTTTAATTTGCTTCAATACGTAGTCCAACTGGCTATCTTTCCCGGCGATCAAATCCGCTACGGTTAGGTGTACCGCTTGGTCTGGTACAATCCCACGTCCTCTTTCGGGGCTGGTATCTTCTACGAAGCGATTTATTTTGACCAGCGAGACGAGGATTTTGATGGCCGAGTGGGGTAAGGTGTAGAGGATGGGGTAGCCCCCCGTTTGTGTGTAGTAGCCACCCCCCGTTTCTTCTCCAATCAGGGGGATGCCCGCATTTTTGCAGAACAAGGCAAAGCTAGCGCCTGCCGAAAACGTCTTTCCCGAGATCTACACGTAGACCTTGCCCCCGTACCTTTTTTTGTTGGGAACCATCCTGGCTTCGTTGGTGTCCTCCTGGAGTAGCCAGCGCTCGCCTTGCTTTTCCGCCGACTCGTAGAACGTCTTGAAAAAGGTTTCGTAGGTATATCCATTGACTAGGTTTTGACCATGGTCTTCCTCCGGTAGGGTAGCGGTGCTCACTTCGGAGGACCGACGTTGCTTAAAGGGTTTACTGGCGAGGTAGGAGAAGGCATGGATCGCATTGAGGGGATAGCCCCCTTCATTCTGCCGGATGTCAATGATCAGGTGCTTCGCTTTTTTTCGTCGGATGTCTTTGAAAATAGCGCCGAGCGCCGATTGAAATTTTTCCACCTCCCCGTTGAATGTGTTGAGGGTTAGAACGGCGGTACGCAAGGAGTCGATGAAGTAACAATCGGGTGCCTGTTTGCCCAGGGTCGTACGGCCAAAGTTGGAGTTTCTTTGGGCAAAGCGTTTGCCAATGCTTTCAAAAGATTGGCTGTCAATGTACCGCTCCTCGATCCGATTGGAAGGGCTGCGGTAGCTGACCCGGTATCCCGCCTGTGCTCCGAATTCGTAAAAGTGCAGGATGCCAAATTCCCTTTCCATTTGTCGGTCTTTTTTACTCGTGTTGAATCCATCCGATGGGGCGTAGGGCAGCAATCGCTCCCGCAACGTCGTCCACTCGATGCCGTCAATGGTCAGGATTTCTGACCCGACGGGGATGCCAAAGTCATCGGTATCGGT
>ERZ1740065.55-NODE-55-length-49005-cov-17.288948_pt1 | contig 49005 bp, 33 predicted proteins | sample MGYA00581738_ERZ1740065 | MGnify/ENA primary metagenome ERZ1740065 (study PRJEB43018, sample SAMN04849749) | marine metagenome | isolation source: floating plastic debris | place: Pacific Ocean | collected 2008-09-01 | study: EMG produced TPA metagenomics assembly...
GTTGCTGATTTAGAGGATGAACTGATCGACGAGATATGCCATAGGACAGTATCTCACAGATAAAATCATACCGAGGATCAGCAACGCCTTGCTAGTTATAATCATGGCTGCTTGCGCGTAGGAATTTAGCCCGTTATGCAGTTTGCTCCCGTTATTGCAAAAGATTTGTCAGTCCGCCCCGCCCAGGTGGAGGCCGCGCTGGAACTGCTAGAAACCGGAGCAACGGTCCCCTTTATTGCCCGCTATCGAAAGGAAAAAACCGGGGAGCTAGACGAACGCCAGCTCAGACAGATTGAAGAGCAGTTTGCCTACCTGAGCGAGCTGACCAACCGCAAACAGACGGTGCTGGAGTCGATTGACAACCAGGGCAAACTGACGCCAGAACTGCGGAACCGGATTACCCAATGCACCAGCAAAACAGAGCTGGAGGACCTGTACCTGCCCTATCGACCCAAGCGTCGAACCCGCGCCACCATCGCCCGCGAGAAAGGGCTAGAACCCCTGGCGCAGCAGCTTGCCCAGCTTAACCAGACAGGTCAGGCGGTGCAGTCCTTAGAAACCCTGGCCGCTGAGTACGTTTCCGACCAGGTACCCGATGCGGCCACCGCGTTGCAAGGGGCGGCGGATATTTTGGCAGAAGGGATTGCCGAGCAGTCGGCGCTGCGGGCCTATGTGCGGCAAACGTTGCTAAAAACTGGCACAGTTAGTTCAAAAATTAAGCCCGATTATCCGGAAGGTAGCACTAAGTATGAAATGTATAGAAAGTACGACTGTGCGATCGCAAAGCTAGCGCCCCACAATCTGTTAGCGCTGCTGCGGGGCGACAAAGAAGGCATCCTCAAGGTCAATCTCACCGGCGACGAAGACAACATTCTCGAGCATTTAGACTACAGTCAGATTCGCACCAAGCAGGCAAACCTACGACAGTTTTACCAGACAGTCATTAAAGACGCATTCTCTCGGCTAATGAAAAACTCCCTCACCAATGAGGTCATTGCCGAGAAAAAAGCCTGGGCCGATGGCGAATCGATCAACACCTTTGCGGTGAACATCAAAAATCTGTTGTTAGCAGCTCCGGCAGGGATGAAACCCACTCTGGGGGTGGACCCTGGTTTTCGCACCGGCTGCAAGGTAGCGGCAATCGACGGAACAGGCAAGTTTTTAGACTACAAACCAATTTTTCCCCATACAGGTAAACAAGAAAGTGCGGCCAAGATTCTCTCAGAAATGATCAAGCGCCACAACATTCAGCTCATTGCCATTGGCAATGGCACCGCTAGCCGAGAGACCGATGCGTTTGTAGGATCAGTGATTCGAGACCTGGAGCCAAAACCCATCAAGGTAATGGTGAATGAGTCAGGGGCATCGATTTATTCGGCCAGTGAGGTAGCAATATCCGAGTTTCCAGACCTGGATATTACAGTGCGAGGGGCGATCAGCATTGCCCGACGACTACAGGACCCCCTAGCGGAACTGGTGAAGATTGAACCCAAGTCCATTGGAGTAGGTCAGTATCAACACGATGTGGACCAGAAACAGCTCAAACAAAAGCTAGATGCCACCGTAGAGAGCTGTGTGAACTATGTGGGTGTAGATTTGAACATTGCCTCCCGCGAACTGCTCACCTATGTATCGGGAATAAGTTCCGCTGTTGCCAACAACATTGTTGCCTATCGCAATGAAAATGGAGCCTTTAACAGTCGGCGGCAGCTGTTAAAAGTGGCAAAACTGGGGCCAAAGGCCTATGAGCAATGTGCAGGGTTTTTGCGCATCCGAGATGGCAAAAACCCCTTAGATAATACGGCGGTGCATCCAGAGAGTTATAACATTGCCACAACAATTTTGAAAGATCAGGGTGTGGATAGCAAGGCTGTCCTAAGCGAGTTGAACTTGGCAAATTTGGACCTGCAGCGGTACGTGACAGAAGCAGTAGGTTTGCCCACCCTACGAGACATTGTGGAAGAGTTAGAAAAGCCAGGGCGAGACCCACGGGCAGAGTTTACCTATGCTAGCTTCCAGGAAGGTGTGAATGAGATTTCGGACCTGACCGAAGGCATGATTTTAGAGGGGGTAATTACCAATGTGGCCAACTTTGGCGCATTTGTGGACATTGGCGTGCATCAGGATGGACTGGTGCATGTGTCGCAGCTGGCGAATCGGTTTGTGAGTGACCCAAAGGAGATTGTGCAGGTGGGGCAGGTAGTAAAGGTAAAGGTGTTGGAGATTAATAAAGAACTGAAGCGGATTGGGTTGAGTATTAAAGCGGTGGATGGTGGGGGTGGAAAGGCTGCGCCGAGGCCCAGTAAGAAGCAGGCAGTGGAGAAGGCTGCACCAAAGCCTGCTAGTTTGTCGGATTTGCAAGCAAAGTTTAGTCGTCCGAAGCGAAGGAGATAAAAAGTGCGCTATCCATGCGCTATCCAATATCTGATGAGAGATAACGGTAGCTATGATGAAATCCGCAACTGGTTTACTGAAATTGAGAATAGAGTAGTTTAGTGGTAAGACTTTACTATCGAGGCATGGCAGGGAAAAACGGTAAACCTAAAGTCGGCCGTAGTGCTCGAATTCTGGGTATTAGACCTGGGATTGATATTGACGTAGCCCACATGCCACAAGGTTGGTTAGATGAAAAAGGGCATCTACATCCAGAGGAAAACCGCGATGATTCAGGTTCTAAAGTTGAGGTGGCCATCAGAAATACAAAAGGTATGTCTACTTCGCTATCCATCGAAGGATTGCCTCCTTTTCGAAAGCCTGCTGAGTTTGGAGGTACAGGCAGAGATCCCCTTTGGCAGATTGACGAAAGTTATATTACCGACGATTTAGAAGCCGTTCAAGATAGTGAAACTCACGTTAGCATTATGCCAAGGACCACGATGCTTCTAGAACGATATGAAACAGCACTAGCAAATACTCAAGACCACTGGCAAAAGGTGAATTAAGATGGCATGGATATTTAGTTTATCGGCAGAATGTGGACCAGAACAGAAAATAGCAGAACAATTCTCTGTGCATTTTGATGCTATCGCCTGGAAACTCTCCAATGATTGTCAAGTCCAGTGCCAAACTACTCTTTTCCAAGACATTGACGATAACTGGTGGTGCCGAGTAGTCTCTGACAGTTTGAGTGAAATCGGCATAGAATCACCTGACGCTGCTTATCTCATGACCGAGTTAGGAATTTTACTTTACCAACGTTTGCGGTCTGCACCTACCTATCGTTTCGCAATGGTGGGACTAGAGGTTGATGAATTTAGAACTCACAGTGAATTGCTAGAAGATTCTCCTGACCTAAAGTTTCCAGGTTTGGTATTATCTGATGCAATCTGGCAGTCGATTGATCACCCATCAACATTTCGACCATTTAGCACAGGCTACGTCTGGCAGCCCTACGAAGGCGAAGTTTACAAACCGCTAGTAGTGTCACCACTGCTAAAAGAACGGATGAATGATTTACTAGTCGCATAGAAACAGACTCCAAGGTGACGTTATGCAAAGGGGGTTGCACAAAAATAAAGGCCCAGTTCAAGACAGCCGGTAGGGGCATTGCATGCAATGCCCCTACCGGCTGTCTTGGTGTGTTATTTGGATGCAAACACCAAACTAAACCTCAAGAGCGACTTTCACATGCTGATGCAGTCATTATTTTAGAACGTTTGCCTGAGCAAATTCAGGATGCTCTGGTCGCTCGTGCTAAAGATTTTTCTGTAAAACTGTAGATGTGGTATCACTGGCTTATTCATCCTCACCAAAATCGATCGCTTCAATCATGTCTGGCGAGGGCTGCCAGCGATATTTACTCAGATTAATCTTATTGCCCTCAAATTCAATTCCTTCATCCTCTAACAGCACCCGCTGTAGGTCATCTGACCCATCACGAAAAGCAGAGGTAGAGATTTCTCCTTTGGCATTGATCACCCGCTGCCACGGGATTTCATCCTCCGGTGCTACTTTATAAAGCGCATAGCCCACCACCCGAGGTTTGCCGATCAAACCGGCTAGCTCAGCCACTTGGCCATAGGTAGCTACCTTGCCAGCAGGAATTTTACGAACAACGGCATAAATGAGGTCATAGCTATTAGGCATAATCACCCCCGCTTTGGCCATCATCGGCACCGGAAGTGGTGTCAAAACAATGGGGACAGGCTAACAAAACCAGCGAACGAGCGGCAACGGGGACTTTTTGACCATGGTCATAGACCGGACCGTCTTCTATAAACCCGGTAGGATATTTGGTGTCGAGAATCACACGCCAGTCTTTGCGCTCCACCGAGGGGGGAATGGCAAACTCCTGGAGCTCAGGGTAGGCATTGAAGAGTAATAAAAAGCTATCGTCAATGATACGCTGCCCTTGTTCATCGGTGGTCAACAGCTCTTCTCCATTGAGAAAAATACTGATGGCCTTAGAGCTGCCGTCGTGCCATTCTTCGTCATTGACGATGGTGCCATCAGGATTAAACCAGGCAATGTCGATTACACCAGAGCCATGAATCTCTCGCCCTAAAAACCACCGACGACGGCAAAGAATGGGATGTTGTTTACGAAATTCGATCAGCTGCTGGGTAAAGGTGAGTAGCTCTTTGTTGCGGTAGCGTAAATTCCAGTCAAACCAGGACAGTTCGTTGTCCTGGCAGTAGGTATTGTTGTTACCATGCTGGGTGCGACCCATTTCGTCACCGCCTAGCATCATGGGAACACCCTGGGAGAGAAATAGGGTGGCGAGAAAATTGCGCTGCTGTTGCGATCGCAACCCCAACACTTCCTCATGGTCAGTTTCCCCTTCTGCGCCACAGTTCCAAGACCGGTTATAGCTCTCGCCATCCCGGTTACCCTCACCGTTAGCCTCGTTGTGCTTCTCGTTGTAGCTCACCAGGTCCCGCAGGGTAAACCCATCGTGGGCCGTAATAAAGTTCACGCTAGCGTGGGGCAGCTTGCCATTGGCCTGGTAAAGGTCAGAGCTACCCGTAAACCGAAAGGCAAATTCCCCCAAGCGACAGTGCTGATCGCGCCAAAAATCTCGCATGGTGTCGCGATACTTACCATTCCACTCAGACCACAGTAGCGGGAAGTTACCCACCTGGTAGCCCCCTTCCCCCAGGTCCCACGGCTCTGCAATCAGCTTGGTGGTCGAGAGTACCGGGTCTTGGTGAATGATGTTAAAAAACGCAGACAGACTGTCTACTTCGTATAGTTCGCGGGCCAGGGCCGAGGCCAGGTCAAACCGAAATCCATCCACATGCATCTCCTGTACCCAGTAGCGCAGGCTGTCCATAATCAGCTTGAGTACCTGGGGATGACGCACATTGAGCGAGTTGCCACAGCCGGTAAAGTCCATGTAGTAACGCGGATTGCGTTCCACCAGCCGATAGTAGGCTTCGTTATCAATACCTCGTAACGATAGGGTAGGACCAAAGTGATTGCCCTCGCCCGTGTGGTTATACACCACATCGAGGATGACCTCGATGTCGGCCTCGTGTAGAGCCTTGACCATGGCCTTAAACTCATTCACCTGTTCTCCGGCATCACCGGCAGCGCTGTAGCCGGCAAAGGGGGCAAAGTAGTTAAGCGAGTCGTATCCCCAATAGTTGTGTAGTCCCACCCCGATTAAATGACCAGGATAGGCGTTGTAATGGTGCACCGGCAGTAGCTCCACAGCCGTTACCCCCAAGGACTTGAGGTGTTCGATGGCAGCTGGATGGCTCAAGCCCGAGTAGGTACCCTGGAGCTCGAGGGGGATTTCGGGATGTTTGCGAGTAAATCCCTTGACATGCACCTCGTAGATAATCGTTTCATGCCAGGGGGTTTCGGGATGGCGATCGTGACCCCAGTCAAACTTTTTATCCACCACGATGCCCTTGGGGACAAAGCTCTCATCATCGAGAGTGGACTTTTCTAAGTCGCGATCGCTATCGGCAAAGCGGTCCATGGGAAAGCCAAAAATGGCGGGACTAAATTTCATGTCACCGCTAATGGCCAGGGCATAGGGGTCTAGCAATAGCTTATCGGCATTAAATCGCTTACCTGATTTGGGCTTGTAAGGACCATGGACGCGATACCCGTAGTGCTGTCCCGGTCCTACATCTGGCAGATACCCATGCCATACATGGTTGGTCATCTCGGGTAGCGCGACTTTGTGTTCGTTACCCTGCGGATCAAACAAACACAGCTCCACGGCTGTGGCATTTTCTGAAAAAATCGCAAAATTTGTCCCCTGACCGTCCCAGGTGGCTCCCAACGGGTGGGAACGACCGGGCCATACTGCTACTGACATGGTGGATTGAGCCAAAACTGTCCTATGGGCAAAACTGTCTTACATAGTAAGCTACCTATTTTTTTCGCTCTTACCTTAAAACCATAAGCCGAGGAATAGGAGCATCGTCATTACTAGGCTCCATACCCATTTCAGGTTAATTTTGCGAAGAAGGAATGAAGCCCCAAAACGCAGTGACAAGCTTGTGTAAGCTTTCAGGTCTTTTAACGTTTACACAAGCAATAACAATGTTCTCTTAATCTATCGTTTAACTTAATTAACCTCTGCCGGTTAGATTCTCAGGTGGGGAACCCGGTAAGCGGCTAGAGAGCCATTAGAGAGTGGTCCTGCGTTATCCGCAGTTTTCCAAATCTAGAGGTCGAGCATCACCAACAGTCGCAGTTGTGAGACTAACGTTGGTCTCGGGGATGGATACATCGCCCTCGGCAGCGGTGACGGTATGCGTAGCGGCAGCGTAAGTCTGGTCAGTGACATTAGGGGAAGCAATACCGTTGCTAGTCTGCCCGTGACTAACTTTCTCAGGTTATTTGAGGAAATTGCCGCCCTTGGGCTGAAGGACATTTGAGAAAGCGCTGCAGCTCTCGTTGACTCGCTCAATGGGGGCTGCTGCACCAACAGGGGACGGTATCGATTGTTTTGCCCAAGTTTGCTGGATTTTACATTGGTGATGCCTCCTTTACGCATTTGGGGGTAGCCTATCACCAAGCATTAGCTAGCGACTCCTGAACCGGGTATGGGTCCGGTGGGGATGGGGTGCTCGTCGGCTTAAGCATCAGGTTTGGCGGCGGTGTAGACTAACACCTCACACTCCGGCAAAACCACGACAAAAGGACAGGAAAGCTACCAGGTCTCTCTGCCTTTTTGTGACAAAAATCACATGGGGCCCTAGGATTGATCACCCAACTTTTCAGGGAAACCAGGCGACAATAGGTGAATTCATTTACATAAGAGTTGTGAAAATCGCTAAATCAATGCCCAAAACCTGTACGAAACCGTTGAAACAACAGCCGTTTCAAACTTATCGCGATCCGGAGACGGGACGTTGGTATGTGGTACGGACACCGACACCGATTAAAAAGTTGCGGTCAAAGTCGGTACAGCCCCAAGATAAGAAACTTGGATAAGCTGGGAAGCGCATCGGGAAGAATACTCGATTATCCGGCATCACTGGGATGGTTGGGATGAGACAATAACGGGGCAAATTGCGTTGCCAGCTATGCGTCAACCCTATCCCCCCATCGAGCCCTATCGCCAAGGTCAGCTGTCGGTCTCTTCCATTCACACACTGCATTTTGAAGAGGTGGGCAATCCCCAGGGAAAACCTGTGGTGTTTTTGCACGGTGGCCCTGGCGGCGGGACCGTGCCTTTCTATCGACAGTTTTTTGATCCCAAGCGCTGGCGGGTTGTTTTGTTTGACCAGCGGGGCTGCGGTCGGAGTCAGCCCCATGCTGAACTGGCTGAAAATACCACCTGGGATTTGGTGGATGATATTGAGCGGTTGCGATCGCACCTGGCCATTGAGCAATGGACCGTGTTTGGGGGGAGTTGGGGCAGCACCCTGGCCCTAGCCTATGCCCAGCGCTATCCACAGCGATGTACGGGACTGATTTTGCGAGGCATCTTTATGCTGCGCCCCAAAGAGATTCGCTGGTTTTATCAGGACGGGGCCAGCTATATTTTCCCCGATGCTTGGGAGCAATACTTAGCCCCGATTCCTGAAGCGGAGCGTCACGATTTGGTGACGGCTTACTATCGACGTCTAACCAGCCCTGATGCGACAATCCGTCAGCAGGCGGCTCGAGCCTGGGCTATTTGGGAAGCTAGCACCAGTTACCTAATTCAAAATCCCCAAACTATCGAGCGCTTTAGCAACGATGAATTTGCCGATGCCTTTGCCCGCATCGAGTGCCACTACTTTACCCATGGTGGCTTTTTTGATCCGCCGGATCAGCTGCTGCAAAATGTGGCCACCATCCGTCACATTCCAGCGGTAATTGTCCAGGGGCGCTACGACGTGGTTTGCCCCATGGCGTCTGCCTGGGAGCTCCATCGAGCCTGGCCCGAGGCCGAGCTGGTGATTGTGGCCAATGCGGGCCATTCGGCCACGGAACCCGGTATTCTCAGTGCCCTGATCGAGGCAACCGATCGGTTTGCAAATCGGTAGGGCATGTTTCCATAGTGTTGATGCTCAACTCAACGAATACATCCTGTCCATGCCTGTAAAACCCACATTAGAGATGTTTAGGCGTCTAGACAAATTAGCTAAACAAGCTAGCCCAACAAAATAACAGTTACCGACACCAGGACAATCACAAAGACCAAGCTGAGAATTCGCCTTAGGGCCATGGTGCGTCGGTAGTGCCCCAGGGATGGCAGCAGTGACGGTAAGGACGGTCCGGTCCGTGATGAACTCACGCCCGTATCATCTGTCGATCCATCCGGTAGGTTAATGGTCTGATTGGCCCAGGCATCTCCCCCATACAGGTAAGGTTTTAGAAGAGAGTCGAGTTCTCGCTCTTGCCATCCGGCAGACTCTAACAGCTGTCTGGCTCGATAAATTGTAGTGGGGGTAACCGCTGCTGCCTCGATGATATCACCGTCTACTTTTTGGCAATTTACGGTCTTTAACTGGCAAAATACAGCACCTGGCAGAGGAAATACTAAGATTCCATTGATTTCCTCAGGCAGCCAGCCCTCGGTCACCAGTAACTCTGCAACATCTAATTCTGTTTTGAGCGAAAGAACGGCCACAGACCAGCTATATAAGTATTCCTACCGACGCTAACATAGCCCTCTCAGCCACTTCTATGATTGTCCAGTGCAATTACATAGGTTTCATCCTTCGATGAAATGGTAATGATCCAGCTTCATCCCCATTTCATCGGTGACGGCGCTCGGAACCTATGGCGATGACAGTTGGTCGAGACGCTTGGGTCAATGCCCATGGCTAAAATTATCTTAGAAAATAATTTTAGGGTTGGTAATTCTCTTGGGAAACAAGCAAAATTGGTGTGAAGCATTAGTCAATCGCCATGAATCAAAGTGCTTGGTTCGGTAACAGTAAATACTGATCAAAATATTAATTTAGTGACCGAGCTTCCGTTATCACGCTGATTCTGTTTCCAGTTGGGATAGTTAGGCTGCTGATAGCGGGCTCGGTAATAACGACAGGATACATATATTTATGGATAAGCAGAGTTGGTACGTACGGCAGAAAGCACGCTTGGCCTATCGACGTGGCTGTACATTGGCACGTCAGGGAAACCATCAAAGTGCGATCGCAACCCTATCTAAAGCATTAACTGCTCATCCCAAAATCGCAGACGTTTATATTGCCCGTGGACTTAGCCATCTTGCATTAGAACAGTTCGACCGGGCTCGTCAAGACTTTAGTGACGCCATTAACTGTGCTGATAATCCCGCCATGGCCTATTTCCACCGTGGTCAACTTTCCCACAAGCAGGGTCAGGTTACTGATGCCCTCAACGATTGGGAACAAGCAATTGCTGCCAACCCGAACTGTGCCGATGCCCATTATCAGCTGGGGGTTCATCAAAGTCAGGCTGAGGATTTTTCCACGGCCCTAATAAGTTTTAACCGGGTTCTAGAGATCAGTCCTAACCGGGCTAGCGCTTACCTAAAGCGAGGCAACACACAGCAGCAGTTGGGCAACCTAACAGAAGCTATGGCTGATTGGCAGCTAGCGATGCTCAACGATCCATCCCTGACTAATCTAGTGCCGTCCCTAGCCCAACCAGATCGGTCAGCACCGATTCAAATCCTCCTCCAAGAAGCGTTTCACCCCGTTGAAGTGAGCGTTAAGCAACGGGGTAAAACCCTAGAAATCTCCCTCAAACGTCAGGTGGGTGAGGGGGTCAGTTATTTCACCCTACCCGATCGCATTCGTCACCTACTGTTGCCATTAGAGCTATCGGAAATCACGCGGTTCACGCTAATTGGCCACGTGGGTAATGTCCGCGGACCCGAGTGGGAAAAAAGCTACGACATCTACAAAGATCAGCCCTGTCCCCCCAGTCACTGGCCCACGGCCCTGGCCGCCCTCGTCACATTTCCACCGGTCGGTGTAACGGCGCTACTCTACGCCAGTCAGGTACAGCGGTTTTATCGTCGCGGGCAATATCCCGACGCACTGCGAGCGTCCAAGGCTGTCAGACACCTGGCCCTGGTGGGAACTGGCGCTATGTGTTTACTGGCCGTGCTGCCCTTAGGATACACAGCCGTCAAATCAATTCAGGCTGAACCCGCCCCCCCCGAGAGAACGGCACGGGCAATTGACCACCATTTCATTCACATTGAATAACGCAAGCCATGCCTTAGCAACAGCTTTACTCACCGTTGCTAATCTAGGAAACACCCCGCTCGCCTAGAAAAGGCATACACCAACATCTTGCAGACATAGCCAATGCCCTAGGAACCAACAACGTCCTGCTGTCATAATGTCATTACAGACCAATCGCTCTGTTTAGAGCGATTGGTCTGTAGTTATTGCTGATTTAAGGGATGCACCCATCCACTTAGAAAAGCCATGGCCATTGCATCTATCAAGGTGTGCAAAGCGATAGTTCAAGAATGAAGCCCCAGTTAACCCCCGACATATTTGAAGACGCAGTACAGGAACTGATTCAACGGGAGCAGTTCTTTGAAAAAATTGTTACTTCCTATAATTTGCCACCATTTTGGCAAAGAGAACCAGGATTTGCCACCCTCATCCACATCATCCTGGAACAGCAAGTATCCCTAGCCTCAGCCAAAGCAGCCTACACGCGTTTACAAGCTACCTGCAATCCTTTGACACCTGAGACATTTCTTCAGCTGTCCGACATCGAACTCAAACAGATTGGATTTAGTCGCCAAAAAACCAACTACGGTCGAGCACTGGCTAACGCACTTTTAGACAACGTGCTTGATTTAAATAGGTTAGAATTCCTCAGCGATGACAATGTACGAGAACAACTAATGTATGTTAAGGGCATTGGAGTTTGGACCGCTAATGTTTATCTTCTCATGGTTCTAGGGCGGCCAGATATCTGGCCAAAGGGCGATATTGCTCTCCAGACAGCCATCCAAGATATCAAAGGGCTCTCTAAACGGCCCACATCTGACGAAGCCCAGGCCATGAGCGAAGCATGGCGACCTTGGCGAGCGGTTGCCGCTAGGTTACTGTGGCATTTTTACCTTAGCCAGCGGCAGCAGTCCTATCTTTAAGCAACATATTTTTTAGACCACATCCGGAATAAACAATTACCAAGATGTTACTCACTACAGCTCTTCCAAACAAAATTTTGGACTCCGTTAATCAATAACCTTATGATTTGAATTTCACCCTTTAAATCTTCTGAAACAACCGATCCAGAACATTCATAATCGCCGCCGCCATACCCCTAAAAAATGTCTCTAATAACACCAGATTTTATAGGGCTGACCTATGACGCTAATGCATATCGTCAAAACCACCATTTTCTTTAAAGAGGGTAGACAATTTTTCATTATACATGTATTATTGACATAATACAAAAAGCAGTTGGGTCGAATTGCTTTGACCAAATGCCTTGAGGCACTCCTCTATTTCTGCACTAGAGATCTAAGTACCATGAAGTTATCTATGGAATTCATAGTCACGAAAAGATACTTGCAATCGTTCTGCCATTTGCCCATGGCATCGATGGTGCAGGACCTGGTGCATAGAGTAAATCAGCCAAACGCGGGTACTTGGTCTAAAGCGATTGATAACGCTGATTCTGCGCATATTTTATCTAACAAATTATTACGTGGCTTGATTACAGATTTTGGCTATTTCAGTCGGCCAAAATTCGCTCGATATATACGAAGCGGGGAATGCAGGCGCTTAGCCATGCTGACCTAAACCCAGAACCAGTCAGGTTTTTGGCCCTCGCTTCCCAGTTCCGGAAGCGAGGGCATTTGTTTTTGACCCTTTTTATGAACCCTTCCCAGGGCTTCCCAGGCGCTTAATCATGACATTACAACCGTATAAACACTCATTGCCCACGTATCAACCTATTGTGCTTTTTTTCAAGAACTATCTACCCATGGTGCGAACTAACCTGAAGCGAGCCACTGCTCTATTAGTCACAGACCAAAAAGAGCCCCTAGCCCTGATGGGTAAGACCTGGCAAATACAATTGCCTAGTCTTATTCTTGAGGTGTTGGAGCATAGTTGTCTGCGAGCTGGGGATAACGAGCGCAAGACACTGTTGGTCAACCATTGGGTCTAATGTTCCCTATTGGTAACGCAGTTGACGACCTGCAGCACCGAGGCCTCCAGTTGTTGCCTTTGTATAACAGTTCTGGAAAGATCATAAAAATAGTGCACTATCAACCATAGAAATTAGGATTAAAGGCTCGGCGAGAATTTGTCGTGATGTTTACACATCTGACGACCCGGCCTCTTGCAAAATCTCTGCGTTGATAGCAGCGCTAAACCTGTGCCGCCGTCGGCATGTGACTGACCCAATCATCCATGGAGATTGTCAGCCGTGTTGAAGCTGAACTATACCGATTACGGCCTATTTCTTGAACAGGTAACTACCCCCTTAGATGCAGTTGCCACACAACGAGTTATGTTAGCTGTGACTGTTGGTGAAACCTTACACCTAGAGCCTGGTCGAGCTGCCTTTTTAATCTCTGTAGAGATACCTGGCATTACTCGCCTAACATCTATGTTGGAGACAACTGTCACAGATGCTATTGCCTTAACAACCGTCGATGACGAATTTGTTGAGGTAAGTCTCAAGGGTACCTGGATAGCTAGTAGTGCCCATGCTGAATCTGGTACCTTTATCACGGCTCTCGAACCGGAAAGTGAGCGGCTGATCTACCAACTATGGCAGGTAACCCAGCGATAAGCCTTGCATTTTATGTAGTCATAATACTAAACGGCTATTTTCTAGCCTAATACTGGGAATATTGCAGCAGGAATGGTGAAGAAAAATGTCGCCCCTTGTTCTACAGCAGCATCTGCCCAAACCCGTCCACCATGACGATGCACTGCACGCTGAACCGAAGCAAGGCCAATCCCAGTTCCTGGAAATTCATTAAAGTTGTGTAAGCGTTGAAAAACACCAAAAAGCTTATCGCGATAAGCCATATCAAACCCAGCCCCGTTATCCTTAACAAAGTAGACAGTTTCAGAAGATTCCTGAGCCTCAATGGACATAACGCCAAACTCGATGCGGGCAGTGGGATGGTGGCTTGTGAATTTCCAGGCATTTTGTAAGAGGTTCATCAACACCACCTGCATCAGGGCAGTGTCTGCAAAAATCGTTGACCCAGAGGCTATAAAAATCTCCACCTGTCGATCAGGTTCAGATGTTTGTAAATCATGTAAAACCTCTTGGGCGATAGCACTCAAATCAACCGTGGTGTAGTGCAATTCGGAACGAGACACCCGCGAGAGCCTCAACAAATCATCAATTAAATCACCCATGCGATTGGCATTGGCTCGAATTCGATCAAAATAATCTTGTCCTTCTTGATTAAACAGTTCGCCGTAATCTTCCAGTAACGCCTGGCTAAATCCATTAATCGCACGCAGCGGTGCCCTAAGATCATGGGATATGGAATAGGCAAAGGATTCTAATTCATGGTTAGACGCTTCTAATTGCTCCATAGACTGACGAATTTGTTCTTCAGCTTGTTTACGTTCAATCTCATGCTGTTGTCTCTCACTGATATCACGACATACCCGAATCATATCTCCACCGGAGGTGAGCGTAAGAGAGATCTCTACCGGAAAAACCGTACCATCTAAACGTTTTGCTGTAGTTTTTCCACGCCAAAAACCATGCTGTCTAACCTTGGGGAGAATATCTTGCTCAAAACGCTCTATTTCTTCAGGGTAATAGAGTACTTTCCAGGACTGCCCTAGCAGCTCATCAGCATCAGTATAGCCAAATAAATCTAGCTTTGACTGATTCATAAAGACATAGCAGTCATCCCGCAAAATACTAATACCATCAATAGAGGCTTCAATGGTTCTGAGATGACGTTGAATAACAATTTCAGCTTCTTTGATGGCAGTAATATCTCGGCCCACAGCCTGAAATTCCATCGCATTGCCATGGACATCAAAAAAGCCACGATCGGTCCACTGTTGCCAGCGAAGAACATTGTTCGGTGCGATCATCTGGTGTTCGTAGGTAATAACCGGTTCCTCGCTCGATAAGGTGTTGAAAATTTGCTGGACGGTTTCTCGATCTGCTGGGGATAGTAGATCTAAAAAATTAGTACCAATCAGCTCTTCGGATGAACTCTGAAAGTATTGGCAGTAGGCATCGTTGACAAATGTCAACGTGCCATCAGGTAAAAAGCGACAAATTAATTCAGTCTGGTCAGCCACAATACTTTGATAATATGCTTGACTTGCTTGCAGCTCTGCTGTGCGTTCTGTCACCTTAGCTTCTAAGCTACGATTTAACTCCTCCAGGGCAGTCTGGGCTCGCTGTCGTTCAAGTTCAGCCGCTGCCCGGGCAGCAAAAACACGGAGAATTTGTTGGGCTCTTTGAGGTGTGGCGATCGCTTGTGGGTTCATCACAAATAGATGGCCAATAGCGTCTCCTTGGGCATTACACAGCACAATACCTAAATAGCTTTCGACATCAAGATCAACAAGATCTTGATCATGGGGAAACAATTGCTGAACATTAATATCGCAGTAAAATTCTCCCGCTTGAAAGACTTGTTCACAAGGAGTATCCGCTATAGGGTAACTATAACGCGGCAGCAGGGTGTCTTGCCCCCAAAATGCCAGCGTATGCAGGGTATCACCAATCTTTTCAGTGACGATGGCATAGGTCACCTGTAAGGCTTCAGCAATATGACGCACCAGAGCGGCAAAAAAGTCTTGACCTGTTGTGGCAGCCGTACCTTGAATCAGGTTTTGTAACGCCAGTTCTGCTTGTTTACGCTCAGTGATGTCAAGGGCAGTACCAAATAACCGAATAACTTGTCCCTGGGAATTCTGTTCGACTTCTGCTCGACACTCATAGTGGCTCACCGTACCATCCGGTCGCACCATACTATGCTCCAGCATGTAAGGGATGCCTGATGTGATTGCCCGTTCGTTTAGAGTTTGCAGGTACTGACGTTCGTCTGCCTGAAGCATCTCTAAGTAGTCCGTATAGGAGGGTGCTGTTTTAGAAGGCTTTAATCCATGAATGTGGAACATTTCTGGAGACCAGGTGATTGTTTGAGTAACAACATCTAGTTCCCAGTTACCGACATGGGCGACTCGTTGAGCTTCCAACAAATTAGCCTCACTGTGACGCAATTGCTCATCTGCCTGCTGACGTTCAATGGCAATCCCTGCAATATGCGCCATTTGCTCAATAATCTTGAGCTCATAGTTTTTGGGTGATCTAACATCCCGATAATAAAGTGCAAATGTCCCTAACACTTGGTTGTCTCGATTTCTAATGGGTGTAGACCAACAGGCTTGAAAACCAAATTGAGCTGTTGATGCTTTGTATTCTTCAGAAAAGCAGGAGTCGGCTATGTTATCTACAATAACTACTTCATTACGAATAGCAGCCCGAGCACAGGGAGATAAATCTTCAGTAGCTACGGTACTAGCAGACGTCTGATTAAATTCAGCTGGTAAACCAGGAGCTATGCCAAAATAAAAAGTTTGGTTCTTATCAAGCAAGGAAGTTACGCAGAGTGCATCGCTCAAACCTTCTTCTGCTATCTCAACTAGCCTATGTATAACATCTATCAGTGGTTCACCCTGGGCAATTTTCGCGAGTAATTCATTTTGGTTTTCCAGTTGTATCTCGAGCAGTTTACGATCGTCGATATCGGCGTGAATGCCCAAAAACCGAGTCGGTTCTCCATCGTTATCCCACTCAATAAATTGCCCCATGGACAGAGTCCATTTCCACCCTCCTTGCTTAGTCTGTTGCCGAAACTCAGCAATATATCGGGGAGTCTGACCTGCTATGTAGTCTCTGTAGGCTTGGTGGGTTCGTTCGCTATCTTCAGGATGTAAACGAGATTGCCAGTCTGCTATGGTTTCGTGGAAATTTGTTGGTTCATAGCCCAACATCAACGCATATTCTGGGCTAACAATAGCTTTATCTGTGTGTAGATCGACATCAAAGAAACCCTGCTTTGTAGCTCTCATCGCTAAACGCAGCCGCTCTTCGTTTTCTCTCAGTTCAGCTGTGCGTTCTACTACCTGGGCTTCCAGCGACTGGTTAAGTTGTTCTAGAGCTATATTGACCTGTTGCCGCTCCAATTCGGCAGCGGCACGGGCTGCAAAAATAGATAAAATCTGTTTTGCTCTGTCTGGATTAGGAATAGGGCCTTGGTTAAGGATGGATAATCCACCAATGGTTTTACCGTCTCCATTTTTAAGGGCAATGCCCAGGTAGCTATCTATAGCAAACTCTACTAAAAGCACATCTTCTGGAAATCGCTGTTGCACATTTGCCGGACAGTAAAACTCACCGTCCCGAATCATGATTTCACAGGGAGTTTGAGCAAATTTGTAGACAAATGAGGGCTGAAACTCATTATTAAACCAGAGAGCCAGGGTCTGAAGCTGATCGTTCAGCTGTTGGGTAACTAGGGCGCAGGAAACAGTTAAAGCTTTAGCAACATTACTCACTAGCGCAGAGAAGAAGTCCTGTCCAGTGGTGGCGGTACCTGCAATTAGATTGTCTAGTTGTTGCTGAGCAATTTTGCGATCGCTAATATCGCGTGCAATGGTAGAAAAGTACTCCACATCACCATTGCTAGACTTATGGGCAATCACGACTTGAGACACTGGAATTTCCCGTTCGTAGCCATCGAGTAGGGCAGTCTCTCCGACCCACATTCCATCCTGTATTGCTGCGGGTAAGGCTTCATTAACAATGATTTCCAACGCCCAAGCCGGATGTTGCTGCGAAATAACGACACGCTGACACTCATCTCGCTGTAACAACGTTCTCCAAGCCTGATTAAGGTATAGGATATTCCCACTGGGATCAGCTGAGCCGATAAAATCTGAGGTGCTTTCTAGAATTGCCAGCTGTCGTTGCTGCTTGGCCTCGACTTGTTTGCGATCGCTAATATCCCTAGCAATGCAGTGAAAGATAATTTCGTCCTGATGTTCAATAAGAATCAGAGTGATTTCCGCCCAAAAATCTTCTCCATCAGCACGCTGATGAACCCATTCAAATTTAAGGCTACACCGTTGAAATGCTTCCTGAATCAGAAATTGTGCCTTACTGCTAGAAAGTTGACCGTCTGGTTGCCGCTCTGGTGAAATCTCATAGGGATACCGCAGTAATAATTCGTTTTTACTGGTGTACCGAAAGAGGGCAACAGCAGCCTGATTACAATCGATAAAACCTTGGTCACCCAGTAAGAAAATAGCATCTTTTGACTTATTAAATAATGTTGCAAGCCGTTTTTCTGAAGCTGCTAATATTTCGACTCTACGTTGTTCATACTGATAAAGACGAGCATTTTCCAAGGAAACGGCGGCTTGGGTGCACAAAAAGTTGAGAACAGTAATACGCTCTCGATTAAAAACGCCACTGTTAATTTGATTACTAAGATATACAATACCCAGCAATTTACTCTGATTCAGAACAGGCAAGCAAAGAATACTTTTAGGGCGCTGTTGTATCAAATATGGATCATGAATAGGTAAATCAGGATTATTTTCATCAATAAAAACAATCTCCTGCAGATTCTTGACATAACGAATGAGCTGCACTGGGACATTCGTAGTTTTATCTAGGGGATCGATACTAAAATCTATTGTTTCTAACGTTGCGAGCACCCGCACTTGCCATTTTCCTGCTTGATCAGGAAGGATTAGAGCACAGCGGTCAGCTCCCGAATTTTGTAAAATAATTTGAGTAAGTTTACGCAGAAGATCATCCAATTGAATAGTACTGGCAAGCACCTGGGAAGCTTGTAGAACACTGGCCAGATCGAATGTCTGATTAAGCTTAGCGCCATTGGCAATGGAGTGGTGGGCAGATGATCCATAAATTGAGCCTGTGGGGGTTTCAACGGCCGACAGCGTATCCAATACATCAACTGAGGCTACTGACGGTTGCAAGATAGGTTTTAGAAGAGCAAGATAACGAGTTTTCAGATCAATAACTTTAGCTTTGGCCCCCCAGCGGGTATAGCAATAATAGGCTTCTTGCATGTAACCTGCCGCAACTTTCTTCTTGCCCCAGTTCAGATAAAATTTGGCAGCTAGCTCATGGGCAAGGGCTGCCTCATATTCATATCCTTGGGCTTGGGCTTGGGCAATGCTTTGTTCATAGAAGTCAATCGCGGCGGCTATGTGCCCTTGCAATCGCGCTTTCTCTGCCCGAATTAGCAAGCACTTATGCTTAATATTTTCAGGGCAGTCTTGCTGCCATTGGTTCAATTTGTCTTCCAATGGCTGTATCGCTTGCCAGTGCAAGGCTTGTTGGGCATCATCGCTGACTTTTTCAATCAGCTTTAAATGCATTAATAGGACATAAAAGACCGTGGAAGGGAGTTTGGCATGAGCGGGAATAGCACTCTCAATAATGTCAACCTTTGGAATCAGATCTGAGTAACCATTGACTTGCTCAAACAGGTAGGCATGGCGAATTTTAACTGAGTAGAACCAGGCAAGGGCAAAAGGGTTAGCCTGATACTTTTGTAAGTAGTCTGCTTCACTAAAATGATCATCGTCAAAACTGGAGACCGAGGCCGTTAGCCCTAACAGTTGACGAACAGGTTGCAAAACCCCTGCCATCAAAATATCTAAATTCTCTAAACTTTTAATTTGTTGGAAAAACGCAACATGGGTTTGGGTGGTTTGATAAAGCTCTTCGAGATTTTTCCCATAGGTGAGGCGGTCGGAACCACTCACCATCATCATAAAGCTAACGGTTAGCCAGTTACCCGCATCCATTCCATATTTATAGGCATTCTCATAATATTGATCGGCTTCTCGCAATGGGCGTTTCCAACTATGTACATCGGCGGCGAAAAAGAAGTTTGTCATCCCGCGCACATCAGGATTATCAAATTGTTCACATAGCTGAACGGCCATGCTGCCAAATTGATAGGACTGGGTTATATTTTTGAGCGTTATGTTAGCAATGAGTCCATAGCCTACATAGCCAAAGGGCGACATCTCGCTATTGCCATGGTGCAATGACAACGTTGTCATTTTGGCTAAGGCCAGTAATGCCAGGGTTGGTTGACCGCTTAGCCAGGCCGTATAAAATAAAATTTGTAAAATTCGCAGCATCTCTTCAGTGAGAGCATCTGTCATTTTTGGATGCTCTAAAATGGATGCGACAGTTTGTTGTTCTAAAAACTGGGTGACCGTTGCAATTTCAGTATTGAGGCTCGTTTGAATTTGTTGTGGTTCGGTGGGGATAGTCCACCCCAATAGCTGGGTGCTTTTTTGTTGGATGACAATTGCCTCTGCATTACGCCCCTGAAGCTGGTACTGGGTCATCTGAATGCGATAAATTGCAGCCCGATCGAGAGAGGTTTCAGCGTACTGAAGGGCCATCTCATATAGCTCTTCCGCCTGTTTAAAATTGCCGCTGAGGTAGGCTGATTCTGAACCGTAATAGTGCAGTGCATACATGAGGCGGTAATCTGTTTGCCAGGTTTCTGTTGGCAACAATGAAATCCCTATTTCACAGTAGGTTTGAGCCGCTTTATAGGCAGCCGAGAGTTTTGCTTTCTGAGCCGCTTGAAGATTTAATTGAGCCAACTGCTTTTTTCTAATCGGCTGAGAGATAACAGATTTACCCAGATTGAGTTGATTAACTAAATCAAAAATTCTATCTTCTTGGTAGTCTAAACAGCTTTGCCACAGGAGATTGCCAATATGCCAATGGGTTGCAGATTTTTGATCGTCAGCAATTAAAGAGTAGGCGGCTTGTTGGACCCGGTCGTGTAAGAAGTGGTAGTTAGAATTAACCGTATTTCTTGCGTCAAATATTTCCGCATCTTGAAAAAATTTATAAATTTGGTTGGTTGGTAAGATAAATCCGGCTTGTAATGCTTTCCACAAAGCTATTGCATTCTCAATTTGTGATTTTTCTGAAACGATAGCTAGGGTTTTTAGATCAAACTGCGCCCCAAGACAGGCGGCAAGCTTTAAAATTTCTTGCGTTGCTTGCGGCAGCTTTTGCAATTGCCACACCATTAGGGTGACCGCATCATCGGTTAAGGCGGCCCCCCGAACTTGTCCAATATCACACAGCCAATGTCCAACATTGTAGTCAAAGGTGATCAGCTGTTCTTGATGTAAAACATTGAGAAACTGTGTTGCAAAGAAGGGATTTCCCTGCGTTTTTTGCATGACCAGTTCCGTTAGGGGGTGGACCACCTGTGTTTGGGCATGGAGCGTATCGGCAATCAGATGATTCAGGCTGTGCGTACTCAAGGGCTGTAGGGTAATAGCGTGGATGGATGACCCAGCCTGCCTCAGATCATCCAGAGCTAACATCAACGGATGGGCTGGAAACACTTCATTATTGCGATAGGTTCCCAGCAGTAACAAATAACGAGTCTGGGATTTAGCCATCAAGACTTGAATTAAATTGAGGGAAGCTGAGTCAGCCCATTGCAAGTCATCAATAAAAATTACTAGGGGATGGTCTGGAGTGGTAAAGACCTGGATAAATTTCTGGAAGAGTAAGTTAAATCGATTTTGGGCAGCAGTACCTGACAGTTCTGAAACAGAAGGCTGGGGACCGAGAATATTTGCCAGCTCTGGAATCAGGTCAATAATAACCTGAGCATTTTCACCTAATGCCTCTAGAAGCTGAGCTTTCCAGATTTGCAAGTCAGCATCGCTCTCGCTAAGGAGCTGTCCGACTAGATTTCGAAAGGCCTGAACAAAAGCAGATAAAGGGATATTTCGATTAAACTGGTCAAACTTACCCTTGGTAAAATAGCCATCTTGCCCAGTGATGGGCTTATGGACTTCATTCACAACAGCAGTTTTGCCAATTCCTGAGAAACCTGCCACCAACATTAGTTCTGATGCCCCTTTGGAGACCCGGTCAAAGGCTTCCAGCAGAGTCTGAACTTCGGCTTCTCGTCCGTAGAGTTTTTCGGGGATCAAGAAGCGATCGCATCGATCCTCTGCCCCTAGCTTAAACTTGCCAATGGTGCCAGTTTCATGCCACTGGTTCAAACAGTGCTGCAAATCATGCGTTAGCCCCAGAGCACTTTGGTAGCGATCTTCAGCATTTTTTGCCATTAGTTTGAGGATAATATCGGAAAGCGGTTTAGGTATAACCCACGTTTTGGCCGCCGTTGCCCCCTCTGCCCTGACACACTTGTAAGGTGGCACCGGCATCTTCGCAATGTGGCAATGAATCAGCTCCATGGGACTATCGAGCTGGAAAGGGAGTTGTCCGGTTAGCAACTCGTATAGGGTTACCCCTAGGCCATAAAAATCGGTTCGATAGTCAATACCTCGATTCATACGTCCGGTTTGTTCCGGAGCCATGTATGCCAGGGTGCCTTCTAGAACATTGGGGTTGACCAGTTGGGTTTGTTCCCTGGGTAACAAACTAGCAATGCCAAAGTCAGTTAGCTTAATCTGCTTTGTTTCAGGGTGAATAAGAATGTTAGTGGGCTTAATGTCTTTATGGATAACCCGTTGTTGGCTGAGATAATGAAGGGCATCTGCAAGCTGGAGAGCTATTGCTAAAACCTCGGATAAATTTTGCTGCTCAGTCTGTCGCCAATAGTGTGCTAAAGAAATCAGGTTTTCATCTGGAAAGATAAGGGCATAACCACTGTTGTAGGGCTCTAGGGCGATCGGTTGGGCGATGGCTGGATGATTGAGTTGATGAGCAATCTCATATTGGCTACGAAACTGAACCAATTCCATAATGCTGGGCTGAGGTGAGCGCAATACCTTAATCACCACCGGGTATCCCTGGGCAGATGCGATGGGGACTGAAAATTTAGTCTCCATCCAACGATGTTTACCCACTGCCATCGCCCGATAAACCCCTGTACGGTTACCAGTATGGAGTTGTTCAGTGAGGATATAGCCTTGAATCAGGGGTAAAGGACAATCATCAGGAATGTCAAATATCATCGTGACTGAATAGGAAACGTCTAAGAAAAATTAAAGAGAATCAGCAATGCCAGTAGCTCCGGTGGTGGCATCAAAAGTATAAAGAAAGATAAATTTTACGTTTCTCTAAGGCCAATCTTAATTTCTGAAAATTTTTAAGGACTTTTTAGATATTGACAACCATTCAACAGGCTGTAATTGTAAGTCATGTCAAATCTAGCTGCATTATTTAACAATATCAAAGGCCTAAAGAAACGGAATCAACTCACTGTAGATTCTTTAGAAAAGTAGCTATATCCCAGACCAAATTTGCTCAATGGCCTGAAGATCAATCTAGGACTGCTGTAAAGCCATAGTTTCAGGGTATGCGCTCAAGCCACCTGATATTCAAAGCCTTGACGGGCAGAGCCATTATCTCTTCCAAGAGCAGCGGTACGGTTGGTCAGTCCAGAGGTAGTCCGCAAAGAGAATGATATCGATCGTGATAGTTGTGGACTCAAAATGATAATCGCTGAAAGCTTCAGCCCATAACGGCTATGGGCGGTGCAAACTGCTGTTAGCGTAGCCTCTCCTTTGGAAATATGCAGTCGGCAGCTGGCGCTATTTACGCACGGGCCCGTTGCATATCTCACAGGACGACTTGGGTCTTAAATCAGCAACGGTAGAAAACTGCTTGATGCTGCATACGCCCAGCTGTCAACGTCTGTCCGTTATAAGTAATACCATGTCGATCCGTAAAAACCCTTATGATGTTGGGGCTGATAAAAACTAACGACGTTGCTGCTCCTTGGGATGGTCTTGTTTGCAAGATGCTGTTGACGTGCTATTGACATATGGCATTTTTAACAGAGCGGTTTATCCACCAAATCAGCAACGGCAAACTAACTTCACTCCCCAATTGGTGAGGTCATTAAATGTCTCTATCTACAGAACCTAAGCTACTCGACAATTCCGTTGCTGAAGACTATCCGCTGAGCGCTGTACCCAAATCAGCGCGTAAGCCTTTTTGGTCATTATGTTTGTTGCTGATGGGGTTTTCCCTGACCTCAACTACGCTGTTTGCAGGTGGTGCCCTGGGGCCGGCTTTTAGTGTGCCGCAGCTAATGACCATTATTGTTATCGGCAACCTGATTCTTGGCTGCTACTGTGCAGCGCTGGGCTACATCGCCTCTCAAAGTGGACTGACTACGGTGCTAATGGCCCGGTTTAGCTTTGGCAATGTGGGCTCTCGCTGGGTGGATTTTATTATGGGATTTACCCAGATTGGCTGGTATGCCTTTACCACCGCCGTCGTGGTGCAGGTACTGTTAGAGCTGTTGGGTGGCCCCAGTGAAGGCATCTTATATGTGGCACTGGTACTGTTTTTCAACTATGCCTTTTGCGCTACCGCCTACATTGGCTATCGAGCAATTGACTGGCTCAGTCGCTTAGCCGTACCCGCCATGCTAGTTTTGGTGGCCATTAGTCTGTTTCTAGCCTTTAGGGACTTTGGCGGGGCAGCGTCTCTAGCTGAGCCCACGGGGGGGATGAACATGGGAGCAGCCCTAGCTGTGGTAATTGGTACCTTTATCTCTGGAGGAACCCAGGCGACAAACTGGAGCCGCTTTGCCGACTCAGGCAAAAGTGCAGTGGTTGCTACCCTGAGCGCCTTTATGGTGGTAAATGGAATTTTAGTGTTTGCAGGGGCGTTTTGTACCCTGGTCTATGGGTCAGAAGATCTGATCAAGGCGATGGCCACCCAGGGCATTTTGGCGGGTGGGGTGATCCTTTTGATTCTCAATGTGTGGACTACCCAGGACAACACAATCTATGCCTTTTCTGTCGCGGGGGCTAATATGTTTCGCACCCACAAGCGCCATGCGTTTGTATTGGGTGGGGCCACATTGGCGCTGGTGTTTACCCTGTCGGGAATTTATGAACTGTTGCCCCAGTATTTGATTTTCTTGGGTACGGTGATTCCGCCGGTGGGTGGCATCATTATGGTGGATTTTTGGTTACGCCATGGTGGGCGATTTCCCAAGCTGTCATCCAGACTGCCTGCGTTTAACTGGGCGGGGGTAATTGCCTATGTGGTAGGGTCTGTGGTGGCCTACGGTACTGGAACTGTTGGTTTGGGCATTGGTCCCGTCAATGGCATTGTTACGGCTGCTGTTATCTATGGCATTTTTTGTCGGGTACTGCGATAGCTGATATCAAACAAGCACCATGACATAAAACCACAGGAAATCCAGCTGCAATGTAGCCCTAGAGAATTTCCTGTGGTTGTTCTTTGGTGGTCAGACAGTGGAGATTCGCCTCCTAGAATCAGCTAGCTAGACACGGAACCAACTGGAACTTTTGTCGACCGGTCAGCCGCTAACGTTTGATTCCAAACCGATCGGCCTGTGATCAGCTCCACCGCCTCCATGCCATTGATAATGACACCCGGCACACTGGGATAGCCGGCTGTTGCACCTACGAGGAAAAGGTTTGGCACTTCAGTGGTGTAGCCCATCCGGTTGAGCCCCACCTGCTTGGGAATCAGTTTGGCTCCATAAATGTTGCCCTGGGGCTGCCCCAGATAAAATTCGCTGGTGGTGGGGGTGCCATAGACCTTCATACGAGTATAGCTATCCACATCGGGAATCAGGTCCCGGACGCTGGTCATAATGTGTTGGTACAGGTCACGTTTTTTCGCTTTATAGGCCACGGTGTCACAGTCTCGCAGGTCTTTAAATGGCTGGTAGGGACACACGGTCGCAATTTCCAAAACATGATGTCCTGCCGGCGCCATACCTGGTTCGCTTGATTTCATCGTTGGGCAAGAGAGAAAAATCCATGGATGAGTCAGATCGCCCGCCAGCTGTTTTTCATACGCTTGGTTCACGTTACCTGTTGGGTAGTACCAGATATTCCAGTGACCCAGTCCATAGCGTTCTGGCTTAAAGCGACTATCTAGTCCCAAATATAGGTTAAATGCGCTAGCCGAATATTCATAGTCTGTTAGGCGTTGAGTTTCTTGCTGGCTGAGGACTTTTGGAGGGACTTTTGGCATATGCATCAGCTTAACCGTCAGCTTCGGATCTAGATCGCTGATGTATCCCTTGTCAGCATGATAGATTTTTCCATCGGCGATCAGCTGCTGAACTCGGTGATGGCTAACCTCAATGTGTTCTACCGGGGTGGATAGCTGTACGACTCCGCCACCCTCTGTAATTGCGTCCACAATGGTATCTACAAAATGTTTGAAGTGATGTTTCGGATAGTAAGCGCCTTCGGCGTAGTCTGAAACCAAGGATGTGTGAGTCATTAGGGCAATTTCGTTGGGTGGTAGGGCATAGTCTCCGCTCTGACCCGCCAACAGATTTTGCAGTTTAGAAGACAGCCCCACATGATCGTATAGGGTCTGTAGCGTCCAACTACGCTTAGTGTATAAGTTCCAATACTTAGGCAACTTTAACCAATTAGACCATTTACGGTCATACCAGTTGATTTCCTGAGTCAGGTTACGCATCTCTGCGCGCAGCTGCAGAATCTCATCACAGTAGTGATTGATGGCTGTTTGCTCATCTGGAAAGGTAGCTATCAGTCGAGAGCGCAATGTTTCCCATCCTAATGGAATTTTAAAATCTACCTCAGGGGTAATGATACGGTCAATGCCGTCTGGGTCAAGGGAGTTAAACTCCACAGGTCGCTCAATGTAGCTGAAGAACTGACCAATGGCCTGGTCCGGTGCACATTGAGAGATGTAGTGCACGTCGGCACAGAATCGATAGTTGCCATAGTCAAAGGTGTGACAACAGCCTCCGGGTAAATAATGTTTTTCTAAAACAGCGACTTTATAGCCCTGGCGAGTTAAACAGGCAGCGGCAGACAGCCCTCCCAATCCGGCCCCTAAGACGATGTAATCAAAGCTCTCCATAATTGCCTCCTGATATAAGAGTTTTTTATTCAGTTTTTTAAGCAGACGTTGTGTGACGGTTGTTCTAGACAACTTCTAGCGAATTTAAAGGTTATAAACAGGAGAGGGCATAGGTTGTTTAGGCTACCAAATCCTGTATTCTCTAAACTTTAGACTCTATTCCCTCGCAGAATATATGAAAACGAAGACCCTAAAATCTCCTAAAAATATAGTCTAAGAAGGATTCAAAGAAAGGGAGGGTTTAGGAGCCTTTTAATGGGCGTCACTATATGACGTGATCATGCAGCCAACGTCTCTCCAGCTTGAGGAGATCATCCAAATTCACAACAATCCAGTAAGTTCTCTCATCTTTCTAACGAGAGAACACTCACAAACAAAGCGAAATGTATTGCCCAATAGTTATATTGTGTCGATGGTGGAGGTTTTTTTCACACTCTCTACACATTTCCTCACTAAGTTGTCACGAATCGAGCATGGCTATTAAAACTGACAAGCTTTTTCAATGCCGGCAGCGTCAGGGGTTTGCAGAATGGAATGGGCTTGGATGCGATCGCATCCCCACTCCATCCACTCTTCGATGGTGCCCCCTTCCCAACGGCGCAAGAATCCATCACTGTTAGCGCTGATCAGCCACTGGCCATCGCGGCTAAATAGAATAGTGCTGGCGGTGGCATTGTGCCCCGTTAGCGGATTGCCGATGGGCTCACCCTGCAAATCCCACAGCCGCAGCGTCTGATCGCGGCTAGCGCTGACAATATACTGACCATCTAAACTCCAAGCCACATCCACCACATCGCTAAGATGGCCATTAAAAGGACCGGCCATGGGGCTGCCATCGATGTCCCACAGCCGCAGCGTCTGGTCACGGCTGGTACTCACAAACCGTTGACCATCGGGGCTAAAGGCGATGGCATTCACATCATCCGTATGGCCCTCAATGGGGTGACCTACCGGGTTACCTTGCAAATCCCAAATGCGAATGGTGCGGTCATCGCTGCCGCTGATCAACCGCTGGCCATCAGGGGTAAATGCAACTGTGTTAATAGTCTCTTCATGGCCCTCAATGGGCAGCCCCACCGGGTTTCCCTGGAGATCCCATAGGCGAATAGTCTCACCGGCACTGGCCATTAGCGACTGGGTTGGGTGGATGGCGACAGCGTTGACGGGCTCTTGATGGGCCTCTAGGGTTGCGATCGCACCCCCCTGAGGGTCCCACAGACGAACCGTTGTGTCAGCACCACCGCTAACAATGGTTTGTCCATCCTGACTAATATCCACCGACAAAACTGAGTCAGTATGCCCTTGAAAGGGTGCCGCCATGGGCTCTCCGTTGCCATTCCAGAGCCGTAGAGTGTTGTCGTCACTGCCCGTTACCAGCATCTCACCATTAGCCGCCATCCCATTGACCGCCCCGTCGTGGACTCGGATAGACTGACGCTGAAGCACAGCTTGCTGATCCCAGAGCCGTAGGGTACTGTCTTCACTGCCGCTAAGAATGGTACCGCCATCGGGGCTAACGGCAACAGAATACACATAGTAGTCATGGCCAATTAACGGTGGGCCCACGGGCTGTCCATCACGACTCCATACCCGCACCGTATTGTCATTGCCGCCACTGATCAGCCACTGACCATTGGGGCTAAAGGTCAAGGACATAACACTATCTGTGTGACCTTCTAGCTCCTGTAACAAATTCCCCTGTTGGTCCCACAGGCGTATAATCTCATCGCTGCCACCGCTAGCTATCAGCCGTCCATCGGGGCTAACGGCCATCGTAATGATGGCACCGGTATGGCCCCGTAGGGTTTTGAGCAGCTGACCTTGGACAGTCCAAAGGTGAATTAATCCATCGTCTCGACCGCTAACAATCTGGGTGCCATCAGGGCTAATGGCAAGGGACCACACAGTACTTTCTTCTTTATCTTCTGACTGCAACGTGCGTGACTTGCCTTGACGGTCCCATAGTTTGATCACACCGCTTTGATCACCGCTGGCCAGGATAGTGCCATCGGGGCTAAAGGCCACCGTTTTTACATGCCCCCTATGCCCTTCAAAACGACTCAGCTGATTACCCTGTAGATCCCATAGCCGCACGGTACTGTCAGAGCTAGCACTGGCAATGGTCTTGCCATCGGGGCTAAAGGCCACTGACCAAATCGCATCTTCGTGGCCCTCAAAGGGCTGTCCAATCGGGTTGCCATTTTGGTCCCAAAGCCGAATAGTCTGGTCAAAGCCTCCGCTGGCAATGGTTTGACCATCGGGGCTATACACCGCTGACCACACCGCATCGGTATGGCCTTCAAGTCGGTTTTTCTCCACCGTAATGCCAATGGCATTGCGCAGGGTGGAACGCACGGAGGGTGGCAGTGCCCATAGCCTGGCTCGACTTTTACCCGCCAGTTTTAGAGCCTCTAAAAGTCCTTCCACCGGTTTAGTAATCAAGGCGCGACTCACTTTTCCAGCCTGCTCATCGAGTTCTAGCCTGCTTTTTTGTTGAAAAACAACTGTCATCGCACCGGTGGCAATTAGAAATAAAACGCTGATACCGGCAAGTAGAGATTGTAAAACAACCATGCGTCGCTTTTCACGACGGGTCTCTGCTTCAAGGGTAGCTTGGCTGGCGGTGATAAAGGCCTGTTGCCCCTCAGTCACCACAGGGGTTTTCTGATGGTTTTGGCTATCTTGGAGCCACTGGGTTGCGATCGCACTTTCGGCTCCCCGCAGCAGTAAATCGCTACTCTGGTCTTGCTGCTGCCATTCCAGCGCCCGCTGCAGCCACTTAGTATGGCTGCGCACATGGGCTCGATCCGTATCTAGGATGCGGATTAGGTGATTAAAGTGGGTAGAGAAATTACCCCGCTGTTGGCTAAAGTCTAGCCACTGCACCTTAGCCAACTCCGGATGCAGATCAGCCGTATCTATCGGCTGATGCAAAATGGTAACAAACCGCTTATTAAAGCGCGCCCCGTGGTCCACCTCCTGTTTGCAATAGGGTGAACTAACCGACCGAGGTGACAAAATAAACAAGACATTATCCGATATCTCAATACCTTTATAAATCTCTTGTTGAAAATTGGCAGTGCCCGCAGCAATACTCTCTTGATCAAACCAGGTGGTTTTTCCCTGACTTTGCAATGCACTATTTAAGGTGCGGGCAATATCTGCATCGGCACTGGAATAGGAGATAAAGACATCAATCGAAGCCGGGGGTGGATGGGCTAAGCTCGCCTGAATAAACTCACGGTGGTACTCAGTTGCCGAATGGGACGCTCGCCCTTGAGCCGTTTTAAGCCACGCCTCCGCCTGGCGTAGATCGTATCCCCGCAGTAGCACGCTAGCGTTTTGCTGCTGTCGTTTCCATTTCAGCGCTTTGACCAACAGATCCTTATGTTGGGCATAGTAGGCCGCGTCATGGTTTAGGGTTTTGATCAGCTGGTTTTCATCCAGCAAATAATCGTCTGCACGTACGTTGTCAGTTAAATCAATGTACTGGAGAGACTTTAACTCAGTATCATTATCCTCGGGTGTCAGGGGCCGGACCAGAATAGGAACCACCCGTTTCTTTAGGGCCACTGCGTATCTCAACTCATACTGACAGTACTGAGACCGTAGAGAGTTGGGAGACAACAGGTATACCATGGTATCGGCCTCCTCAATTCCCCGGTTCACTACCCGCTTAAACGCTTCCCCCGTTGGGATATCCGTCTGGTTACTCCAAACCGTAATACCCTGTCGTCGGAGCGAGCGGCGAATATGGACCATCACCTCGGCATCAGCCTGGGCATAGGCCAAAAACACCTGAGTCATCTTACTGTGGGCATTTTTAATACTCTCAGTGATGAACTCACAGTGTAGATCCGTGGGCAGACAAGGGGGCTGTTCATCTTTAAATCGCTGCTTCAGCCATTGTTCTGCCAGCTGTCGCATTTCCCCCAGCAGCAAAAACTCCGTCTGTTTTTGCTTACGCTCCCATTCAAGCGCATCATTCAGTAGCTGAGTATGGCGCTCTACGTAGGTCTGGTGACGATGAAAAATCTGTTCCAACCCTGACAGAGACTGCTCAAACTCATCCTGACCTGCTCGCATATACACCCAATTAATCTTACTAATCTGGGCGTTCATATTAGGAAAGCTAGAATGCAGTCCCTTTTCCCGATAGTCATGCCACTGGGCATCGGTACCATGGGGATGACGGGACTGCCAGGTCGCTCGCTCAATCTCCTCTACATGCAGCAGGGGAATAATTCGCTTCTGATGGTGCAGCGCAATCTCAATCTCTTTAGTGCAGTAGGGTGAATTGATAGAATGGGGTGAAATAACAAATAAAAAATTGTGAGATTTTTTAATACCACTATCGATCTGATTTTGAAAATCAACCGCTAGGGGAATATCATTAAAGTCACACCAGACACGATAACCCGCTGCCTTAAGCCGCTCACATAGCTTAACAACAAACTCCTTACTATCAGCGCGACCATAGGAAATAAAAACGTCGTAAACGTCACTCATGACAGATATAAAAAGACTGCGCTACTCTGTACTGTCTGGTATAAAAGTTTGTCATAAAGTGAGCGCATAATGAGCAGGAAGCTTCTCTCACTTGAAACATCTAATACGAAATCCTGGCTGATAGGGTCCGGTATCGAAAGGCATCCACCAGGGATTGCCCCTACAGGATGGTCTATTTTAAATCGAGTTTAATGAATTCGGATTGGGTATAAGTCCCTATTTGCATGGTGGAGTTTCCTCTCCTGCCTGTGGAAATCTAAACTCCCCTCTACCGCATCCAAATCAAAAACTTAGTTCCCAACAACCCCTAAAAATAACTCAGCTCAATCTCAATTCTCGTTTCCGCCCCTGCAACCAATACCACAGCATCACCAAATTCCGGTGGTCCCGTACGCGCTTCCGGATTTCTAGAAAATCCAAACCCTTCCGCAGGCATCCCCACAAAGTTGCGATTAAATTCATTATCACCGTTAGCATCATGAAATGCTGAAACGGCATAGCTGCCGGGGGTTAAATTTTCAAACGTGGCCAACACCGGCGCACCCTCAGCCGTAGCAATACACAACGTCTGTAAAGCCTCATCCCGATTGCTGGGAAACCCAGAACTACTATTAAATAGATTTAGACAGACCTGCCCTTCGGGCTGATTGAGGCCGCTGATCTCCACAGCCAGCTGAGTGGGCTGCCCCACCTGACCATGGGCTGGATAGGCCAAACCACCTACCATAGCCATCATCAGCGCCCCAGTTACCACATGTCTACTCTTCATTGTTCTCTAGTACGTTTTAGTCAGGTTTAACATATCCAGCCAAGTACTGGATCGAAATTTTTATGTAGACACGCCATGGCACAGATTTCCTTGGGCAGCCTACGAATTTGAACGATATGCGTTGTAAAAAGCAACCGGCACCGCTGCCGGTTTAGGGGAGACACCGCTCCCAGCCGCCAGCATCTGTCAGATTCTTTCAGATAAAGCCATCCTGAGGAGCGGCAAACTAAGACTTTCCTAATAATTTAGTCGCCTCTGCCGCCGTCATCGGCTTGGCAAAATAAAATCCCTGCCCCGTATCGCAGCCAACTTGCTTTAACCAGTTCATCTGATCCAATGTCTCAATCCCCTCAGCAATCGCCCTGAGACCCAGGGACTGGCACAGTGAAATAATTGATTCGGCAATGATTTCGCTACGCACCTCGGGCTCAGGTGGGCTGATAAAACCGCGATCAATCTTGAGCGCATTAATCGGCAGCTGATGTAAATAGCGCAGACAAGAGTATCCGGTACCAAAGTCATCAATCACAATACCCACACCCTTATCCCTAAACCGGTTAAGTAACTCTCGGGTGACATCAACATTTTGCACCAGCATACTCTCTGTGATTTCTAGCATTAATGTGTTTCTCTTTAGGCTGTATTGATTTAAAAGCTCTTCAAGTTTTAATAGCAGAGAGTTTTCCAATTGCTGAACTGAGAGATTAATGCTAACCGTCAAAGGACGTTCAGGAAATTGCTGTTGCCAACTCATGAGCTGTTGACAGGCCGTGCTCAGCACCCACTCACCCATTGGCAAAATCAGTCCAATTTCTTCAGCAATGCTAATAAAACGGTCTGGCCCTAATACCCCCTCTTCAGGATGCTGCCATCGGATCAGCGCCTCAAAGGCTTCAACTTCTTGAGTTTTTAGATTGACAATTGGCTGGTAGTAAACCAAAAAATTTTCATTTTTGAGAGCCTTTCGCAGACTGTTCTCAATTTGCAATCGCTGGATTGCTTGCAAATGCATGCTGGGATCAAAGACTTGATATTGGCCTCGCCCGCTGTGCTTAGCCCAATACATGGCCACGTCGGCATCCCGTAACAGATCGGTGGCTCGATAATGATGTTTCTGGGTGGAGGTGACAATACCGATGCTAGCGCTGGGAAATAACTCTCGCTGGGCAATGGTAACGGGCGCCTGTAGGACCTCTAAAATGCGTTCTGCCACCATTACGGCTTCCGTCAGATCGCTAATATCCTCTAGTAGGACAACAAATTCATCACCGCCGAGTCGAGCGGCTAGGTCGGTTTCTCGAATCACCAGCTTAAGCTGGGTGGAAATGGCTAATAGGAGCTCATCCCCAATTTGGTGACCCAGACTATCATTGATCACCTTAAAGTTATCCAGATCTAGGAAGAGCACCGCCAGCTGGGTCTCTGGATGCCGCTTGGTTCGTTTGAGGGCCAGCTCTAGCCGTTCCATAAGCAGACTGCGGTTGGGTAACCCGGTGAGCTGATCGTGGAACGCGTCGTGCTTAAGCTGCTCTTGGACCTTGATGCGATCGCTAATGTCGCGGATAACGGACAACGTATGTTTGGGCTTACCCAGGACATCCCTTACAACCGATACCCCGGTGTTAGACCAAAAAAAACTACCATCTTTTCGCAAGTAGCGTTTTTCATAGAAAAAGTGGGCAATTTCGTCGGCAAATAGTCGTTGGGCCATGGACCTGGTTTCAGCGCGATCGTCGGGGTGGGTAATCGCCCAGATGGGTTTGGCCATCAGCTCCTCGCGAGAGTAGCCAAGCAGCTCACAAAAGCGGGGGTTTACATCGATAAATGTGCCATCTAGTGTGGTGTTGGCTAAGCCCACAGCGGCCTGTTGGTAGATGCTGCGATAGCGCTCTTCGCTGTCCCGTAGGGCCATTTCCGCCTGGTGGCTTTGGGTGATATCAACCGCCATGGAGATGGCCACCCGACGACCGTCTGGCAGCTGCTCGAGTACCGAGGAACTAAATGCCCAGGTCCGCTGACGACCGTCACGGGTGGTGATTTCTACGTCCCCTTCACTGTGGCAACCGTCCAGCTCATACTTTTTGGTAATTACATTTTCTAACATCATGGGAGCTTTATCCCCATAGGCTAGCTGTGCCCAGGCCTGGGTGGTGGGAATATCCTGTTGGGTATAGCCGGTCAGGTGGGTCCAGGTACTGTTGATGTGGAGAACCTCCCCGTCTTCGGCATGGATCATGATGGGTAGGGGGGCGGTTGCGATCGCACGGCGAAACCGTTGCTCACTCACCCGCAAGCGCTCGTCGGCCCGTTTGCGATCGCTAATATCTTGAACCAGCATTAAAACTTCATCATCACTGTAGGGAATGACGCGCACCTGCTCAACTTGCACCGAACCATCAATAGAGAGATCCTGCTCATAGATTTGAGTAGACTGGGTTTCTAGCGCTGTTTGGATAGCCCCTAAACGTTTTTTCGCTAACTCCGACGGTAGCCGTTCACCCACATAGCTCCCAATCCAGGTCGACGGTTCATCTCCCAAGATGAGAAAGTCGGGCGATGCTAAAAATTCTAGATAAATGCCGGCCCGGTTAATGCGCATAATTAGATCCGGGAGGGCATTCAGCAAAGCTCGATAGTGGGCTTCACTGGTGCGCAAACTGTTTTCAGCCTGCTGACGATGCTTAGCTTTCTGATTTAAGCGATAGTTTTGCAAGGAAACAGCCGCGAGACTGATGGCCAAACCAGCCACAGCCAAGCTCAGAAATAGTTGATTTCCATCCCCAATCAACGTTGCCACCAGCCCTTGCGAGCCGATCCATAAACCCCAAAAATTTAACCATAGGCCCAAAAACATAGTGGAAGTCTGTCGCAGAATCGTCTAGGGTTCAGCTTGAACTATCCGTAATCATACGTACATTTTTTGATATTGCGTCTGTCAGGTTAGTGAGGACAATGGGTATTCCTAAAAGCTTTAAGTTACAACGGCTAACTGACTCACAATCATAGCCATACTTTATCTAGTTGGAGAATGCCCGGAATGATCAGCAGTGAGCTAGTCCTCGTAAAGCATGAATCTATGATGCGGTTCGGTGTTTTCTTTGGCATTCTCGTCTTGATCAGGGTATGGGAAACGCTTGCCCCTTGTCGTCGGCCCGCAGCGCCTCAAGTCATGCGCTGGTTTAGCAACGTTGGCCTATTGGTTGTGGGTACAGCTATGTTACGCGCCATATTTCCCCTCGCTGCCGTCGGGGTGGCCACCATTGCCCAAGCACAGCAGTGGGGGCTGTTTTATCTAATTACCCTCGCCCCCTGGCAAACCATAGTGCTGTCTATTATCTTTTTAGATTTTGCCACCTATCTGCAACACATTCTGTTTCATACCCTGCCCATCCTGTGGCGGTTTCACAAGATTCACCACGCCGATCTCGATTTTGATGTCACCACGGGGTTACGCTTTCACCCGATTGAAATTCTACTGTCCATGGTGGGCAAAGCCACCATTGTGGTGCTGTTGGGGGCTCCAGCTGTTGCCGTTTTGATGTTTGAGCTTATCCTCAATGCTACCTCCATGTTTAACCATGGCAATGTGCGTCTGCCAGCCAACCTAGAGCCGGTGTTGCGTCTAGGCGTCGTTACCCCAGACATGCATCGCATCCATCACTCTAGCCTGGCGGCAGAAACCAACAGCAATTTTGGCTTTAATATCCCCTGGTGGGACCATCTATTTGGCACCTATCGAGCTAGCCCCGCCATTGGCCATCAGGAGATGCCCCTTGGGTTAGCGGAGTATGAGAACGATCTGCGAATGGCCCAGCTACCGTGGATGCTCCTATGTCCTCTGTTTCAAAAACCTGGAACCCCGGTTAAATTCTAAAAAACCGTCCACTGAGGCCAATAGGGTATTTTTCACCTCCCATGGGCATAATTTTCGCGGCCTAGGTCTCAATAGCGTGAATTACATGGCCAAACGTTGGGATAAGTTCTGTGAATAGAGATGCGATCGCACAAACCCACTCGCTAGAATCCGTGGGACGCTAACGGCAACGCCAACAATGCAGTTTCCCGTTTACATAGGGCTGGGTGCTTGGAAAATTCATCCCCACTTTTTGTTTGAGTTTTTGGGATACGCCGTAGCGTTTCGGCTATTGCTCTGGCGCAACCTCAGAGCAGATTCGCTGCCCACTACCCAGAGAAGCTCTATCATCGCCGGGGGGATGGTGGGGGCCGTGGTCGGGGCTAAAGCCTTGGTTCTATTGCAGCATGTAGACTTATCCTGGCTCGACTGGCGGCAGTGGCTGTTGCTGATTGCCCAGGGAAAAACCATAGTGGGGGCGCTGCTAGGGGGCCTAATCGGCGTAGAAATTACAAAATCCTGGATTGGGGTAACTAAGTCCACCGGGGATGTATTTGTAGTGCCCTTACTAGTGGGCACCGCCATTGGCCGGATTGGCTGCTTTTTGACGGGGCTGCGCGATCGCACCTATGGCACCCTCACCACCTTGCCCTGGGGTGTGGATTTTGGCGATGGCATTTTGCGGCATCCCACCCAGCTATATGAAATTGCATTTTTAATCCTGTTGGGGGTGGTCATTGTCTGGCGTAAACAATCTCCCTACCGTTCCGGCGATCTGTTCCAGATATATTTGGCCGGCTACCTTGGCTTTCGCTTTCTCATTGATTTTCTTAAACCCGACTTCCATCTGCTGTTTGGCATGAGTGCGGTGCAGATTGCCTGTTTGTTGGGTTTTCTCTACGCCTGCCGTCAGCTATCTCGACGATCCTTCATTATTCACTAGCCTCTCCCCCAATCTTATGCCCACTCGCCCCTACCTGTTTTATGGTCTCACCAATAGCCTGTGTTCCCAATGTCTAACTAAGGTAGAGGCAAAAATCATCTTCCAGGATAGTGGCGTATATTTGGCAAAGCACTGTCCTACCCATGGTCGAGAAGAAGTACTCATTGCTGACGACATCGATTATTACCGGCAGACCCAGGCATTTATCAAACCAGGAGACTTACCCCTCAAGTTCAACACCCCCATCAAATACGGTTGCCCTTACGACTGTGGGCTTTGTCCAGACCATGAACAACACAGTTGTTTAACCCTGATCGAGCTAACCGATCGCTGCAACCTCACCTGCCCCATTTGCTATGCCGACTCTGGTGTAGACGAGTTGGGGGGGGCGGGCACAACGTCGTCGCCATCGCACCTTGGCCGAAATTGAACAGATGCTAGATGTGATTGTTGCCAACGAAGGGGAGCCCCAGGTGGTGCAGCTTAGCGGTGGAGAACCCACCATCCATCCAGACTTTTTTGCCGTGATGGAGTTGGTTAAGGCAAGACCAATCAAGCATTTAATGATCAATACCAACGGTCTGAAAATTGCCCAGGATCGAGAATTTTGTGAGCAGCTCAACGAATATAAGCCAGGTATAGAAATTTATCTACAGTTTGATAGCTTTGAGGCCGATACGCTACTAGAACTTAGGGGCGCAGACCTCCGAGCCATCCGCCAGCAGGCCCTTGCCCGACTAAACGAACTTAATCTCTCCACTACGCTAGTGGTCACCGTAAAAAAGGGGTTAAACGATCATGAAATTGGCAAAATCATCGACTTTGCTCTACAACAGCGCTGTGTCCGTGGGGTAACGTTTCAGCCCATCCAGGCAGCTGGGCGGTTAGAAGGATTTGAGCCCAAACAAAATCGCTACACCCTCACCGAAGTTCGTCGTGCCATCCTGGAACAAACCCATCACTTTAACCCCCAGGATATTCTGCCGGTACCCTGTCATCCAGATTCCCTGGCCATGGCCTATGCCCTCAAAGTTCAGGGTAAGGTTGTCCCGCTAACGGGGTTATTTGACACGCCTACCTTTGTGGATATGGTGCCAAACTCAGTTTTGTATGAGCAGCATCCAGAACTCAAGCAACAAATTTTTGATTTGTTTTCCACCAGTCATTCTCCTAGCTCCGCTGCCACATCTCTAAAGCAGCTGCTCTGCTGCCTACCGTTAGTTCCAGTACCCACCGGATTCACCTACGAGAATATTTTTCGCATCATGATTGTGCAGTTTATGGATGCCTACAACTTTGATGTGCGCTCAGTCAAACGCTCCTGTATTCACATTGTTCATCCAGACGGACGCATTATTCCGTTTGATACCTACAATCTGTTTTATCGGGAGGGCAGCGCTGGACAAGCGATGGTCACAGCCTTACAGCAAAGTAGCAACATGCCAGGTATCACTGATTAAACAGCCATTATGACGAATAATCCTGATCAAAATGAAATAGCGCAGATTGTTGGTGGGTTTATGCTGCTCATGGCATTCCATAGCATCGCGGCTACGCTCATCTTTGCCCTGGGCTTTGGTATCGGGATGCTAATGGGAGGCTATAGTTTCCTGACTATATGGGTTGTGGGCTCCATGGGCTTTTTGTTTTGGCAGCTGCTTTATGTGATTCCGCTGGTGCTTCGGTTTAAACATCGTCGTCGGTTTGGCATGATGAAGGGCGTTATTGTTGGGGCCACCATCACTGCTTTGGTGAATGGGGCTTGTTTTGTGGCGGCGTTTGCTGGGTTTTAGTTAGATTGTTGCTGTCTCTCTTTCTTGAATGCTCCTTTGTTGATACTGCGGACGGGACAATCAAAAAATGAAACGCTAAGATTAGTACCTTAGGGTGTCATTTTTTGTAGGGATAGTTAACTAGTCAATAGGTATTTACCGTGGGTCTGACTTGTGAGCGGATGACTAATTTCATGGGCAAAGGGCAATGATTCAGCGCAGTAACGACCGGTTTGTGGCTCCGGCAGCTCAATCTATTCAGGCGGCTGTGCATCAGGTTATTGCCAAAGCATCCCTCAGCAATGAGCTTAAAGTTGCTTTTGTTAAAGTCGTTGTGGTGCTTATTTCTAGCATCTTAGATGTCTTGGTTTTCTTTTTTCCACAGCGTCTGATTGGTGAAGCGTCTGTCCCGCCTACGGTTGCCATTATTTCTATTGGCGCTTGTATTATTTATATGGGGTTTCTCATTGCCCTGCGACAGCCTTCTGCCTGGCGCTGGCTGCCCAAATTGCAGATCGTTATCCCTCTGTTTGACAGCCTATTGATCGCGCTCTTTATTACTAATATTTCGAGCGTTTTGGGAGACTCTCAGCCGCAAATTATTACTAACATTGCTGCATTTTGTTGTTTGCTGGCGGTATCGGGTGGCATTCGCATCAGACGGCAGGCGTCGGCTATTACGACGGTGCTGGCCCTGGCAAATTTTGCCTATGCTGCCTTTTTGTTTCGGTTGAATCCTGCGATCGCAATTTTTGCCCTCTTTACGATTCTTGGCACCGGGTTAATGGGGATGCTAACGTCTGACATTGTCCGTCGTCAGGGTAAAAACGAAGCGGGTCGCCTGCTGATGCAACAGTTTTTACCGGCCAATGTGGTTGAAGCTGCGTTTGAAACACCCACAGAACTCATAGAAGAACCCATGGCCTTTGATGTCACCATCATGATGACCGACCTACGCGGGTTTACCAACTATGCTGAAAAGCAAGAACCCGCTGCTGTGTTTAATTTTTTGAATCAGTTTCAAGGGCTGTTGGCCACCATTGTGGAACACCACGACGGCTGGGTCAGTACATTTATGGGGGATGGCATGCTGGCGGTCTTTGGGGCCCCTAAGGTGCTAGACAACCACGCCGACCATGCCGTGCAGGCGGCCCAGAAAATTTTAGCTGAGGTGAAACAGCTCAGTCCGTTACCCATTGGCATCGGGTTACATTCAGGGTCAATTGTTGCCGGCTGCCTGGGTACGGACGGCCATTTGGAATTCTCTGTTATCGGTGACACGGTCAATGTCGCTTCTCGCCTAGAGTCCTTAACCAAGGAGGTGGATTCCTCACTATTGATCAGCAAAGCGACCCAGCAGCGACTCAAAAGCCTCTCGCTGCAGTCCCTGGGTAAGTTGCCCATCAGAGGGCGCGATGAACACATTGAAGTCTTTGTGCTGCCCCCAGGTTAACTATCGGCCCTCCCCCATGCTCCTCTAACTGTTTGAGTGCTTCTGCACCTAACCCCTTGACAATTTTAGCTATTTTGACGATTATCGAAATATGCCCAATAGCCAGTCTGTTGAAGAAATCGCCGCCACATTTGCGGCCCTGGGACAGCCGTCACGACTTAACATCGTTCGGCTTCTCCTATCGGCCTATCCAAAAGGGCTACCCGCCGGCGAAATCCAACGGGAACTTGGCATTGCAGGGCCCACCCTGTCCCATCACCTCGACAAGCTCCGTCAGGTGGGTATTGTCCAGGCTGAAAAGGACCGTCAGTGGATTTGGTATAGCGTCCAGTCCGATTCCCTCAGGTATCTGATTGACTTCCTATTTGAGGAGTGCTGTACCCGCAACCGTGTCGTTAACCCCGAAACGTTGGAGCTAACTGACGTGGCGACCCCGATTCCCTGCAAAGATCGTCCCGATTAATCCCAAAATGTACGGACGTTCCACGGAACGTTTTCTCACGTACAGACGTTCCATGGAACGTCTCTTCAACTGTATTTTCAGGTCTTTTATTTTGATATTTCTCGAAATACCAAAGGACGTCTATTATGACCTCTACCGTACTCAATCGCTTTAACCGTAGTGTTCGTCAGCTGGATAAGGTCTTTGTGGCCATTATTTTGATCCTGCTGACCCTGGCCATCCTTGTGCCAGCCCAGGTATCCAGCAGCCTGGGGTTTATGGTCAAAAATCTGGTGCTGGTGTCCCCTTTCTTGCTGCTATCCATTGGCATTGCTGCCTATGCCCAGGCCAGCGGCGCGGATAACCTGATTGCCAAAGCTTTCCAGGGGCACATCTCTGTGATGATTGTGGTGGCGTCTCTGTTTGGGGCATTTTCCCCCTTCTGCTCCTGTGGTGTTATTCCCCTGATTGCGGCCCTCCTTTCCATGGGGGTTCCGGTCTCGGCGGTCATGGCCTTTTGGCTATCGTCCCCGCTGATGGATCCTTCCATGTTTATTTTGACTGTAGGAACGTTGGGGCTACAGTTTGCCATTGCTAAAACCGTCGCCACAGTGGCTATTGGTCTCCTGGGTGGCTTTGGCACCCTAGCCCTGATGAATGCGGGCATATCGACCGTTACCTTTAGAAACCCGCTGCGAAACGATGCGGGTAACGGGGGCTGTGGGGGTAACCGCGTGCGTAACCCCAAGCCGGTTGTGTGGAAATTTTGGCCTGAGTCTGAGCGCCGACAGACATTTTGGCAAGGGGCACGCAAGAATGCCTGGTTTCTAGGCAAGTGGTTGGCCCTGGCGTTTTTGCTAGAGAGTTTGATGCTGGTGTATGTTCCCAACGTGTGGATTCAGACCGTTGCTGGCAACGGCAGTCTGCTCTCTGTTGTGGGTGCGGCCCTGGTGGGTATTCCTGCCTATCTCAATGGTTATGCGGCTCTACCCCTAGTCGAAGGGTTAGTCAATCAGGGAATGGCTCCGGGGGCCGGCATGGCGTTTTTGCTGGCCGGCGGAGCCACCAGTATCCCGGCCATGATTGCCGTATTTGCCCTCGCCCGTCGTCCGGTGTTTCTGGCCTATCTGGGGTTTGCCTTTCTGGGTTCAGTGACTGCTGGGTTGGTTTACAGTGTCCTGTTTTAAGTTTAGGAAGACTTCCATGCATCCCATTAATGTTTTACCCGACGTTGCTCTCCAGCCCCACGATCCTATTTCTGAACAATGTCTTCAGCGGGGTCTGACGACGTTTCATCAGGCCTGTCACTGGGTCAAGGCTTTGCCCTATGGGGCTAACTCCAGCAGTGAGGATTCGCTGATTTTGTTTGAGGAGGGGTATGGTAACTGCACCACTAAGCACGGTGCGATCGCAAGACTCGCCCGCGCCCACCAACTTCCCATTGCAAAGCACCTGGGCTTCTACCGCCTCAATGACGACATCGTCACCGGAGTTACGGCCATTCTCCAGCCCCATGGGCTCGACTTTATTCCCCAGAGCCATTGCTTTTTGGTCTATGGCGACTATCGTGTGGACCTCACTGAGGATAACTGCAACGGTAAAAACAAAACCATCGAAGACTACGACTTTGTCGTTAAGGTGCAGCCCGACCTGACGGAAAACCAGCACCATGCCATCTACTGCGACCATCTGCAGCGCTACCACACCATTGCTCCCCAGCTAGAAACCCTAGGAAACGATCAGGTATTTGAGCTACTGATCAGTTGCGATCGCCAGCTCAAATATCAGTGCTCCATCATGGCCAGCTCCCTAGCTAACGCCGCCAGTTAGCGATTTATACCAGGATGATTGACTATCTACTGTTGCTAATCATCCTGGTTTTGCCAATTGCTTTGGGCATCAGCTTACTATTCAGAAAATGAAGGATGTAGGGGATAAAATGCATAAAGCAGAAATCAGCTGCCCGCCTGCCATATCAGTTCTAACTCCCACATCCCATAGTCTCTTTCCTATCCATGACCTTTGACCACAGACCTCGAATTCTCTTTCTCTATGGGTCCCTTCGTGAGCGTTCCTATAGCCGCTTTCTCGCCGAAGAAGCCGCTCGTATTATTGAAGACTTTGGCGCTGAGGTGAAATTCTTTAACCCTCGAGGCTTACCGCTTCATGGCGCAGAACCCGACACCCACCCCAAAGTTCAAGAGCTACGTGAGCTCTCCCTGTGGTCCGAAGGACACGTGTGGTCTAGCCCAGAACTACACGGCAATCTCTCAGGCTTAATGAAAACCCAAATCGACTGGATTCCCTTAAACATGGGTGGCATTCGTCCCACCCAAGGGCGTACCTTAGCCGTAATGCAAGTGTCCGGTGGGTCCCAGTCCTTTAACGCAGTTAACTCTATGCGCATTTTGGGTCGCTGGATGCGCATGTTTACCATTCCCAACCAGTCATCTGTCGCCAAAGCCTATCAAGAATTTCACGACGATGGCACGATGAAAGAGTCAGCCTACCGCGATCGGGTCGTAGATGTAATGGAAGAACTCTACCGCTTCACCCTACTGCTACGAGACAAGGTAGACGAGTTAACCGACCGCCATAGCGAACGAAAAGCGGCGGCGGCCAAAAAACTAGAAGCAACAGCCAAAAAAGCCTTGAGCTAACGCCTACACAATCCTAAATAATCAATCGGTTTGCTACGCCCATAGTCGTTTCCACCTAAAGCATTTAGCGATCACCTATGTCCTAAACTATGGGCGCCAGGGTATAAATCAACCACTCAACATACCGATGACGGGTCATCTACTCAGCACCTTATAGTAAGCAATATCAGCTAGCCACGGCGGTATCCCAGTCGCGGGTGATTTAGAAAATGAATCGAACAATTAAACGCTCCATAGGGCAGCACCTTAAAAATAAGATCATCCTTAAGATCAGCAACACCGGAATATGATTTATCTTGTGAGCAACTAGCACCTGACGAAAAGTGGTTTAACAAATCAGAAGCTATGATCCTGCTACCCAGAGGGAATACTCCAAATATACTCCTATTTCTTCAGCCCAACTTTAGAAATAAGCGCCTAATATTTTTTGTTGATTAACAAGGCTTTCAACAGCCAACAGTTTCTCTATTTCGAGTTTCCCTTAAGTGTATCCTGCTACTACTTTTGTTCTTAACTACTCTTATGACCAAGACATCCAGTATCGGTATCAGCCTAGATGCAATGGCTTCCATCCTATGGAAACCATTGATAGAGCGAGGGCTGTTATCAAACTTGGCTCGTCTGTAGCGCCCATGCACAGACGCTCCTTGGTGTTCTGGTTTTACCCAGTTAGTTATGCCCTAGGACATTGACGGCATGTCATCGGCAGCTAACAAAAAATCTTCGTAGAACAGCCTCACATTGCACAACGATGAAGGCTCTCTCAACGTGGGCTGAGCAAGCCTTCACATGTCATTTTTAACAATCCTATATAAGCAGCTATTGTGATAAACTCCCCAGTGGTTAAACACAGAGAGCACAAGCCTCGCATTTTAGTGATCTCTGTACGAGGATTCCGGTTTCAGGTAGCTAACTGCAGCATTTACGAATTTGAAGACATGCTTTGCAGTTTGGAAGGCGCTCAGCTATACGCCCCTGAGCAGGAATTCCCAGTAGCCAGAGCAATGTACCGTGTTGCTAAATATGCTACTCGTTCCGATCACATTGCCAGTAGTGTCTCACCTTTTCCCACTGAAATATTATTAGAAAACGAATACGATTTCCTGTTTGCCGTTTTAGACAATCCTTGGCAAATGCACTTGTTAGAATCTATCAAAAACTGGCGAGATAAGTGCCGCTATAAAGCTTGCTACATTATGGAAACATGGAAGCCCAGTTTTGATGACTGGCGCTTAGCCTACGAGCCATTTAAGAACTTTGATCAGATATTTTCAGGAACCGTCCACTGTGTTGAAGCCCTAGCAAAGGCCACGGGCGTACCTTGTGGTTATCTGCCTCCAGGGGTCAATGCCCTTAAGTTTTGTCCTTATCCCAATCCGCTACAGAGAGTAATAGACGTCTGTTGTGTTGGTCGTCGTTCTCCAAAAGTTCACCAATCATTATTCCAACATTCTCAACAAGACCATAGTTTCTATTACTACTATGACACTGTTAAAAATCAAAATTTAGAAATTGAAAATGCCCAAGAACATCGCGCTAAGCTCATTAGCCTCCTGCAAAGGAGTCGCTATAATATTGCTGCCCATGCTAAATTCAACTCCATAAAAGAAACGGGGGGTTGTCAAGAAATTGGCAGTCGTTTTTTTGAAGGCGTAGCTGCTGGGACAGTTATGCTGGGTACACCTCCTAAAGGGGATGCATTTCTGCGCTATTTTGACTGGGAAGATGCGGTGGTTAAGGTTGATTTCCAAGAGCAGGATGTTCTTGACATCATTCAAGAATTTGATGCACAGCCTGAAAAAATAGCCAGTATTAGCCGTCGCAATATTGTTAATGCTCTACTTAAGCACGACTGGGTTTATCGCTGGCGAGCTGTTCTAGCCACCTTTGACTTTAAGCCAAGCCAGGCAATTATTGAGAGAGAGCAATATTTACAGACATTAGCTCACAGTGTTAATTCTGTCATTAACCCGACCATAAAACAGATACCATTCACCAAACAGTCTGAGCAATCAGGACTTGAAATTTCATAGATCCCATTGAAAGCGTTTGGGGTTTACACAAGAATGCCCCATAGCGCCTGCGCCAATCCTTACCTCTGTCAAGGCAATGGTTATCTCCACCAGACTTAAAATAGAGCAGCAACGGCGAAAATGTCCTAATGCATTAGGACATTTTCGCCGTTGCTGAATTAACCGATGAGCCCATCGGTTAGATAGATCTTAGGGTTTCATTGTCTTTTAGAGAGTTCTACACGCCTACGCCTGTAAAGACATCAGCTGAGAAACGGTCTTAAACTGATATCCTTCCTGAGTCAGCTTTTGTAGCACTGTCTTAGTTGCCGCCACAGTTTGGGAGCGATTACCACCACCATCATGCAAAAGAATAATGGAGCCAGGCTCCACATTGCGAATGATTGAATCCGCAATTTCGTCTGGATCAGCCGTTTCATAATCCTTAGGATCAACATTCCAAAGAATATTGGCCTTTTGTCTGCGAGCAAGCTCCCAAGGTAACTTGATACGTTTTAGGCCATAGGGAGCGCGAAAATGTATGCTTGAGCGAACACCTAAATTAGACAATATATCGTCCGTCTTTTGAATTTCTGAGCGTACGGTCTCAAAACTCAGGTTTACCAACTTTTTGTGAGAGTACGAATGATTACCCAACTCGTGTCCTTCAGCAAGCATACGACGGGTCGTTTCTAGATTGTCTTCAATGTTTTTACCGATAGCAAAAAAGGTAGCTTTTGCATCAAACTCTTGCAGCACATCCAGCAGACTATCTGTGTAAGGAGGATTAGGACCATCATCATAGGTCAACGCTAACACCCTTTCATCAGTGTCTACACAGCTGATCATTTTTCCAAATAGCTGAAACTTATAGGAAGTTGCCAGCCAATTGAGAGCATAGCGAATTAAAAAGATCAATAAGACACTCGAAATCAGGAGTGGAGCTAGGAAAGAAATCATCTTGTTAAACAAATTAGTCGATTCTCAGGGGCTAATTGTCCGTATCTTTCAGAAGATGAAGCACAGATGAGCTCACCTTCCTAAAATAACCATAAAGACTTAGACGAATAGGAATAAATTAAGATTCGGGTGCATTGAACATACTAGACATGATAGGACCGCTCGCTGACTGATATGGATGTCCCTAGACAGTGGAACTACACTAGCTAAGTTTTTTAAAGCCATGAGGCAGTCTACATTGCGAAGTACACTGCTTCATCAGCCTAGGAAGATTCATCACGATAGCTTAAAGGTATGATGAACCTAACCAGCCATCTACCTTAGAACGTGATGGTGACCATTCAGTCAGTTTCAAAAATCCGACGACTCAATGGGTTAGGAGCTTATCAACGGATTGTTTAATAAACGCCTCATCTTCAGAATTTTGATAGGGATTACCTGCCCGGTGTCCCCAGATTGAGGGAATCGGGCAGTAGCTACTCTTAGACACCAGCTTCGCTTCTAACTCACAGTCTTCTGGCGTAAAGTACAGATCCGTCGTAGCCGGCATCACTAATGTTTGTGCCGAAATCGATGACATGGCCAACACATAATCCCCTTTGTAAATCGGATTATTGCCCACATCACAGTGCAGCCATGTTTCAATCATCGCTAGCAAATTATGGGGATCACGCCGCCGGTAACCAGCCTCCCAGCTGCGTAGCAAATAGTCTTCTAACGACTCATACCCCCACTTTAGGTAGGGCTTTGCTCGATAATAGGCCTGGGAAGCAGCCCAGCTGGCATAAATCTGAGTAAATGTGTGAAATCCCTTCTCTGGAATCCCCTCAAATCGCTCGCCATTCCAAGCAGGATCCCCCTGTAAAGCGGCCCTCAGACTATATAAAAAAACTCGGTTATGATCCGTGGTCTTAGCTGTGCCACAGAGTGCCGCTATTCGCTGTACCCGCTCAGGATAAAGAGCTCCCCAGTGATACCCTTGCTGTGCCCCCATAGACCAGCCGTAAACCAGAGCTAGGGTTTCGATCCCTAAACTATCCAATAGAGCTGCCTGGGCCCGAACGTTATCATAGTGGGTGAAATAAACACCCGGTTGTGCAGCGTCCTCACTGTTACTGGGCGAGGTGGAAAGACCATTGCCAAACATATTTGGCATAATCACAAACCAGTTTGTTGGGTCCAAAATTCCGTCTGGACGAACCAACCAATCCACATCACTATGCTGTGCACCATAGGATGTTGGGTATAGCACCCCATTACTTCGCTCAGAATTCAACTCTCCATAGGTCTGGTATATTATCTCCGCCTCAGGCAGTACCACCCCGCATTGCAGCGGAAAATCCTTTAGAATAAAGCTGTTAGGAGATGTCATTTCTTCTACTCAAATAGGTGTTGTTAATCAAGTTCCAGACACCGATAGCCTTTATGCTTTCACCGGGTAAAACTTAAGTTCAAAGTCTGTGGCGCTAGGATATTGAGCCTAAAAGGCAAACACCGGTATGTATCTCTTAGTCCAATCCTGCGATTATTGCTCGATTCACCCCCACATAGCCTGAATCCACCCGTGTAAAATACGCCCTTAAGCTCTGATGAGCGCTAGGCAATGCATGGAACGGAATTGAGGGATACATGTGGTGTTCGGCGTGATAGGGCATATTCCACATTAAAAAACGCACAGGCCATAGGGTTAATGTGGTCCGTGTATTGGTCAGAGGATTGTTGTTATTCGTACACCCCATGTGTTCAGCAATGAGCACAAACCGCAGAAAGGGTTGTCCAACAGCCAGGGGTAACAACCAGTAAATTACTATTAGCCAAGGATGACCTAGAGCTGATGAAATAAAAGTAACGGAGAGGTATGCTGCCAATTGCAAACGGGTTGAGCGGATAACGTCTGCATGGGAGCTTTCTGGCAAAAAGTAACAATCATCCACCTTGCCCAAGGCTACTTTCAGATGCCCGATAATCTTGTCGCGCCACCAGGGAATACCGCTGAGCCGCCACAGATACTGCCCCAACGTTTCCGGATTTGGATCATCTAGCTCAGGATCTTTGCCTGCAATCTGGGTATAGCGATGGTGCCACTTGTGGTACTGCCGATAAAATGTGCTGTTATAAAACGACAGAAAACCGGTCCACCAGGCCACCACATCATTAATTTTAGGATTGGCAAATGCCGTCCGATGAACACATTCATGGGTGGGACAAAACATCATGGCCAGACCAATCCCATAAATCAGAAGAGCCGGTAGCTGAAGCCACCCAGACAAGCTTCCCCAGAGGAAACCACTAACTCCGAGCAAGACCAAATGTAAAGCTAATCTAACGAAACCCGCTGTGTTGGTGCGCTGGTTTAGTGTCTTAAGCTTACGGACAGCTAAGATTTTATGAGGCTTTGACACTGATACTTTGAGAGGTTGAGCCGAGTCAGTTACCATCTTTGTAAATACTTATTGACCAAGCGCCCATATATCTAGATCTGTGATCTGTTGCGGCACTTGTTATAACAAGTAAAAATTAGCACACCAGAGCTGGTATAACAAGTCTACGCAATATTTTGGCAAATCCTGACATAGGCCATTCTTTGTATGTCGTCGACGTCTGTTCCTCTACATATCAGTATTTCAGAGAAGCTACGCCATCAGATTGAGGTAGGCGACTATTTGCCTGGTGAAAAATTACCCAGCGAACATCAGCTGATGAAAACCTTTAGTGTCAGTCGTATTACCGTTAGACGAGCTGTTGCTAACTTGGTTAATCAAGGACTGGTTAAATCACAGCAGGGTAGGGGGGTATTTGTGACTCCTCGTCAAAAGGTGGCCTATTCGCTGTCTAGTCCGTTAATTTTTTTAGAACAGGACCTCACGCGCAAAGGAATTCAATTTACATTTGAAAATCTCACATTTAGAAAAGTTTGTCCTGCGAAACATATCCAAACAAGTTTGCAGCTCATCGGTAAACCAACAGTTTACTTGCAAAAAAAACTGTTGCGCATGGACGGTGCAGTTGGTGCGGTTGATGTCAGCTACATTGTGTTAGAGCTGGGGCAAGAGCTAGGTGCTCAGCTTAAGGGTCAAATGACATTTCCTACCCTTGAGGCCCATGGGATAGTGATTGAACAGATTGATGCTGTGATTGAATGCACCCATGCCGACTATGAAATGAGTGGTTATTTGGAAGTTCCCCTGGGACAACCGCTAATTGTTTATCGGTACACCACGTATACGACTGGCCAGCGACCCATTTTATATGGAGAAACAATCTCGCGGGCCGATCGCTTCTGCTACTCCCTCTCAATTGAAAAAGAAGGCCCGCTGACCCATTAAAGCCGATGACGAGATTTGAACTCGTGACCGCTCGATTACGAATCGAGTGCTCT
>ERZ1740065.57-NODE-57-length-48704-cov-16.681432_pt1 | contig 48704 bp, 45 predicted proteins | sample MGYA00581738_ERZ1740065 | MGnify/ENA primary metagenome ERZ1740065 (study PRJEB43018, sample SAMN04849749) | marine metagenome | isolation source: floating plastic debris | place: Pacific Ocean | collected 2008-09-01 | study: EMG produced TPA metagenomics assembly...
TATCTGGTGAGGCCAATGTTCTGATGCACTAGAACATTGGCGGATCACATATGCGATCACACTGACGCTGTAGCGTAATGCTTTCAAGGGCTGTGAATTGCCTTAACCAATGTGACCAACGTGATCAACCCATCACAGAGGCCTTTAAAAATAGGCAAAAAAAGCAGGGAGGTAGATTCTACCTCCCTGAAATGCCTACTATATGCTCACTAGACGCTGCTAGTAGTAGGTAGCTCCAACCATGTGTACCTACTACATTCACAGACCAAACTTATTTAACTTTGTTCCGGATCCTCTACATAGTCGGCATCTTCAAAGTCAGCAGTTTCTGCATCCATCTCATCTTTAAATCCCCGCAGGGTTTTTCCGAGGGCACTGCCCAATTCAGGGATTTTCTTGGGTCCAAAAACTAAAACGGCGACAACGGCAATAATGCCCACCTCTGGCCAACCTAAACCGAACATGGCACCTTTCCATGAATGTCTCAACTACTATACCGCAGCTAATTAGAGCCTCATCAATGGATACCCGTATGTTTGTGCCCAGGCGCTGTGACATATGCTGTGACATTTACAGCGCCTGAGCTGTGTTTGACAACTAGTTGACCACTAGTTGTTGTAACGCTGCTCTAGCCAAACGCGTAGGGCGTCTTCGGAGGAAAACTGATGCTGCTGATTGCCCACTGGGTCGTACACGCACCATTGACTGCCCTGTTTGGTTTCTTTTGTCCAAATGCGTGGCTGACTTCCTGTGGTTAGTGTGTGAACCAACCAGCTACCAGTGGTGCTTAGTAATTTGCTGGCGGCTTGTCGGATTTTTTGTGATGGGGTGGGCTGCCATAGCCGTTCTAGCTGATGACGTTGTATTTCAAGCTTTTGTAAGTTGGAGGAATAGCTGTTCATAGGGCCCTCCTAAGGGAGTAAGCGATTGCATACCAACTAATCTAGGGATGAAACTTGGGATCAACAAAGCATGAGATAGATGGGAGCTATCTACAAAATTAATAGAGGTGAGTATGGGATTTGGATTGAAAGTTTCAGGGTAGAGCGGGGGCAATAGATAGGGCGGTGGATCGATGGCTCCTATCCTGTAGAATACTGGGCGGCCCATCATGCGTTTGCGATGAGAAAGCTTTATTTTCTTCTGCCAGGAACCTCCCGCTCATTTAATTGTGGTGGGCTATTTGCTGAGTTAAATACCTTCAAATTAGCTCAACAGATTTGTGAGGCGGAGGTGGTTACCTATCGCCAGCGAGAAGAGAACCATCCGTTTATTGATGATCTGTTGCAGCAGGCCGATCTTCGGCGCTGTATTTTTATTGTCAGCTGGGGCTTTGATGTGCCTAAACAGCTGAAAAAACTCTCCCGGTGCCATGTGGTATACCATGCGCATAGTGCAGGCTATGGCTTTTCGGTGTCTCCCCAGGTGCCGATTCTGGCGGTTAGTCGTAATACGATGGGGTATTGGGGGATGCGATCGCAAAATTCCCTGATCTACTGGCTCCCCAACCAGCTTCCGGCTGAGGTAACCAATCGCCACATTAATCGGGATATCGATGTATTAGTACAAGCAAGAAAGTCTTCCGAGTATGTAACTAATCAGCTCATACCTGAACTAAAAAAGAGATTTAATGTTGTTGTTGTTGACTCATTTGTCGACGATCTGATGGGTTTGTTTAATCAAACCAAAGTCTATCTCTACGATTCCGCTGAGTACTGGGTGCAATATGGTCTAACAGAAGGATTTGGGCTGCCGCCGATGGAGGCCCTAGCCTGTGGCTGTCAGGTGTTCTCCAGCGTCAATCATGCCCTGGCCGACTATCTTGACCCAGGAGAGAATTGTCATAAAATAGCAGGCTATGCCACAGGTTACGATGTGCAGCGGATTGCCACAGTGTTAGAAAACTGGCAGCCTAACAGCTTACCTGAAAACTTTTTTGCGCCCTACCGCTCTGAGCAGCTAGTGCCTCGATTAGAACATATTCTCACTGAACTCAATCAATTCTTTGACTATCGACAGCAATATTCCTCAGATATTCCCAGCCTGACCCGCCAGCGACGGATTTATTTGTTCTACAAGCGAATTCAGACAAAACTAAAAAAGCTTAAACAGTAAGTGGGTGCACTCAATCTTCTATACGTATGATTTAAGGTCTACCCTCTACATTTCTCCTGCATCTTCTTCATCTGCTGTACAAGATATTTAGTACGACCTAGTTTAGCTACGTTATAGAGTCGATCAAACTCTCGTTTAAAGTGTTGAGCTACGGTGGTATTTTCAATGACCAACAGATTCTCATCGTTTGTATGGTTCGCCGCGTTACTCCAGTTGTGGGAGCCGATAATCACCTGACGATTATCCAGTAAGGCAAATTTGTGGTGTAGTTTGTCTCCATCAGCTAATTCCGGATAGCCAACGGTGGTGATGGTGTCTTTCCATACACGGTTGTCTTTCTCATATTGGCAGCGGTGATTGGGCAAAGCCAGTCCCAGCATATCTAAGGCTTCGCTGTAGCTGCGATAGATAAAGCTACGATCGATGAGGGTACGGATTTGGAGGGAGGGATTGAGTTGTAGAGCATCGGCAATGCCTTGGTCAGTAAACACAAATAGGGCCAAATCTACCGATTGGCTCGCTTGGCTGAGGGTGTTGGCAATTACGCCATTGGTCGTGTGCTCACGGGGACTATTAGCCCGATGGGGAGAAAATTGTACGGTGATCTGACCGTTGGGCAGATTGACTGTTTTGAGTGGGCGTACCGGTTTGGGTGAGCCAAAGAGACTGTTGACCTGACCGCCAGGGCCGTCTCCCCACAGCAGGTTAAACTCATCGATATAGGCCGTGGCTAGCTCGACATTGTCAATGCGTAGCAGGGCATTGGCATTACCTCGACTCTCGGGGACGAGCCAGTCTCCATGGATGCCCGAGAGGGTAAAGTTGGCAGAGCCGGTAATCACCTGACGACCGTCCACCACCATAAATTTGTGGTGCATCAGACCGCTGCCTTTAGTGCCGTCGTCCGTATCATTCACCATCGGTATAGCTGCTTGTTGCAACATCAGGATGGCATCACGTTTGGCTGCCTCGTCTGAGGTGATGTGCCCATCGCCGTTGATGTCACCAAATGCAGACAAATTTTCGTATTTACCTCGACTATGGTTGTCCTGTTGGCGAATCCACGCTGTGTCGTGGTGACTCCACCCATCACTATACTGATTATCTAAAATTACTCTGACTGTTACGCCAGTCTGAGCCTTGTAAATCAGGGCTTGCGCCACCAGTGGTAGGTTTAGCTCCTGTACAGCTATATCAATAGATGTGGTTGCCTGGTTGATGGCGTCGAGCAGGATCTGCTCCAGATTGTCGCCAGACCGTTGGATGCGGCGATAGGGATCTTGATAGCTGTTGGTGTCTGCCTGGTTAAAGAAAACTTGAATATGAGGATCTTGGGGCAGCGGTGGCGGTTTGTGGCTACTCTGCCAACCCAGACAAACAAATCCCAGACCTGTAAGGGCAATCAGACCCAGCCCAGCTTGAACTCGATTTAGCATTGCATCCTAATGATTTCTTTAGACAGTTCCTAGTGAGCCCTGCCGGCCTGTCTAATTAGCTATCTAAATTCCCCATATCCCTTGGTTATCTGCGAGTAGGGCCATTCGGGCTGATCGTTCTATGCAAGTTTCTGGGCTGGTTTCACCCCCCGTTATCCCTGGCAAACGTGTCCACTGATACGATTAATAACGCTATGCTGATGACACATTAAAAACGCTAGTTTGCCATGCCAACGCCTGAAACTTTTCTCGAAGCCACCAAGTGGATGGGTATCGCCACGTTAGCCTTGACAGCGCTAACGGCACTGGCGTTTTTAACTAAGTGGGGTATTCGGTTTCGGCTGGTGGGTGCAAGCGCTTTCTGTGGTGTATTAACTGCAGGGTTCTTGGGTCTAAGCTTTCAGCCGTTGGTGCCCATTACATTTGAAGGCTCAGTTCCCTACACAACTGTTTTTGATTCTGGTGCTTCCCAGCTGGTGATTGCGGTTCCGGCCGATATTACCGATGCTCAGCTGGAGGCCACCCTACAGCAGGCGGCCGTCAATTCGTTTAACCCCAGCCGGTTGAGCGGTGGTGTTCAGGGTGCGATGATTCGAGCTCGGGCCATTGTTCATCGTGACCCCGGTATCTCTGATTTGGTCTATTTAGGTCAGGTAAAGCCCGATGCTGATGCCGAGCTGGGTTACCGCGTTGTCCTTGACCGTTCTGCGTTAGCGAAGGCCCGAGCGAGTAGCTAGGGTGGCTAATCTTGCTCCGATTGATTGGGTGTCTGTTCGCTACAGCCGATGCCCGTGCTCTCTTCTGAGTCTTTTAAAGCGTCTTTGAAGTCTGTTAATAATCAACTATGTCTACGTTATCGACACTGATGGTGGCACCCGCCCAGGTGGTGCGAGGTTCAGGCATCTTATCCCAGTGTGGCTCGCTGATTTCTAGATTGGGACAGCGACCCCTTGTGGTTGGTGGGGATCGTACCCTGCAAACGTCAGCATCTTTTTTGGCCGATATCAGCCAGCTCAAAATAGCCAAAGCTTCCTATCAGAACGATTGTTGTGAAACCTCCCTAACCCAGCTACGTCGGTTGGTGGATGAGCACAGGGCTGACCTGATTATTGGTGTGGGCGGTGGCAAGGCTCTGGATACGGCTAAGTTGTTGGCCCACCAAACCCAGCTGCCGGTTGTCACTATTCCCACATCGGCGGCTACCTGTGCAGCTTGGACCGCATTATCTAATGTGTATTCTCAGCGCGGGGCCTTTCGTTACGATGTGGGGCTGCCCGTCTGTCCGGATTTGTTGTTGCTGGACTATGACCTGGTGGCCACGGCTCCTAAGCGGACATTGGTGGCTGGGATTGGGGATGCGATCGCAAAGTGGTACGAAGCTTCCGTCAGCAGCGGCCATTCGTCCCAAGCCCTAGTTATTGGTGCAGTGCAGCAGGCCAGGGTGTTGCGGGATATTCTCTTTCAAAAATCAGCGGCTGCCCTAGAAAACCCAGGCGGGGACGACTGGCGCGAAGTCGTTGATGCCTCGGTGCTGATGGCCGGGGTGATTGGTGGCATGGGGGGGGCACAATGCCGCACCGTGGCCGCCCATGCTGTCCACAATGGCCTGACTCAAATCCCAGCTAGCCACAGTATGCTCCATGGCGAAAAAGTTGCCTATGGTATCTTAGTTCAACTGCGCTTAGAGGAAATGGAGTTGGGTAACTCTCTAGCCGCAACGGCACGTCAGCAGTTACTCCAGTTTTATGGCCAAATTGGTTTGCCCATGACCCTCAGCGATCTGGGCTTAGCAGAGATGTCTTTAACCGATCTACGGCAGGCGGCTGAGTTTGCCTGTCAGTCAGGTTCAGACATTCACCATTTGCCCTTTGAGGTGAGTTCTCAGCAGGTAATGGCGGCGATGGTGTCCACCACGGCTCCCTGTCAGCGGGCCGACTCGTCCGTACCCAACCTAGCAACCCCTAAATCACCGTCACACCCGTCATCAGGAGGTAAGGTATGACCCCAGCTTGGATGAAAAAAGCACAGCGACTGGAGCAGCTACCCCCCTATGCTTTTGCCCGTCTAGATGAGCTAAAGGCAAATGCCCGAGCTCAGGGCCTTGACCTGATTGATCTGGGGATGGGAAATCCCGGTGGTCCCACCCCCGCCCCGGTTGTGGAGGCTGCCCAAAAAGCCCTGGCCGATCCTAGTCAACACGGCTATCCTCCCTTTGAAGGTACCGCCAGCTTTCGCCATGCCATTACCGATTGGTATCACCGGCGCTATGGGGTCAGCCTCGATCCTGAAGGCGAAGCGCTGCCCCTATTGGGGTCCAAAGAAGGGCTGACCCATCTGGCCCTGGCCTATTTAGATCCCGGTGATACGGTGCTGGTGCCGACGCCGTCTTATCCGGCTCACTTTCGGGGACCTGCGATCGCAACTGCCCACATCCATCCCCTGATGCTGACGGCTGAAAACGACTGGCTGATTGACATCTCCACCATTCCAGAAGATGTCGCCCGTCGGGCCAAAGTTCTGTACTTTAACTATCCCAACAACCCCACCGGGGCAACCGCTCCCCGCGCCTTCTTTGAAGAGATCGTCGCCTTTGCCAAGCATTACGAAATCATGCTTGTCCATGACCTGTGCTACGCCGAGTTGGCCTTTGACGGTTATCAGCCCACCAGTGTTCTAGAAATTCCAGGGGCCAAAGAAATCAGCGTCGAGTTCCACACCCTATCCAAAACCTACAACATGGCCGGTTGGCGAGTAGGTTTTGTGGTCGGTAACCGCCATATTATCCAGGGGCTGCGTACCCTTAAAACCAACCTTGACTACGGCATTTTCTCCGCTATCCAAACCGCTGCAGAAACGGCCCTAAACCTGCCCGACTCCTATCTTGAAGAAGTGCGCCATCGCTACCGCACCCGTCGCGACTGTCTGATTTCAGGGCTGGCGGGGCTTGGTTGGGATGTCCCTAAGACCAAAGCCACCATGTATCTGTGGGTCCCCTGCCCCCCTGAAATGACCGCCGCTGATTTTGCCTTGTATGTCTTGCAAAAAACCGGTGTTGTCATGACTCCAGGCAGTGCCTTTGGCGAAGGTGGCGAAGGCTATGTGCGCGTCAGCCTGATTGCGGAAGAAGACCGTCTCAATGAGGCAATCCAGCGTTTAGAGGAGGTGGGAGTCCGCTATCCCTCACCGGTCACGGTTTAAAACACCAGCTGTTGTCCCCTGTGGGAGCCCTGGTTGCTGCTGGGTGGCTCACTTTCTCGAGGCCAATGGGGTGGGCGATGGGGCCTTTGCCGTCAAAATTGCTAGCTCAAAATTGCGCGCCAGTCTGAGCTGCATCGGTCCCAAATGATTAACGCTGCTAAAGTCAGCTTCTTTCACATCCGCCTGCCCAAAATAGGCCTGACGGATCACACTGTCAGCTAAATTTGCCTTTGCCAAATTGGCATGGCCAAAGTAAGCCTCAGTCAAATTTGCCTGGGATAGGTAAGCGTGGTACAAATTCGCATCGGCTAAATAGGCCTGTTGCAAATCAGTGCCAATGAGACAACAGTGACTCAGATTAGCGCCCTGAAAATTGGTTTCACTCAGGTTGGCTTCAAACAAATAAGCTCGACTCAAGTTAGCGCTGCTCAAATACGCTAGCCGGAGGTCAAAGCCCGCCAAATCAGCGCCCTTCAAATCGGCCGCCCTCAAATTTGGTCGAATTCTAGTATTTTGCTGACGCCAGCGGTTCCAAACCCGGGCTCCGGCGTTCAATATTTCTAAATGCTCTGGGTGGGCCATGCTGTGGGGTTAGTCAGGGGGCATGTTGCTCAGAGAAAAAAATTCTGGCTCATAACGCTGCTGACATCACCGTCGGCCACGTCGCCACTAGAAACACCACTGTTGCAATCATAGACAATACTCCAGCGATAACGTTTCCTAACAGGGAACTTACAACGATCGCTAAGCTGACTTTGGCCCCCAGTTTGCAGCGGGCTGGTAGTGCTAAGTCTCGACGGTGGAGCATTTCGCCGACAAAGGCCCCAATCATTGACCCAAATAACAAACCAAAAATGGGACCGCCCACCGGTAGGGCAGGTAGCAGCCCCAGCAGCCCCAAGATCATGCCGATGACTGCGCCGATTTGGCCCCAGTTGCTAGCCCCAACTTTTTTAGCCCCTAGATAGCCAGCCAGGTAGTCAATGGCCGTGGTGATAACAAAAATCGCAATGGCAATCCCCAGGGCAACATAGACCGCTTTGCTAAAGCCTGCGATCACACCCCATACCGCAATAGCAGCCACAATTAGCCCAATCCCTGGAAATGCCGGTACAAATGCACCGATAATGCCAGCTCCCATGACAATGAGCAGGACCCAATAGAGAATAATCAGCCCTATAGCCATTTTGGTCGGTCTATGTGTGTTACTTACCTGTACTCTAACGGTCGCTTGTCTGGACTGACAACGACCCTTAAACCCCATTCAGTTCGGTATTCTCTACTGGCTGAGGGCCTTTAAAGACTTTTGGAGTTCCCCATTCTCTACTGACTGAGGGCCTTTAAAAACTTTTGGAGTTCACCTAGCAGCGTTTTCTTCGGTTTAGGCACATCGCTGTCTTTCGTGTCTCCATAAAGGACCTTTTCCAGGGCTTCACTAGACGGGCGTTGGGGAAGTTCTGCCTTGAGTTCGTACTGTTCGCCCACGTCTTGCCAAATTTGCCAGCCCTGGGGATGGCGGTGGAGCACGGCGGCATCGGGCATGGGGCGATAGTAGTAGGACGAGGTCAGGGTGCTTAAGAAGCGCTCGCGTATTTGGCGAGCGGCGTAGCCAATACCGACGATACTGACGTCTTCTAGCTGGGGGTTCAGCAGAATGACCGGACGGTCTTGGGCGTCATTACAGAGTTTTTCCACATCTGCGACTTCGACAGAGGAGGGGTTGACGATGAGAAAGGCATCATCGTCGGGGTCGACGGTGGCTTGGATTTCGTTGATGCCGCGGATCGTGAAGTCTGGATTGTTCCAGTCGCGTTTGGCGAGAGCGGCGGCTCCGGCATCGGGGAAGTAAACTTTGAACTGCATTCCTAGGTCTTGGAACAGACTAAGAAAGCGTTCGGCAATGGGCTGCTGCTTGAGTTCTGGGATCACCATTTCTACCTGTAGACGGGTAACGCCATCTGCGATCGCAGCCTTAGTAGAAACAATGGCCTGATCAATGGTTTCCTCAAGGCTAGTCGGCAGGTCAGACATGGTTAAAATTTTTGTTCTCAGTAGCTAATCAGTCACCCTGATTATCTGCTTTTTTGTACCGCTAGACCGTTGAGTTTAGTCATGGGGTTACCATTGACAGTTGGCATTGGTGCTTACTGACCGCAGGTGTAGGCAAGGGGGCAGCCGTTATGGGTAGGATGATGACTTTCCAAGTTTGCTCCCCTCAAGGTCCTATGAGCCAGGGGTTGGGCGTAGCGTTCGCTGAATGATTTTTCGCTAAATGATTTTATGACTGATGCTTGGTGAGAAACCGATCGAGCTGGTTGGCAAAGGTTTCGCGATCGCGACTGCTCATTGCTGGTGGTCCACCGGTTTCAACGCCGCTACTGCGCAGAGATTCCATAAAGTCACGCATCGAGAGCCGTTCTCGAATATTGCGCCGATCGTAAAACTCTCCCCGAGGATTCAGCGCATAGCCACCTTTTTCAATGGCATTGGCTGCCAGGGGGATATCTGCTGTAATCACCAGGTCACCGGTCGCCATCTGCTGCACGATGTAGTTATCTGCCACATCTAAGCCCGAGCGTACTTGCACCGATTCAATATAGGGAGATGCGGGGATTTGGAGCGGTGCATTGGCCACCAACGTTAGGGGTATCTGTAACCGCTTAGCGGCTCGATACAGAATCTCTTTAATTACATTGGGGCAGGCATCTGCATCAACCCAAATTTTCATATGACTTCAGTTACTACCGTTGCTGATTTAGACGATGAACCGAGCGGTTAGACATACCATAGGACAGCATTTTTCCGATCAAACCAACCCTCTCCAGGAGCAGCAACACCCAGTCATTTAATCCCTGCCGTAACTGGCTGACTCGCCATTACCCGATTAACAATTTGCTTCAGCACCATGGCTGCCCAATCCACATCAGCGTCCGTAGTCTGGTGTCCTAGGGTAAGCCGAATGCCTGTTTTCGCCGCCCCATCGCTAAACCCCATCGCTTTTAGAATCGGACTCGGGGTTAGCTGACCGCTATGGCAAGCCGATCCCGCGCTAATCCCGATCCCCGCTAGGTTCAATTGACGTACTAGGGTTTTTCCCGTGACCTCTTGCCCATCTGCATTGGGGAGATAAAAACTGACATGGTGGGGGAGTCGCTGCTGTGGATGGCCCGTGAGGACTAGCTCAGGATGGCTTTGTAACTGCTCAATTAATCGCTCCCGCAGTCTCAGCAGGCGTTGATTTTCTTGATGGAGCTCTTGAATAGCTAGGTCTGCCGCCGCGCCAAACCCGGCAATAACAGGCACTGCCTGGGTCCCAGAGCGTAAATTATTTTCTTGCCCGCCACCGTTGAGTAGCGGCATGAGTTCAGCCCCTGGTTTTACATAAAGTGCCCCCGCACCTTGGGGACCGTAAAGCTTGTGGCTAGAGATGGAGAGTAAATCTACGCCCAAGTCCCGCACATTAAGGGGCAATCGCCCAGCCACCTGGACTGCGTCGGTATGGAAGAGCGGGGTCGCAAGCCCCCCGGCTGCTTGAATGACGGCCGCCAGCTCGCTAATAGGCTGCAGCGTACCCACTTCACTTTGACCATAAATGACCGATACCAGCACCGTATCTTGGCGCAGCGACGCCGCTAACTCTGCTGGATTGACCTGGCCATAACGATCAACCGGTAACCGGGTAATGTGCCAGCCCCATTGTTCTAGTAGGGCAATGGGGTTTGCGATCGCAGAATGCTCCACAGCCGAAATAATCATATGGCGCGGCTGACGATACTGCTGTGCCACCCCCATGATTGCCAGGTTGTTTGCTTCAGTGCCGCTCGCCGTAAAAACAACCCCATCAGAGGGCGCACCGATTAGCTCTGCCACCTGCATCCGTGCCGTTTCCAGCACCGTCGCCGCCTGAGCGCCCCACCTATGTAAACTAGACGGATTGCCCCAGCCCTCTATCATGGCTGATTGCATTACCGCAATTACTTCGGCGCGTGGCGGAGTAGTCGCGCTGTAGTCTAAATAGATCTGCATAAGGTGCTCTGTTTGGTCCGCTCACGACTTACCACTTCCCTTAAATATCCTCCGGCTCCTTCCCCGAAACAACCGGTGCCGTCTTACTTAGTTTCAGTTTTGGATGTTCCCCTTCTACCTGCTGACAGTTCCACTCATTCCGGAACAGCAACACCGGGCGACCATAGCTATCCTTGACCGTTACCGTATTAAACAATCGGCCAGCATCTTTTAATGCCTCCCAACCGCCCGTTACCCAACGAGCCACGCTGTAGGGCAACATGTCTAGCATCGTATCAACGTTATATTCATTTCTTAGGCGAAACTGCACCACCTCAAACTGTAGCTGCCCCACCGCCGCCAAAATCGGATCCCGCCTTGTCTCATCTGCCGAGTACATGATTTGGACGGCTCCTTCTTCTCTAAGTTCTGTCACACCTTTGCGAAACTGCTTAAATTTCGACGGGTTTGGATTCTTGAGATAGGCAAATAATTCAGGTGAGAAAAATGGAATGCCTTCATACTCCAGCTTCTTGCCCTGATAAATAGTGTCACCAATGGCAAATACCCCCGGATTATTCAAACCGATCACATCGCCAGGGTAAGCGGCTTCCAGGGATTCTCGCCCCTGACCAAAGAGCTTTTGTGGATGGGATAGCCGCACGTTCTTGCCAGATCGCGCATGGTTGACCACCATATCTTTTTCAAATCTGCCCGAGCACACCCGCACAAAGGCCACCCGATCCCGATGCCGGGGGTCCATATTGGCCTGTAGCTTAAACACAAAGCCAGAAAATTCTTCTCGCGAGGGGGGCACCATGCCCACGGTGCTTTCTCTGGGACCCGGTTTGAGGGCAAAATCCAAGAACGATTCCAAAAACAGCTCCACACCAAAGTTAGTCATGGCGCTGCCAAAGAAGACAGGGGTCATTTCACCCGCATGCACCAGTTCTAAATCTAATTCAGGGCCTAGCTCATCTAAAACTTCCAGTTCTTCTAAAAACTGGGCATAGACATCATCATCCCCAACGAGCTCCTCAATGCGGGGATCGCCCCAGTCGAGGACGGTTTCAGCTGCCGCCTTGGTGCCGTGGGCCTGGCGCTCAAATAAATGAAACTGTCGTTTGCGTCGGTCAAATACCCCTTTAAACCGATCGCCCATGCCCACCGGCCAGTTAACGGCATAGGTAAACAGTTCTAACTCTTTTTCGATTTCATCCAACAGCGCCAGCGGTTCTTGACCAGGGCGATCTAGCTTATTGAAGAAGGTAAAAATTGGCAGCCCACGCATTTTGCAAACTTCAAATAATTTGCGTGTTTGGGGCTCTAGACCCTTAGCTGCATCTTCTAACATGACGGCATTATCCGCCGCGGCTAAGGTGCGATAGGTGTCTTCACTAAAGTCTTGGTGACCAGGGGTATCGAGCAGATTAATCCGATAGCCGCTGTAGTTAAATTGCAGCACCGTCGACGTAATCGAGATTCCCCGCTGTTGCTCTAGCTCCATCCAGTCAGAGACCGCATGTCGTTGCGACCGCCGTGCTTTGACTGACCCAGCTTCATGAATAGCCCCTCCATACAGCAGGAGCTTTTCCGTCAGGGTTGTTTTACCGGCATCAGGGTGGGAAATGATTGCAAAATTCCGACGCTGCTCAACGGCCTCATCGATAGTTGCTATGGATGACAGAGTTGTGGTCATGAAGGTGTTTCAGCTCAGCGAGCATGGCACGATCCCCAGACTGATCGCTGGACCAATCACTGGGGTAGCTCCCATTGTACTGTTCGGTGTCTACGGTCTGTAAAGCTACCAATCAGCACTGTGGTGTTCAACAATTGCCCCCTGGGATGTCATCACCGTCAGCGGTAATTCTGCTTCCGCTTCATGGCGAGCAAACTGAACCACTTGCATGCCTTGGGAGTCAGGCTCTACCACCATCACATAGTGATCCTCTTGCCACTGCAAATCAACGACACGATGGTGCATTAGCCACGTTTCAGCTAGGCTACCTTCATTGATGGCACTGCCTTCATCATGGCTATAACAGTTGGCCCAGACCTCATCAGCCACAGACCATAGCCCTGATAGGTTGATCGGCTCCATACGAGCACTTAGGCCGTAGGTCGTAAAACTTAGAACATCGTGCTGCCAAAACTGGTCGGCTAATTGCTGAAAATCCTTGTCCTGTAGCAGCGTGCTATATCGCTCATCAGTGGCTAACTGCTTTTGCTGTTGGTCGGGATCAGGTCGTTGCCAGTTGGCGGCTTCGCTGCAAACTAGGAACGCTGAGGCATCCTGAACATCAGGACTGGATGCTGCCTGGGGCTGGGTAACAACGGCATCAGCTGTGTTGACAAAATTGCTGGCGGCTTTGATGCCCCCCATGGTCGTAACAATAGCTAGGGCCACAAGCCCCTGTTTACCGAGTTTCTGTAGCTTAGATGCGACCATAGCTGATTTCCGATGCGCCCCTCTAACAATATTGTTCTGTTCTAAAAAAATACCTATGAGACTGCCAGAAGCATGACTACGCCATAGGCTGTCCGTAGATCGTTAGATCAAGTTAGGAGTGTTACTGGCTTGGTAAATCCATCAGTGCAATAACAGCTCCATCAGCCTCGGCAAAATCCTATTGCAGCCGGGCTGTTTAGTTTTGCTAGGCTCAGGCATTAACCCAGCCTAAATAGAATCAGCTTAAGCGGTGATTCTGTGGCGAAATGACCACCGTAGGTAACTTTGTTAAGTACGCTACAGCAGCCTTTAAAACTACAGGAACTCAGATGTAAACCAGGCAAAAATGTCAACAGATACGTATGGTCGTTAGACACCAGAGCCTTTTTAGCAAGTCTAACCAGTACCGATTTAATGCAAAAACACTTTTAGTGTAAAAACATTGTTGCGTCAGCTTTATTTGCGCCTGCTTTTTCCAAATCTATATTCCTAATTATGATGCAGAAGTGGCGCTATATAGCCCCCTCTAGGCCAGTTTTTAGAAAATGTAATGACTGGTCTACAACAATCTATCGCTCCGAACAGTCATTAAGTTGCTCATTATGTCTTCGTTGTTGCTCGGGAGCAACGTCATTCCTATCGATCTCCCATCCATAGAAATTTAAGGCTGCTCCTAGCGATCCTGCTCTCGCCGAGCTTGCTGCTGGGAACTTAGACTATTTCTCTCCCAAAAATATCCGCCCGCATATCCCTGAATGTCAGGCTGATGAGTGGCAAGATCTAATCGCTTTTCGGCGATGCAGGCATACTCTTCATCCATTTCGATCCCCACGTAGCGGCGGTTGAGTTTTTTGGCAACTACCGATGTGGTGCCTGAGCCTAGAAAAGGGTCAAATACGATATCGCCGGGCTGACTGCTAGCCAAAATAATTTTAGCGATCAGCTTTTCTGGTTTTTGTGTGGGGTGATCCGTGTTTTCTGGCATGGACCAAAATGGGATCGATATATCTGTCCATAGGTTAGACGGATGGGTGATGCGGAATTTTCCTTGCTCGTTTGTCTGCCAATCTTTGGGGTGGCCGTTGCGATCGCGATACGGAGCCAACACACGCCGCTTTAGTTTTACCGCATCAACATCAAACCAATAATTCTCAGAGCGGGTGCCAAACCAAATATCTTCCGATGAGTTTTTCCAATTTCGTTTTGCTCCCCGCCCCTTTTCCCGTTCCCATGTAATTCGATTTCGCACAGTAAAGTACTTAGCAAATACGCTGTAAACCGCAGGCGACGATTGCCAGTCACAGCATATATAAGCTGACGCATTAGGTTTTAGCAGCCTGACGATTTGAGCCATCCAGCTTTCTAACCAGTTTTCATAAGCCGCTGGTGAACGACGATTAAATGTTGATTGATTAAAAACCTTAGAGCGATTGTAGGGAGGATCAACAATTAATAGATCGACAAAGCTGTCTGGCAAGAGTGGCAACGCCTCAATTACATCCTGACAAACAGTAATATTTTGCAGCGTTTGGCAAGAGACATTTTGCGTAAATTTCACTAGTTTTTGACGGTAGTTATGACGGTCATCGGCACTCAACGTTAAGGTGCGATTATTGGGTGCTCGTTGTTTATCACCGTTCATCCGTCTTTCATTTACGTTTACAGCAGCATAGCAAGTGTCTGGATAGCAGTAGCGAACTGCTGAATGCATATTCCCATAGGTAAAGCTGTGCCAACAGCAGTTCACTTCGGAACAGCTGCTGCTATCTCAATCTTTCAGAGGTTGATTGTGCCCTGAACTATGTGTGCCCAGCTATATATCTACAATAAAAACAGCAAACACAGTAGCGGCTACCTTTTTTGGGCAGTCGCTACTGTGTTTATGGGTAGTTATGTCAGTGGGGGCGTCTTTCTCAAGCGTTCAAACTAGTTTAACGGCGGCGCAGACGGATCAACCCCAGCACTCCCATACCGAGAATTGCAGCTGTACCTGCAGGTTCAGGAACATCTGCTGCATCGTCTTCTAAGTTGGTAAGTCCCTTAATTGCAATAACCACATCATTGAAGTCCCGATCGTTCAGATTGCCCGAGCGATCTTCAAAACCCAGCAGTAGAAACTCGCCGGCATCGTATGCAGTAATGTGCGCTTCCCCATCCGGATTGTCATTGGGATCGATCCCGTAGCGATTGCCCCCCGCGTCTAAAAAGAGATCTAAAATCGTGCCGTTTGCAAAAGCACCGAGCTGTTTGCCTTCACCCAAAGCCAACGGGCCATCAGCTTCAGGGATTAAACTACTAGGTGATGCAATGTCATCCCAAATAGTCTCCAAACTAGCGCCCGCATCTGTCGAATAAAACAGCTGACTGCGTACGGCTGCTCCATCATTTACAAAGAAGACCTCGATATTTTCTGCGCCCGTCTCCCACGTTACGTCATCGAGGCTAATAGGGTTTAAATCAGAGTTTTCAATCGCTAGGCGTTCTTCATTGGTTGCTAGCTGGTTAAAGGTCGTCCATTGGTCATAGCTCAGACCGTACTTAGTGCCGAGCTGGTTGTCATATTCAGTTTTAGTCAAATTTGCAGCACTAGCCACTTGAGCCAAGGCTGTGATGGTTACGGCAGCGGCGCATACCGATGTTAAAACGTGTGTAAATTTCATGGTGTTCACCCCTGTCCTTATTCATTCACGATTTAAGTAAAAAAGGACACTAGGTGACGTCAGTATGATCTTTGATTTCTGTAATGGATGTTTTGGCCCGATTCAGTGCCAATTTTCATAAAAGGCTCACTGAGACTTCAGTGATAACTAGGAATTGAGTTTAAAATTTCTCTCTAGCAACAAATCTCCCCATCTTTGGGCGATACATTAATTTTTCTTCGCCCAGGGAAACCCTTGTGTATCAGATAGTTGATGGCAAATGGTCAGGGTCTCCGTAAATTTAGTGATGCGTTCGTAGCGTTAGTTTTTAGCGTTAGTCCATTTACCGAAAACTTCACAAAGCTGGACTACGACTTTCACGTAGCCGTTGCTAACACTGCATCTGTCAGATTAATTAGGGCAATGGATATCCCTAAAAGTCTCAAGTTACATCAGCTAACGTGACTCACCATCGATCAATGCATCCGTCGATCGCTATAGCTTTGGATGTTTAGTAGACGGGATAAAGCGATTAGTATGGAACAATACTGCGATTAATCGATTTTTCCTCCTTCCCATGTTTGAAGCTCTCTCAGAACGATTTGAGTCCGCCTGGAAAACCCTACGCGGCCAAGATAAAATCTCTGATTCCAATATTAAAGAGGCGCTTCGGGAAGTTAGACGCGCATTACTAGAGGCCGATGTCAGCTTTAACGTTGTCAAAGACTTTGTGGCCGACGTCCAAGAAAAAGCTCAAGGGGCTGAAGTTGTCAGTGGTGTAGCTCCAGACCAGCAGTTCATCAAGATTGTCTATGACGAGCTAGTCGCCCTAATGGGGGATGCTAACGAGCCCTTGGCGGATGCCGAGCGTAAACCCACCGTAGTGCTGATGGCTGGTTTACAGGGAACGGGTAAAACCACCGCATCGGCTAAATTAGCCCTACATCTGCGTAAGCAGGAACGTTCGGCCATGCTAGTCGCAACGGATGTCTATCGTCCGGCAGCGGTCGATCAGCTCATTACCCTGGGTAAGCAAATCGATGTGTCAGTGTTTGAGATGGGCACCGATGCAAATCCAGTTGATATTGCTAAGGCGGGGATTGCCAAAGCTAAGGAAGATGGCGTTGATACGGTCATTGTGGATACCGCCGGTCGATTACAAATTGACCAGGACATGATGGCAGAGTTAGAGCAGGTAAAAACAGCGATTAGTCCCGATGAAGTCCTGTTGGTAGTCGATGCTATGACGGGGCAAGAAGCTGCCACCCTGACTCAAACATTTCACGAACAAATTGGCATTACTGGGGCGATATTGACCAAGATGGATGGCGATTCTCGCGGTGGTGCCGCGTTGTCCATTCGTCAAATTTCAGGCAAGCCAATTAAGTTCATCGGTATTGGTGAAAAAGTAGAGGCGCTGCAGCCTTTCTATCCCGATCGTATGGCGTCTCGAATCTTGGGGATGGGAGACGTCCTCACCCTGGTGGAGAAAGCTCAAGAAGAAGTCGATATTGCCGATGCAGAGCAGCTTCAGGCCAAGATTTTAGAAGCTCGGTTTGATTTTAACGACTTTCTCAAGCAAACCCGCTTGATGAAAAATATGGGCTCATTGTCCGGCATCATGAAGCTGATTCCAGGCATGTCCAATAAATTGTCTGCAGACCAGCTCCAACAGGGAGAAACCCAGTTGCGTCGTTGTGAAGCCATGATCAGCTCCATGACCAGGCAAGAGCGAGAAGATCCCGATCTACTCGCTAATTCACCTAGTCGCCGTCGTCGAATTGCTAAAGGCTCTGGGTATGCTGACCGGGATATTAGTAAGTTGGTCAGCGATTTTCAAAAAATGCGCTCCATGATGCAGCAAATGGGGCAGGGTGGTGGTCTGCCTGGTATGGGTGGCGGCATGCCCGGTATGGGTGGCTTTCCTGGTATGGGTGGTGGTTTTCCCGGCATGGGTGGCGGCATGCCCGGTATGGGGGGCGGCATGCCCGGTGGCGGTCGTCCTGGCTTTCGTGGCTATAGTGCAGGGCAGAAAAAGAACAAGAAAAAGAAGAAGAAAAAAGGCTTTGGTTCTCTTTAGAAAGCCCCAGAGGATGAGTGCGATTAGCCATGCCCTATTTGGGAAAACTAATCAACATGAATTGAAGTCATGGGTATATGAAAAAGCATATTGGGCTGGGATTACTCGCATTAGGGGCTAGTTTTCCCTGTTGGCTATCTGCAACTCCAAGCTATGGGTTACCCGGTCACTCTGTTAATGAGGTAAAAACTTGGATGCAGGGCCATCCTACGTTGCGGGCCGATAGCCGTGAAGGCTTGCGGGTACACCGCGCCGATATTCCCTCTCGTCGTTTTACATTCCAGGCCAGTGTCTTCCCCGTGGGAGGATTTCAGCGTTCTGAAGAAGATGATCTTTGGACGTCTTCTTCAAGAAGACGAGACTTGACCACCGTACGTCGTGAAGAATTCATCCTGGTCAATTATGACGAGCAGGTAACCCTGGCAAATTTAGAAGAATCCTTACGTACCCTCTACGGCCCAGATATCTATGCTGACTATCGCCGAGCGCAGACGGTCTATGGCTATGGCGCTGATGTTAGTACGGCGATTCAAGGCGAGGTCCGTCTGGGACAGGTCTATGCCTATTGGGTTGAACTAACCTCCGATGCCAACGGTTTGACTACCGTTGGCAAACTCAATGTTTTACTACCTGAGGACGTTGACCGCTTACAAAACCATCTTCAGCGGCAAGAATCTGTAAGGTAACAGACGGCACAAGATTATTATTTATAGTCTAGATTTTTGTAGTTGCTGTTTGATGCTGCGCTTTGCCATGAAACAAGGACTGAGCAGACTGGCTGTGTAAAGTGTGAGTTCGCAGGCGGCCACATCATCACGGATTATGTCTTGGCGATAGTGCAGACAATGGGCCAGTATTTTGCGAATATCGTTCGCCATATATAGGAGCAACATGGGTGGCCGTTGCCACTTAGCAATGCTCAACATGCGGGTGCGATAGCGACTCAGACCAATCCCTCTGCAAAGCTTCTGTAGATATTGACGAGTCAAACGAGTGCTGGGAATTTGATGTTGCAGACGCATTTGAGGGTTGTACCAGACCTGCCAACCTGCTCGCTGAATGTGCAAAATTGATTCGGTATCTTCTCCGGCTAGCATACTAGTGCTCGTACGGCCCGTAAGAACAAGTTCGGTAGGAACGCTGTCTAGCCATGCCCGCCGTTGAACCACCATACCGGCTGACGGTGGAATGACCTTTTGGCTGGGCGCGTACATTAGAGGTTTGGAGCCGCGTTCCGTTAGCGCCAGTAAGGCTGCAATTCGTTCAAAATTTTTAGGCGGATTGGTTTCAAAGTTGCCTCGAATGCGGCTAGCAATAACACCTGCCTGTGGATGCCTGTGGGCAAATTGATAGGCTGATATTAGCCAGGTCATTCCAGGGAGAGTATCATCGTCTAGAAATCCAACTAATGGACTAGCCGCAACATGAATGGCTTTTTGTCGAGCGTAGGCAGCACCCTGTTGGGGTTCAAATACGTACCTAAGGGGTGCTTGTCTGTTCCATGTTTGTTGGTAATGTTTGACAACGTCCGGCGTATCGTCGGTGCTGTTATTGTCGATAACAATAACTTCCCAGCTGAGGTCAGAGGTATTGAGCTGCCACTGTAGGCAATCTAATACTTTCGCTAAGCGATTACCTCCGTTGTAGGTGGGAATGGCAACCGAAAAATCTAAACCAATTTTTTCGGGAAAGAGTCGACTAAACAGGTGCCTTAAGCCGACCAGACGCTCGGAATGCTCTAATACGTTAACCATTGAAAAGAATCCCGACGAAACGGTCATTTTTAGTGGCTGCTCCACTCGCAATCACGCTGCTTTCAGAATTCCCGGTATCCGTTTTGATCTGTAAATCATCCTTGAAGTACCGTTTGCGGTCTGTATGGCGATACGTTCTAGAACCCTTGTTGAAAGGCGATCCCCGTTGACAGTCTAAAATTGGTTAGCTATATTGTTTGGCCACACTATAGGTTGACTTGATCATGAAAACATCTGACTGGCTAGAAAGCCTGCCTGATAGATTGATTGCTGCAAGAAAGCTGGTATTTCCAAAGATGACTGATGCGGCTCATGCTTTGGGTGTTAGTAAACAAGCCCTTGAGCAGCGTGAGCGGAAACGTTACAAGGGAGCAAAAATAGAAACCTTAATTACGATGATCAAACTGCTGGAGGAGCAGGCCATCATTAGCCCACCGCCTAAAGGCGGTCAGTTCTTAAGTTGACTGTGATATATCTGAGACGTCGCCCGATAAAAGCGATTTTTTGGGGGATGTTCTGGCTTAGATAATGTTTGCCAACTTTGAACATCAAACGGACCCTACTGGATTCGAACCAGTGGCCGACCGCTTAGAAGGCGGTTGCTCTATCCACTGAGCTAAGGGTCCCTTTACTTAACCCGACAGACTGGATTCAGACGGATCGTGATTGATCACTCTTCTGATTACAGCCTATAGTCAGATCAATAAGTTTAGGCGATTTTAGCCATAATCTACCATGGCTGCCAACTGTCTAGGAGTCTGTGTCACTGAAGTATTGGTAACTGGGTACGCTGGAGGCACAAAATGGTTTTAGTCAACGATTTTCTACTATCGTGTTTCTACTAATGTAATAAGTTGGGTTGAACTTACCCATAGGGGTCGAGAAGCAGATTGACAGACTAATGGTTTACTTGCTCAAGCTAATAGCGTGGGCCATGTCCTTGGGTTAGCATTTATCAGCGGCACCATGTTCATTTTAAAGCGCCAGGATGTAGAAATAGGTAGTTTCAAGCATCCGTCTAAAGAGCAAAAAATTCCAATTTTGTCTTATCAAGGGCAGACCTTTCGCTTGCTGAGTGTTTTTAATGCTGCCCAAGAAGAGGATGCGCGCAGCCTTTGGCGAGACCTGACGGACAATCGCGGCAAAGCCTGTGTGCTATTGGAAGAGCCGGAACGGTTTAGTGTGTGGGGTAAGATTCAGCTAGAACGAGTGTCGGTGTCGGAGGAGACGGTCGCTGCCCCTGGTGTGAGTAACGTTTTTGTGAAAGCAGGAGTGCTGATTATCCAGGCAATGTACGAAGACATTGCAGATTTGATGGGGGATAAGCAAGCTAAGCGATTTGAAGGTGATTTGGTGGCGATTGGAAACCAGATGCGGCTGCCCCAGATGGCCTCTGAAGAGCTCGTAGCTCGTTTGCTGCAGCTGGATCCATTTTCAGCGTCATTGCCATCGTGGCAGACAAACCACCTCAACACTATATTCAACGAGCTTCATCGTATTGGCAAAAGTTATTTTGGCCATTCTAACTTTACCGAGCGGGCGTTAGAAGCATTGGATGAACTCTCTTCAACTGAGCGAGATGCTTTTTTAAGCTGGTTGAAACAGTTGTCTAGCGGCCAGCTTTGGCAATCGTAGAAATATTTGAGTGGCGTGCCTTGTGGCATTGCTTTTTTTTGCAGACCGTGATCTTTTGTCTGGATTATGGGTATGCTTCGTGTGCGCAAAGCCTATTCTTACTAAGCTTGGATGTTCTCTTCGCTAAGGGACGTATTGGATTCCATGGCGAGGTGATCTAGACTTAGAGTCCATCAATATTCGTTGGTGGTTATGGTCTTTAACAGGCTGTGACTGGACTAATGTTTTTTCCCAACAGCTGTATGGGAAATTACGATTATCCGTAAGCATTGTCTTTGGTGTTATCTGATTAGGGAGTAGAGCGTTGACTCAGTCCTCCAACAAGGCTTCTAAAGCCAGCTCAGGCCAGTCTACTTTAATGCTTTGCCTTGGTTGGGGCATAGTATCTATCATTTTCTTTTTACTGTTTGGAGCGCTTGCACCCGGAGAAGACGCTCGACCCGATTGGTTTTTAATATCGATTAATTTCTTAGAGATTTTTGCCTTTCTACTCGCGGCATTTCTGTGTTTTCGAAATTCTAGTAGCTCGCAAATTATTAGTGGTCGCACTGTTTGGCTAGCGCTGGGCGTTGGCATGTTGACCTATGCTGCGGGCACCGTCTTCTTTTTCTTATGGGGGACGGTGTGGGGCCTAGATCCGTCTGTTTCCATGGGAGATGGCTTTTATTTTATTAGCTACATGGGCATGGTAGTTGGGATGCTGCTGGCGGCTTTGCCAAGGCGGATTGATTTGAGCTTGCCCCAGTGGGGGACGATCGTGGCGATTGGTGCGGTGGGTATTGTTCTAGCCTGTGGTTTGAATTTTGGCTGGCCATCAGCATCAGCTCAGCTGTTGTCTCCACCAGCGATGGCTGCTGAGATCGCCCAGGCACCAACTGAACCTGAGGCAATTGTGGTACCGGTGGAAAACGCCGCTGCTGAAGCTGAAGCTGAAATAGTTGCGGGCTTGCTGCCTGCTCCGGGATGGGCCCAGGCGTTGGATGCGGCGCTTGAGCGCTTTGCCGATCCGGTGGCGTTGATCTATGTGGTGCTTGACTGCTTTTTGGTGGTTATCGCGGCGGCACTGCTGGTGGCATTTTGGGGGGGGCGTTTTTCGCAATCTTGGCAGCTGATTGCGATCGCAACCTTCTGCCTATACATTGCCGATATGGCCTTTGCCGCTGTGGGCGATAACTACATCGAGGGCGCTTTGTGGGAAGTCTTCTGGATTTTATCGGCGCTCTTTTTTGCCGCTGGTGCTTCGATTGAATATAACGTTTCTAAACGGTCGCGTCGGGGATCGCGTCGTCGAGCATGACAGTGTGGCCAAACCTAGGCATACTAGAGAGACATTTTTACCCGTTCCTTTGGGGTTGTTGCTAGCATGGCACCGCGAAAACTGTCTGACGCTGATAAACGCGATGTAATTGAAATATATCGGCAACCAGGAGAAACTACGTCTACTATTGCTACGCGTTATGGCGTCAGCACGAGTACCATTAGCCGGATTCTGAAAACGCAGCTACCCGAGGATGAATATCGGGAGCTGATTGCTCAGAAGCGTTCAGGACCCTCGGAAAAGCTAGTTATTCCTTCTCCAAAACAGGCGGATGAAAAGCCTAAGCCAGAGAAACCCATCCCTAAGGTTCGCAAGCGCTCACGCAGTAGCGAAGAAAGCGAAAACACGGCTGCTACCACCCAGGCCGATGACGATGGTCAACTCACGCTACTGTCGACCGAGGAAGAACCTGTCGTTTCTACAAAAAGCCCTCCGCGACGTCGTGATGCCGAGGAAGAGTCTGTCGTTTCTGCAAAAAGCCCTCCGCGACGTCGTGATGATGTATCGGCTGTGGCTACTGAGCTTCTAACCGATTCCAGCGTTCATCGCCAGGATGATGACGACTTAGATGATCTGGATGAAGACCTAGATGATATTGATGATGATCTAGACAGTGAGCTGGATGACGAGTTTGATGACGATGATGACGAGTTTGATAGCTCTGGTGATGCCAGCCTGCTAGGGGCCGCTGTTGAAATTATGCCCATAGCAGATGCCGTCTTTCCTCGCACCTGCTATCTCGTCGTTGATCGTTTGTCCGAACTCATCACGCATCCGCTTAAGGAATTTGCGGAGCTGGGTAATATTCCGGCGCAGCAAGAATCGGCCCGTACACTTCCCATTTTTGATAATCATCGCGTGGCGCGCAGGTTTTCACGACGTAACCAACGGGTGATTAAGGTGCCCGATGGTCAGCTGATTACCAAGGCAACGTCCTATCTTCAGGCTAAGGGGATTACCCATCTATTGATCGATGGCAACATCTACGCCCTTTTAGGTTAGGGACTTGGGTCGGCGTTGTAGAGACGTTCCATAGAACGTCTCTACAGATCAAAATTGAAGCCTATTTTTTGGCGCTCGGCATATTTGGCCTGATCAAAACGATAGAGTTGGGCTGCTCGGTGGGCGACGTTGGTTTCTTTCTCATCTAGGGCGATCAAAATATCTAACTTGAGTAGCTTTTTGCGAAAGTTTCGTTTGTCAAAAGGACAATCTAAAACGATTTCGTAGAGGCGCTGTAGCTGGGTGAGGGTAAACTTCGGCGGCAATAGTTCAAACCCGATGGGTTTGTGACGAATGGTGGTGCGTAGGGTTGCGATCGCATCTTGCACAATCATGCCATGGTCAAAGGCCAGATCCGGTAGCTGACTTAAAGGCCACCAGCGGGCCTCTTTGGCATCAGTCGCTGCTTTTATCTGGTGGTCCCACAAATTGACTACGGCATAGAAGGCCACCGTTACCGTATGACCTCGAGGATCGCGGTTAGGTTGACCATAGGTCTGTAGCTGTTCCAAAAATAGGCCAGTGACGTCGGTTTCTTCTTGAAGCTCTCGGCGAGCGGCCGTTTCTAATGCTTCATCCTGTCGCACAAACCCCCCAGGCAAAGCCCACTGCCCCACAAAGGGAGGGAGCCGCCGCTGAATCAGTAACACCTGCAAATAATCGGTTTGGTCAAGACCAAACACTACGCAGTCTACTGTGACCGCAGGTCTAGGGTAATTATAGGTATGGACCATGGAATGGCAGCTTAGTTGACGTTTCAGAGGGTATTGGCTATAACCAAATTAACCTTAGTGTAAAAAATACACAATCAAGCTTTCCCTGACCTATCATTTTTCTTTCTATGCTCGGCGCAATTGCAGGTGACATCATCGGTTCTGTCTATGAATTTGCAGACCACAAGACCAAGGACTTTCCCCTATTTACAGACGACAGCATTTTTACCGATGACACTATTCTGACGGTGGCGGTAGCCGATGTGCTGCTCCATGGGGGCAGCTATACGGAGGCATTTAAGCGTTACTACCGACGCTATCCGACTCCCTGTGGGGGCTACGGAGCAAGGTTTCAAGATTGGGCGTCGTCGGCAGATAGTCAGCCCTATAACAGCTGGGGTAATGGCTCTGCCATGCGAGTCAGTCCGGTTGCCTATGCCCATCAAGACTTAGCGTCTGTTTTGAGGGCCGCGGAGAAAACGGCTGTGGTAACCCATAACCACCCTGAGGGTATCAAGGGAGCCCAGGCCACGGCGGCGGCGATTTTTTTGGCGCGTCAGGGACAAAATAAGGACATGATTAAACAGTATGTGGAAACCACATTTGGCTATAACCTAAGTCGCAGTTTGGACCAAATTCGGCCTGGGTATCAGTTTAATGAGTCCTGTCAGGAAACGGTGCCTGAGGCCATAATCTCGTTTCTAGAGTCCACGAGCTTTACCGATGCGATTCGTAACGCTGTCTCTCTTGGGGGGGATGCTGATACCCTGACCTGCATTACTGGCAGTATGGCTGAGGCCTTCTATGGAGACGTTCCAGAAGCCATTGCTGATCGCGTTTGGGAACTGTTACCTGAGCATTTGAAAACGATTATTGTGCAGTTCAAGGCGGCCTATATGCCTTTACTCAAGGCTCCGACCACACCTTAGGGCAATCCCTCAGCTAGTTGTTACCCCACCACCCGATTGATATATTCCTGGAGATGATTGTGATGCCCCATTCCCTGCCGATTCCTGAGTTTTTTGCCGCTGATCGAGTGGGCGACGTGTGGCGTGTGCCCTACGAAGAACGCGCAACTCAGGCGCAGACTTGGGCTCAAACCCATGGCATCAAACCGGCGAATACTGACAGTCCACGGCTGTGTTTGCTGGCGATTGATGTGCAAAATACCTTTTGTATTCCTGGATTTGAGCTGTTTGTGGGAGGCACCTCAGGACAGGGGGCGGTCGATGATACCCGGCGGCTCTGTGAGTTTGTCTATCGCAATCTGGGTCAGATTACGGAAATTGTGCCCACGATGGATACCCATCGGGCGGTGCAAATCTTCCATGCGGCGTTTTGGATCGATGGCGATGGTAAGATGCCGGCCCCCATGACCATGGTGGAATTGGACGATGTGCGTAGCGGTCGCTGGCGGGTAAATCCAGCCATTGTTCCTAGCCTAGGGGTACCGTTAGAGCAGCTAGAAGCCTTTGCTCTGCACTATGTGCAACGCCTCAGTGAGGATGGCAAATATCCGCTGACGGTGTGGCCCTACCATTCAATGCTGGGAGGGATTGGCCACAGTTTGGTCTCAGCCTTTGAAGAGGCCTGCTTTTTCCATAATTTGGCTCGTCAGACCCAGACCCGCTTTGAGCTCAAGGGTAGTAACCCCCTGACGGAAAACTATTCGGTGCTGCGGCCAGAAGTATTAAACGACCCCACTGGACAGCCTGTGGCCAAGAAAAATCAGCAGCTGATTCAGCATTTGATGACCTTTGATGCGGTTGCGATCGCAGGTCAAGCCAAGAGCCACTGTGTTGCTTGGACCATTGACGACTTCTTGAGCGAAATCCAACAGGTGGATGCTACGCTAGCCAGCAAAATTTATTTGCTCGACGACTGTAGTTCCCCCGTGGTGGTGCCGGGGGTGGTAGATTTTTCGGCCACAGCTGATGCCGCCTATCAACGATTTGCAGCAGCTGGCATGACTATTATTCAGTCAACCAGCCCGATCTCAACTTGGTTGCCCCGCTAGACGGTCCAGGCAAAACATGACCATATGAGACGTTGTTGTTCTTCGAGACGACTGTCCCTGCAAGATGCGCGTGCCCATAGCGCCATAGTTCGCAGCATCGTTGAACGTGTCGATAACGGCGACTATGGGCACGCGCAACGTGTTGTCTATAGTCTACAGATTTCTCTATTTATTTGTCCTGGCTTAAAAATACTTAAGTCTAGACGTTTATCATTCTTTCATGATACTTATGCTGGACTCTAGAAGATTACTTGTGAGGTTTATAGACTTCTTTTCTAGAGTTACAAACTATTAATGTTCCTGGGCTAGAACCTGATAGTTCTAGAACCTTATCCGCGCTGTTGGAGAAGAGCAGCTCTTTAGGTTTTTTGAATTTTGTTTGTCTAAAAACCTATTCCCAAAAGAGTTTCAGGGATTTAGGAAGATGCTGTTGAGCATTGGGCAGTGATGATTGTCGAAGTCGATAACTTGTTTTGCGTTGGTGTCTACGGCTCTACAAAACTTAGCGACATATCAAAATGTGGCAAATTTATCATTATTTTGATTCCTTTGGAATAATTCAATTAAAGTGAAGCTAGCTTCGCCCACTATACGGCTACTTCATAATCTTGTTTTTTCTTCTTAAGCCCCCTATTCGCGTTAATTAAGCGTTGTTCTGACCCCTTATCAAAAACGTTTATCAGGTTCTGTTATGCATTGCCCCTGTTGCCAGACATCTACCCTAACGCGTGCTCGACTGGACGAGCACTTAGCCGTCCACGCCTGTCAAACCTGTGAAGGGCAATGGGTCTCTTCCTATGACTATTGGCATTGGCTGGAGTGGCAGACCGATAGCGGCAAAGTCAAATCATGCCAATCAATGGAGCGGCATGACCCTACTAAGACATCTGATAACCGTCGTGCGTCGTTCTGTCCTGAGTGCAATCATTTAATGCGACGGGCGAAAGTGGGGCACGGTCTGACGTTTTATCTGGATCGCTGCTCCCACTGTGGTGGCAACTGGTTTGATAAGGGAGAGTGGCAAATTCTCAAGGCCCACAATATTCACGATAAGGTTCACCTGGTTTTTTCAGAGCCCTGGCAGTCTCAGCTGCGTCAAGCCGAATTTAATCGTGTTTTAGAAGAAACCTATCGTAGTGCCCTAGGTGATGAAGACTATGCTCAAGCCCTGAGTATCCGAGCTTGGCTCGAGCAACACCCCCATCGAGACTATATTCTGTCGGTACTCAACCAGGTCCCGCCCATCGAGGATGAGTCTCGCTATATCCCTGTTCAGCATGCACAGCCGCAAAACGATTGCCCCAAAGAAGATGGGCATGATCATGCCATTGCCTATGGTCATGGCGTTCACCCAAAACCCTATGATTACCCCCAACCTGCCAAATAAGCGAATCGTAAGCTGGTTAGATTGTTAGTGTCGGTCAGCTGCTCAAGTCAGATGTCGTCGTCTTGGGTTGTCAGAGTTAAAACCTGGGGTGGGGTGGCGTCCGGGGGATAGAGAAACTGTACTTCCATTGAGCGTTCTTCTCCAGGGGCAAGGGTGAGTTCTATCAACGGGGAGCCGCCCTGGCCTCGGCGCTGTACCAGGTGAATGTAGTCGGCTCGGCGTTCACCCCGATCATTGGTGTACAAAAACAGCACTGTGCCCCGAAAGAAAATTCTAGAGTCGTGGGGCGTCAAAAAGGTTAAGGCGTTTTTGATGTTTTCGTTCTGTAGTGGTGTCTGTACCGACAGAGTTACTCTTTGAGGCTGTTCCGTCGGGTTGTGGAGCGGCAGCGTCAGTGCATATTCGGTGCCATAGTTGCCGTGGGCGCGATAAGCCGTGTCGTTATATCGTCTGAGCATCGGAGCGCTTTGGATTTGCCCCGTACCGAAGGTGTTGTGATCAACTGTGCTAATGGCATAGGAAATCTGCTGCCCCATGGGAGGTATGGCGAGTTGCGATGAGCGTCGATCGGTGAGACGAGCCTGCCAGCGTGAACCACGACTTACCCCTGCTACTCGACCGTAGATGAAGGGGGCTGCCCGTCGACCTGGTCGACTGGGGGCTCGGTCACGGGGGGTGGCCAGACGACCGTTAATCAAAACCTGTAGCCATTCGTCCAGGCTGGGTACCCGCTCACCGTTGGCTGTGCGCGGTGCAAACATAGCTAAGCTAGCGACATACAGAGGGCCATCGCTAGATAGGCGCATCAGCGTAGAGCGTGCGTTACTACGATTGCCGCCCAGACTATTGGGTAACGCAGGCAAAAGCTCCTGATTGGCGGGCAGGGTGCCGTCCGTGGCTACGGAAAGCCTGCGCACCGGCAGCGGTGCATTCATCAGTAGATGACTTGTTCTCGGTGGAATGGTGACTTCGTTGGGCCAGAAAGGCTGACGGCGATCTCTGAGAATTTCATTCATCAGGCGGCTGCCTGGACCTGAGAACTGGTTGCTCGCTAGATTAAATTCCACATCGTTGCGGCCGTGCCAGGGGGCTTCTTGGCTAAGGTAGCTGGCTGCTTCACGAAACCTCAGCCTGACGGGCTTGCGACTAGGATTGTGGACCACAATCCCTAGATAGCGGGTGCGGGTGTCATCGTCCCCTCGGGCTTGAACGACATGGTGATCAAAGATGTCAAACCGCCCCTCAAATGCATAGTCTAGGTGGGCCGATGGGGTGGCTTTACCCCGTGATGGAAAGGTGGATAGCAGAATGCCTTCTGTGGCGATGATTTCAGGGCTATTGCTATTGAAAACAGGGACATCGTCTAGACTACCTGGAAGAGGACGGACTTCCTGAATTTTGGGAATAATTTGGCCTGAGGTTTGGGCAACTGCCCTGATGTTGGGAGACTCCGGTGCCGATAGTTCGAGTTGGGCTGATGGTTGCTCTAGTGGGGGGCCTGTTGGGTTGTCTGCCGGAGGGTCTGTCAGAACAAGTTGGGGCCAGGGAGCAAGGGAATACAGCGCGAGTAAAAGCGGCAGTGGACTCATGGGGCTAAACGGGTACTGAGGTCGCAGGCTAATGGCTGTCGCCTAACCTACCATTCAATCGGTAGCTAGGGTTACCGACTGTGCCTTTCAGGGGACTGGTTCCCGAGGAAACGTTAGCCTTGGGGCATCTTGAGCAACCCTTGAATTGTCTCAGCGGTTAATTGTTCAATATGGGGGATGACTAAGTTTGCTCCAGCGTCTGTGAGAGTCTTGCTGTAGCGTGCTTGGTAATCAGCATCTGTCTGATCTGTCTGTACGTGAGGCGGCAAGACACCGATAGCTAGCCATACGCGCTCAGGAAATTGGTTCTGGGCTGCTTTGACTGTGGCCATGTCGGCAACCGTGTCTCCGGCATACAAAACTGGCAGACCTTTTGGGACCGTTGCTTCGAGTTGGTCAATGGTCAGGTAAAGGCCCGTGGGGTCCGGTTTGCTAGGGGCATCGGCCATGGCAATCAAGATTGGATTAGCCAGGCCAATTCGCTGTCGCAAAATGTAGTTTGCTGAGCCTCGGGTAGCTCCGCTAAAAAAGGCTGATGGCACACCGCCCTGGGCTAGGTTGGTTAAGTACTGAGCACTCATCAGTACGGGTTCTTGGGTGATATAGCCGACCCACTGGCTAGGGTCATCCCCGGAGCCCCGATAGCGTTCTTGAAAGTAGAGAACGATGTCATCGTAGTTGCTGCTGTAAGAATGCCCTGATGCATCGCTGTGGCGTTGGATGAGCTCTTGGGATGCTTTCCAATCGTTGTTCCAAATACCTTCGCTTTTAAGTTGGTCAATATCCTTGGGGGTGGGTCGATAATGCCCTTGAGTAAACTGTTCAACCGTGTCCGCAATGGCCCGACGGTAGGATCCGCTGACGTCGCGGACAACACCATCGATGTCGAATATGGCTAGGGCAATAGGGTTAGGCATTATTAGGGTGAAGAGACTGATTTTTTGATGTGCTACGGGTAGCGAATGCGCTAGAATTATAGACCGTATAGTTTTGAAGCCAAGAGGCGTACAGCGGAGGTTTGCATTGTCTCGATTTATCTTAAAGGTTCTCTGGCTCGACAAGGATGTGGCGCTTGCCGTAGATCAAGTGGTGGGCAAAGGATCGAGTCCGCTGACCTCTTACTTTTTCTGGCCCCGCAATGATGCGTGGGATCAGATGAAGACAGAGCTGGAGTCCAAAACTTGGATTGTTGAAGAAGAGCGCATCGATCTACTAAACCAGGCGACTGAAATTATTAACTACTGGCAGGAAGGGGGTAAGACGCTGCCCATGCAAAAAGCAGCTGAAAAATTTCCTAATGTGGCGTTCACCGGTAGTTCGTGATCTGAATTTAGCGATAGGTTTCTAAAGTCCGTTCCTTCTTTGTGAGAAGGAACGGACTTTTAGTTTATGGTTACGTCTTCCAAAGCGCCAGCTCTTTGGAAGACAGATTGCCTCTGTCAGGATCAGGGATCGCTGGAAATTTTAAATAGCAAAAGTCCGTGGCTTCAGAAAGAATCCGCGGACTTTATAGCTAGAGCTTGAGAGGTTGGCGTTTGTGCCAGGGCTAGATGCTGCCGCCGGCTGCCTGTACTCGAGCACGCGCCTTTTTAAGGGACTTTCTGGCTTGAATGACGGCCTGCTTATCATCGGATGAGACACTGTCTGCTTCTGACTTAGCAGATGTGTATTCTTTTTGAGCCGAGGACAAATCGATACTGTCGCCGCGCTCAGCACCGTTTACCAAAATGGTGACTTCGTTGTCTTCGATTTCGGCAAAACCACCCATGAGTGAGATCGCAACCCAATCACTGTCAGCCCGTACTCGCAAAACGCCAATATCCAGGGCGGTAAGCAACGGAGCGTGACCACTCAAAATACCTAATTGACCAGTAGTACTTGGTAGCACTACCTCTTCCGCTTCAGCATCCCAAACTGTTTTGTCAGGAGCCACTACGCGTACTGCTAATGCCATAAGACCTTACAAATTAAAGAGGAATAGTGAATGGCGAATAGTGAGTAGTGGTGAAGAATAAAACATTATCCGGTCCAGCAGGTTGCTACCTGCTAACATCACTCACCACTCACCAAACTGTATCTTCGAAAGATGAAAGCAGCGATTGCTTAACCTTCAGCCTTCATTTTCTCAGCAGTTTCTAGTACTTCGGCAATATCGCCTTTGAGGTAGAAAGCCTGCTCAGGAATCTCATCTAGCTCACCAGCCAGAATCATATTGAAACCCTTGATGGTGTCTTCGAGGGACACATACTTACCAGCCAGACCGGTAAAGATTTCCGCTACGAAGAAAGGCTGAGAAAGAAACTTCTCAATCTTACGGGCGCGAGCAACGGTTAGACGATCCTCTTCAGAAAGCTCGTCTAGACCCAGAATTGCAATGATGTCCTGCAATTCCTTGTAGCGCTGTAGGGTGGACTGTACCGCACGGGCTGTGTTGTAGTGCTCATCACCAACGACTGCGGGCTGCAACATGGTGGACGTAGAGTCTAGGGGGTCCACTGCCGGATAAATTCCCTTAGATGCCAACGCACGAGAAAGTACGGTGGTTGCGTCCAAGTGGGCAAATGTTGTGGCAGGTGCAGGGTCAGTCAAGTCATCCGCAGGTACGTAAACCGCTTGAATGGATGTAATAGAGCCTTCCAACGTAGATGTAATCCGCTCTTGGAGGTCACCCATGTCAGTACCCAACGTAGGCTGGTAACCTACCGCCGACGGCATACGACCTAGTAGTGCTGATACTTCGGAACCAGCCTGTACAAAGCGGAAGATGTTGTCTACAAACAGCAGAACATCCTGCTTGTTAACATCACGGAAGTACTCCGCCATGGTCAGTGCAGACAGCGCGACACGCATACGAGCTCCAGGCGGCTCATTCATCTGACCATACACAAGAGCTACCTTAGACTTTCCTAAGTCGTCGGAATTGATTACGCCAGAATCAATAAATTCGTTGTAGAGGTCATTTCCTTCGCGGGTCCGCTCACCAACACCGGCAAACACAGAAACACCACCGTGCTGTAGAGCAATATTATTAATGAGCTCTTGAATCAGTACGGTTTTGCCTACACCAGCACCACCAAAGAGACCGGTTTTACCCCCCTTACGGTAGGGAGCTAAAAGGTCAATAACTTTAATACCTGTTTCAAATACGGCGGGCTTAGTTTCCAGTTCGATTAGCTTTGGAGCGTCTCGGTGGATAGATAGTGTGGTGGACATGTCCACATCACCCTTCTCATCCACAGGCTCACCCAGAACGTTAAAGATGCGCCCCAATGTGGCAGGACCAACAGGTACGTTAATGGGGGCGCCCAGGTCAGTGACCTCCATGCCCCGCACCAATCCGTCGGTAGAGCTCATCGATACGGCTCTGACCTGGCTATCGCCTAGTAGCTGCTGCACTTCGCAGGTGACAGCAACGGACTGACCAGCCGGATTAGTACCTTCAACCTTAATAGCGTTATAAATGTTGGGCAGTTCGCCTGCGGGGAACTTAACGTCTAGAACAGGGCCAATAATCTGAGTGATATAGCCAATATTTGTTTTCTCTGCAGTGGTGACCATGCTTGCGCCTTATCCTAAGGGTGTTAGCTACTGCGGCGACTTTTAATTTTATTTTTACTTTCAAAGTGCCATGTAAAAGATTATCACTAGATGTATCATCCATGGCACTGGTCTTTGCTATAGTTGGTGCGCTTTTGGGCGTCCATAGCATCTTAGTGGTTCTCTAATCTAGGATTTTGATAGGCGCGCTGCCCATGTTGTCTTTTTGGTTTGCCAAAGAGAATAGCGATAAATCCTGCAAGGGACATTCCAGGCTCAGGGATTGACTGAGGTTTTGTAGGCGCTTGAGAAATGGCTGTTGGTGCCGTCGCTTTATTGGTTGATTTATTCACTGTGGTGCTTGGCTGTGGTGCCGCTACCACGGGGGCACTGGGTGTAAGGGGGGCTGCCTGCGATACGGGCGCTATGGCAGGCGCACTAACCGTCTGAGGAACAGGGCTGAGAGGTAAGGCCGGTGTAGGCGTGGCATTAGTGCGATAGTCGGGCCGTTGCCGGATGTAGAACAGATGATTGGGGATGGTGTCGGTAACAAAGTAATTAAACCGAACATACTCACCGGGGTTGACGCCGGCTCCCTGATAGAAATTGATGAAGTCTCGTACATCTGTCACCTCATCTGCTCGGGTGTAGCGGTCTGATGTATAAGGACGCACAGGACCAATCCCTTGGCCAAAGGATAGCCCGTCGTTTTCACCACTGGCGTATCCCGCTGTCTCTTGTAGTTCATGGTCATAAAACCGCCAGAATGCCCCGGTAAGATTGCGCGACACAATACTGATGGCAAAGCCCGGTCGATTAAATACTGATTGATGTTTGGCATTGGTTAAGCCGCTAATGGCTAAGGAAATATCTAAACCCCATACATCTTGGTAGATAACAAAAGGGTCTGTATGGGTGCCTAAGCCCGTGACGTCAGTGATTTTAAAGCTGCTGGATGCAGCACTAAAAAACAGGCCATTCTGGCTACATCCGTTTGGTAAGCAAGCAGCGTGGGCCGGGGTGCTGACGGTTGCCAATAAACCGGTGCTGAAAAGGAGCGCTGCACCAATTTGATGCGCAGCGTTAGCAACTATTCCCATGGGTAAAACCTCGGAGTCTAAAAAAATGCGTCAAAAACAAGACGTATCAAAAAGCACTGATATATTGAGGTGCCATTGATGCATGCTGAGAGGCGAAAATGGACGTGTTTTCACCTTATTTAGAGAGCCTTTGACTGTTTTTTTAGAATGGCATTTTTTCTCTGGTGTATCCCTGAAAGTACTGAGGCTTTATCAAAAATAGACATCAAACTTGATTGAAATAGGGTGATAATACGTAGGCTTGGTGCTGGCAGCCATGACAATCGACAAATGCATTGGCTAAGTGCACCCATAGCTTCTGTTGCTTAAGGCTTTCAGGGATGGCCACTGTCCGAATTAACCTGGCAGATGCCATCTATCCACTCCGTTTACGCATAGAGAAAGGGGGGCGTTGTAGTAACGCCCCCCTTTCTCTATGCCAATTGTTTAAAACTGCTGGCTCAGGTTTCCTTATCGAGCTGTAGGCTGCCGAATATCGAGCACGTCGCCAGCATCAATTGTGACAGTGCCGTCGAGCGCGGGGGTGGCACCTGTTGCGGTGGCTGTTCCATAAAAACGTACGGTGTCATTAGCCCAAATGTGGACGCTGCCCCCCGTGTCGGTCTCCGAGTTTGCTTGCAGGATAGAGCTACGATCCACTAAGACATAGCCTGCACTAAATCCATCTTCGACGGGCATTCCACCAATGGATAGGGTGCCAGCTTGACCCACTCCATCGGCGTAGATTTCGCCTCCCACCAGGTTGATTTGATCGCCAAGCATGGTCACCTGGCCTGGAGACCCGAACTGGTCAGCTGGAGTATTGTCCGAAACATCCACAGTGCCCCTGACTAATACTGTGCCTGGGGCAGGTGTTAAGGGTGGGGTGGATGTGAGGGTTTGGGATCCATCGGGGCTGACTTCAATTTGGGTTGCACTGGGCTCGTTGCCACCGGTCAACAGCTGGGCTAGCTCTGTGGTGGGTAGTGCGGTAGCCGCAGCCTGGCCATTGCTGGGAGAGAGGGCAGCTAGGGTATCGGCTGGAATCACATCTAGGCTGAGTAGGTTGCCGGGCTGGTTGAGTCGTAGCAGGGTTTCTCCCGATGTGGCGATGAGGTTGACATTCCCCCCGGGGGCGATAAGGCTGCCGTCGTTCTGGATGTATTGACCAATGAGGGTGATGGTCGATTGGGACTCTACCTGTAAGCTACCTTGGTTTTCAATGCTTCCATAGGGTAGGTCTGTAGAGAGGGTGTCTAGTGCCGCTGAGTTGGCGGGGGCTGCAAGTAATAAATAACCGCTAGGGGCTCCAGTCAGGTCATTCACTGTGGGGTCAGCTGAGGTCGCCGCTATTAAACCTGTTGAACCATTGAACAGCGGCGTTAGGGTGCTAGCTGAACTCGTATCTCCGGTAGTCGTTAGCTCGACCTCGCTTACCGAGCCATTGATAGATAAAAGATAGGTGTCCTCAAACAGCAGGCCTGACGCCGTTGTCGCGGTCAGATTGGCTGGTAAGCTCAGGCTGGCGTTTTCACCAAAAATGATGCCGGCGGGGTTGACTAGAAAAAGGTTGGCCCCGCTGGCAATGTCTGAATCATTGCTGGTTATTTTGAGCAGCCCATCAATGGCTGAAGGCTGTAGCGCATTGATTAAACTGATGACATTGGCAACGTCAGGGTCGACTACAAAGTTGGCAGTATCGTCTGCGCCCAGGTCAAATTGCTGGAACTGATGAATGAGGTTGGGTTCGGTTCCACCCGATGACTGTCCGCCTAGAATATTAAGCTGGTTGGCTTGCCGATCAAGGGTTGTCTCGGAGGTTGCTGGCCGAATGGCTGTACCTGTCGCTGCTGCCGCGTCTGTTGAGGGGGAAACTGAAGGGGATGTCTCAATTTGGAGCTGGGCAGAGGCTGTGCCATGGAAACTCAGCAACCATAGTGGCATGGCTGCTAACAGGACGTATGAAAATTTGTAGATCATGGAGTTAGCAATTGCCAGACAGGTCGTCAGCATATGCACTAGGTAAAGATGTATCAAGAACTACAGATGGCACCCTCCATATAAATGATACGGGGAATTTTTAATGCAACCTGAAGGAACGATAAAGATCACTGTATTGAAACCATGAAGTTTGTTGGCTAAATGGATGGACTCATAAGTTCGGGAACCCGTACCCGTTGACGTGTTGCGATCGCAACTCTCCAAGCGATAAATTAGCACTCGGCAATAGAGAGTGCTAAACCGTGTTCAGGTTGCAGCTTCTTCCCTGATCAAACCCTTTCAGTTGATCAAGGGACTGTCCAGACGGCCTGATGTCGTCTTGGTGCAATTGCCGAATGATTGATCTATCAAAGTTCGGAGAAAACTATGGCAGCCATTTCTTTGAGTGTTTCAAGCGTCACTCCCCTAGGTGATCGCGTTCTTATCAAAGTCAACGCATCTGAAGAAAAAACCGCTGGTGGCATTTTGCTGCCCGACACAGCTAAAGAAAAGCCCCAGGTTGGCGAAATTACTGCTGTTGGTCCTGGTAAGCGTGGTGATGACGGCAGCCGTCAGGCACCCGATGTAGAAGTTGGCAACAACGTCCTTTACTCCAAGTATGCCGGTACTGACATCAAGCTTGGTGGCGACGATTACGTGTTGCTTTCTGAGAAAGACATTCTTGCAGTTGTTGGCTAAGCGCCAGCTGCAGCCCGCTTCTTGTCCCCACCCCCCGATCCATCTGAAACGTTCTGAAACATAGGTTAATTCATGGCTAAGCGCATCATATATAACGAGAATGCTCGTCGTGCCCTCGAAAAAGGCATGGATACTTTGGCTGAGGCCGTTGCTGTTACCCTTGGCCCCAAGGGACGTAACGTTGTCCTCGAAAAGAAATTTGGCTCTCCTCAAATCGTCAATGACGGTGTCACCATTGCCAAGGAAATTGAGCTAGAGGACAACATCGAAAATACGGGTGTGGCCCTAATCCGCCAGGCCGCTTCTAAGACTAATGACGCAGCAGGCGACGGTACCACTACAGCGACCGTCTTGGCCCACGCCATTGTTAAAGAAGGCCTACGCAACGTGGCAGCCGGTGCCAATGCGATTTCCCTGAAGCGGGGTATTGAGAAAGCCACTGCTTACCTGGTAGAGCGCATTGCCGAGCACGCGCAGCCCGTGGGTGATTCGACTGCCATTGCCCAGGTTGGTACCATTTCCGCTGGTAACGATGAAGAAGTCGGCAAGATGATTGCCGAAGCCATGGAGAAAGTTGGCCGTGAAGGCGTCATCTCCTTGGAAGAAGGCAAGTCCATGACGACTGAGCTAGAAATTACCGAAGGTATGCGCTTTGATAAGGGCTATATCTCCCCTTACTTCGCCACCGACACCGAGCGCATGGAAGCGGTTCTAGACGATCCCTACATTCTGCTCACTGACAAGAAAATTGCCCTGGTACAGGACCTGGTTCCTGTGCTTGAGCAAGTGGCCCGCTCCGGCAAGCCTTTGCTAATTATTGCTGAGGACATCGAAAAAGAAGCTCTAGCCACCCTCGTTGTCAACCGTCTGCGCGGTGTGCTCAACGTAGCGGCTGTGAAGGCCCCTGGCTTTGGCGATCGCCGTAAGGCCATGCTCGAGGACATCGCTGTATTGACCGGTGGTCAAGTCATCACTGAAGACGCTGGCCTCAAGCTAGATGGCGTTTCCATCGACATGCTTGGCACCTCCCGCCGCATTACCCTAACCAAGGACAACACCACGTTGGTTGCCGAAGGTAACGAAGCCGATGTTAAGGCTCGCTGCGAGCAGATTCGTCGTCAAATCGAAGAGTCTGACTCCAGCTATGACAAAGAGAAGCTGCAGGAGCGCCTAGCTAAGCTCTCCGGTGGTGTGGCTGTGATCAAAGTCGGTGCTGCCACCGAAACTGAGATGAAGGACCGCAAGCTCCGTCTAGAAGATGCCATCAACGCCACTAAGGCTGCCGTTGAAGAAGGTATCGTTCCTGGTGGTGGTACAACTCTGGCTCACCTGGCCCCTGGCCTCGAAGAGTGGTCTAACGCTAACCTGGCTGATGAAGAGCTAACGGGTGCCCTGATTGTGACTCGCGCGTTGACTGCTCCCCTCAAGCGGATCTCTGAGAACGCTGGTCAGAACGGTGCTGTGGTTGCTGAGTACGTCAAGGCAAAGGACTTTAACATCGGCTTTAATGCAGCGACCAACGAGTACGTTGATATGTTGCAGGCTGGTGTCGTTGACCCCGCTAAGGTAACTCGCTCGGCTACTCAGAATGCTGCTTCCATCGCGGCTATGGTTCTGACGACTGAGTGCATTGTTGTTGATAAGCCCGAACCTAAGGAAGCGGCTGGCGCTGGCGCTGGCGGCGGCATGGGTGACTTCGACTACTAATGTGCTGATTCATTAACGAATGAACCCTCGTTAACTATTAAGAGGCGGTCGGTGTATGCCGATCGCCTCTTCTCATTAGGGGAGCCACGAGAGGAGTATTCCGTCGCTACACTCCTAAAGAGATCGAAAAGAGACTGATTGTAACGATAAATCCCCGTATTGCTTTTGTGGGGAAATTATTGACGTATCGGATAGCTGCCAATTGTTCGCGAAGACCTTAAAGGGATAGGCGAAAATTTGCCTATTGAATGTTTATTTTCAGGAGCGACACCGTATCTGGGAGCTTTTGGACTTTGAATATTCTTTTTGGCAAAGGTTTTTATCGAAAACCTGCGTAATGCGGTCAATTGCCACTACAATGACAGCAAAATTTTTGGTTTAACTCTAAGGATATTTCCAGCCTGAGTCCGCACCTTGTTGGCGCAACGGTCAGACAAAACATGGATTTATAGGATGGTTTCCCTGGCATCCTGAGGGAGCTGCTTTAGCGATTTAAGCCAAACATCTACTGGCCTAATGACTTGTGTCGCAACAAGTTCGGGTGTGAGTTTGACTCCACTTTGGGGACTCTGGGCTTATATTTTTTGAGATACTGCCGCTAATGACAGCTACGCCTACCGATCCGCAGCAATTTAGTTCATCACCCTTAGCTAAGGGTGATGAGCCTGCGCGGCTGGACCCGAAGATTAGCAAGCCAAAAGGTCGACCGTGGTTTTGGTCGGGGGTGTGGCTGTTGTTGTTGGCGGCATCGAGCGCCCTGGGCCTCTGGGCCATTGCTTTAATTACTCGCCTACCTCCCTTACCCAAATGCAATGACATATCGGTATTTAGTGCCGATAGTGAGCGTCTGTACTGTGCTAGACAGGCGGCCGTATCGGGGTCTGAACGGGATTTGGTGGCCGGGGTCCAGCTAGTGTCTGATTGGGATGATACCCATCCGCTGTTCCAGGACTCTCAGGAGGTGACCAATCGCTGGTCTAAGGGGCTGTTTAAGCTGGCTCAGAAACGAATGCAGGCGGGTAACTTAGACCGAGCTGCTCAGCTTTTGGGTTATATTCCGCCCCGAGCTGAGATCCATGCGGATGCTAAGACGGCCCTAGAACGCTGGGAGCAAGAGTGGACGAAGGGAGCAGAAATTACGACCGCTGTGACTGACGCGGTGGGGAATCAAAACTGGAGCGGTGCCCGTAAGCAGCTACGGGCTATGAAACGGCTAACGAGTGACCACTGGCTTAAGGATCGTCATCGGTATTTGGGACAGTATATTCAGCGTGAAGAAGATGATCGACGTCATGTGATCCAAGCGACAACGCTGGCTAGCGATGGCAAGATGGACAGCTTGTTGGAAGCGCTGACGTTGGTCCGACAGATTGATGTGCAAAGTCAGTCTTGGCCTGAAGCCAAGCCCTTGATCGCAGATTGGTCTCAAACCCTATTGAACTATGGCTTTCAAAAGTGGGAGCAGGAGGATCTAGAGGGTGCGATCGCAATTATTCAACAGGTGCCAGTAAACCTGGCGGCGGAGCCGGAGGCCAACGACCTGGTCCTCTATGCCCATGCTCAGCGGCTGGCCGCATTTAGTCAGGATTGGGAGCCCACCTATGGCGAAATTCTGAACCTGATGGATGCGATCCAAGCGATGGAGCGCATTGATAACGGCAGCCCATTTTATGACGATGCCCAGACTCAATTAGCGCGGTGGTCAAATCAGCTGAGTGACCTGCAACAGCTTTATGGAGCGACGTTAGTGGCTAACCTCAACCAAAAGGGCTCATTAAAGCTCGCCGTTGAGCAAGCCCAGCAGATCGGCCCCGATCGACCGCTGCGGCAGCAGGCTCAAACCTTAGTGGCCCACTGGTCTAAAGAAATTCAACGCATTGAAGATCGGCCCTTTTTGGCTCGGGCTCAGCAGCTGGCGGACAATGGCGATAAAGTCAGCTTGGAGGCGGCTATTGCTGAAGCCCGTAACGTTGAGCAGGGGCGGGCATTGCGGATAGACGCCCAGACAAATATTGCCCAGTGGACGAAGCAAATTCAGGTGTTGGAGGATCAGCCCCTTTATAGTGCGGCGCTGGATTTGGCCAGTAAAGGCAAGCTGCCAGCGGCCATTAAGGAGGCGCGCAAGATTCAGCAGGGGCGGGCGTTGTATAGTCAGGCCCAGGTGTCGATTAAGGAATGGACCACCCGCATTCAGGTGGCGGAAGATCGGCCTATTTTGAATGAAGCTGAGGAGCTGGCCTATGAGGGCAGACTGTCGGATGCGATCGCAGTTGCCGCTCGCATTTCACCGGGTCGGGCTCTATACGGTGAAGCCCGCAATTCCATTGCTATTTGGGATGCTGAACGCGCCTATATCCAATCGCTGCAAGCGCCGGTAGAGCCTGACTATTACGACGATGATGGCTACGCAGACGACGATGGCTATGACGAGGATTTTGAATAACGACCCGAATTTCTCCTGGTCTTTATTAGGAAATGCAGCCACTAACACCGCAAACTGAAGCCAGTAGAGGATACTAGAACGGTGAGATTAAAACGGTGCATCAGGCGGCATGAGTGAACGTCCCTTGCAATTAATGCTGGTGGATGAAGACCCCACCTTTCGGCTGGGGTTACGGGTATGGCTGGAGCAGCTGCCCGGTTTTCAAATTGCGGCTGAGGCGGCCAGTGCAGCTGAGGCCCTGACGATTGTGCGGAAATGCGATCGCATCCAGGCAGACTCCTTTACCGATCCCACCCTGCGCGGACAGCGCCCCATCAATTTAGTCATTGTCGATTTGGGATTAGGGGCCAGCGATACAGGCACCGATCCCGTCAGCAGCTCTGGGCTACAGCTGTGTAAATCTATCAAAACTGAGTTTCCCAAGCTGCCGGTGCTCGTACTCAGTGCCCGCGATGAGCCTGTGCTAGAAGCCGCTGCCCGCCAGGTGGGGGCCAGTGGCTATGGCACCCGAGGCATGCCCGTGCGTGAACTGGCGCAGCTGATTCGAACGGTGGCCCAAGCATCTAGCCGCCCCATGGAGCCGCCGCGTACCCAGCAACCGGCTCAGATTCCTGGACCGCTGACTGCGATGCGACTGAGCCTGCGGCTGTCGGGGGTCGATAAAATTGAGCAGCAGCTAGCGAAGACCGCAAACGAGCTGCGCCGAGCGCGTCTGAGTTGGCTAGAACGCCAGGTCCTAACCGGTCAACTGCGTGAGCTTAAGGCCGCCCGCTGGTGTATGCAGCAGCTCTGGTCCACCCGCGATTATACAGACGCTGGCTGGGTCAACAAAAACAAAAATTCAAAGCCCCGAGGACGCGCCAGTACCTCTGCCGGGCTATCGGCACCGCGCCCCAGTTCCGTGGGAGCTGCCGCCGCCATGACCGTACCTCAGCCTGTTGCCCTGCGCAGTGGCGATGTGCAAACCATGGTGTTTGAGGCGGTGTTTGCCAAGCTCCAGACAGATTTAGAAAACACCACGTCGGAACCGGTGGAAATCGACATTCTGCGTCTCGACAAAAAGCGGGAGCTATTGTTTGTCATTCTGCGGCGATTTGAAGATTTGTTAGATGATTTGCGGCAGTCATCCCTACAGCCGGGGCAGCTGCGCGATAAATCACCCCAGGTGCTGCGCGATCTGTGGGTAGCCACCATCGAAGAATTCTTTGGCCGCTACTACACGGTGCCCCTAAATGGCGTTGAGCAAGAACTCGTCGCTGTCTTATATCAAGAGAAGGACACGGTTGAACGGGATATTCTTGAGCACATTCCCTTAGTCCCTAATCTGCTGGCCCATTGGCTGTTTCAAGATGCCATGGTGATTGATGGTACGGCCTACGTTGCCGCTACCCCTGAGGCCCTGGCCCACAGTGAAAAGCTGCTGGAGAATGTGCTAATCCAAATGGGAAATGCCGTGATGCAGCCCTTACTCAATCGATTAGCCGATGTGGAAGTGATTAAAAAGGGTCTGTATAGCCGCCGGATTATTTCCACCCGTGACATTGAGCGATTTCGCAACGATTTATCCTGGCGCTACCGCTGGAATCGTTTGGTCAATGAGCCTACGGCCATCTTTGAGAGTCAGTATCGTCTGTATACGTTAGGTCCGCGCGGCATGATGCTAACGCCGATTTATGCGCCCCGTCGCAGCGAGCTAGACCAGCTGTCGGGGTTACCCTGGGCCATGACCCTACTGCTTGAAACCCGTGATGCCCTGAGCCCTCGTGTCCGAGCAGTGATTGCTATGGTGGGCAGCACTGTGGTGTATGTACTGACCGAAGTGGTGGGTCGAGGCATTGGCCTGGTGGGTCGAGGCGTTTTGCAAGGTATTGGCAGCGCTTGGCAAGACACCCGCCGCTCCAGACAACGGCAAGCCCCACCTACCTTTAATGAGTGGGAGTAGGTGGGGCGGTTAGCCCTGCTAGGGAAGGGCTGAGATCTTATGCTCTGCTAGATTTTTAGCCAGCCAAACCAGGATAGAACAACCGCAAGAACGCCACTGGTTAAGAGCAGAGCCCCTGCCACCGTAATGACGGCTCCCACTTTCCGCAGCCCTTCTGGGGGCATACCATCGCCAAAGACACCGTCGCCACCGGAGAAATCATTCCCCAGTGCCTGGAGCTGGGCTAGATGATCGCTACCATAGCGAGGCATGCGCTCAAAGGGCAGTTCTCCCATGGACTGCTGAGGAAGAACCCGGCGCCGCTGGTAGGGCACGGTGTCGTCACCAAAGGTGTCTAGATACTCATCACTGCTAAGTAGGGCATTTACAAATCCTGTGATGCCTTCTGTTGCGAGCACAATTGACCAGGCTAGGGTTTCACGCTGATCGTAAACCTGGCGACCGAGCACCCGTTGGATGCACATGTCTACAAAGCGGTAGTTATTGCTGCATTCGTAGTTGAGGCGTCTAAAAGATTCAGACAGCAGTAGCCCGCGAATGAATTCCCGCACGGATAGCTGAGAACTACGGAGCTGGGATTCTAAATAGCGATCGCGGTGGCAAGCGAGGAGCTGCTGCTCATTAAAAATGCGACGGTAGGCCGCCAGAATCAGGGCTTCAATTTCCTGGTCATCTAGCAATAGTGCCATGGAGAAAATGCGAGGTTGCTCGTCACCGGGCACTTCAAATCCATTCACTCGCTGATTTTGGCAGCTAGTTGGATGGCTTAATAAAGGCAGAGTCATGGGGGTCAAATCCTTTTGCTAAAACGATGCCAAGAAAAATTGCAGGGCAGCCATGGTAGCTAACCCTGCGCCTAGGAGTTCTCGTCCTCCGTTCGTTATCAAGTCTATGAATGGGGCGAGAACGGTTTTGAAAAAGCTTACTGAAACTCAATTAAACACAACAAAAGTCAATGACCCTCTCATTAATCCATGGATTTAAGCTTGGATGCAGCTGTGGAGCCGTGTATAGGCCCGTAGCGCTTGACTTCGGGTAGCTAAGTATTTTTGCTTAGTGATTTTTCTTGGAAAGATGGCTAGGCGGATTATGAGACTAAAGGGGAATGAATGTGAGAGGCCGTAATGTTGCGTTATGGTTAGCGACGACGGAGCTTACTCATCATTTTGCGAGACCAGCGCAGGTTGAGATCTTCACTGCTGGCCCAGTCTTGGAGAATACGGAAAAATATTTGGCGGTCGTGGGTTTGTAATACGGCGGTTTGATCAGCGGTTTCAATGGCGTAGGGATAGCCGCCGCCAACGATGGTTTCCGCCCTGACCCAGTTGAGTGTCTGCTCGGTGATGTCTGCTTCATACATCCAGCGGGGCATTTCAATTCTGGCTGGGTAACCCTGGTTGGTTTTGAGATAGGTAAAGGTGATGCGGTCAGCGTGTTCTTTGTAGTCGGTCAAGATACCGGTGCGATCGCATCTAAAAATCGGCGTGCAGTCCCCCCATTCCATAAACCGATTTAGCATTTGAGCGTCATGTACCGCCGGCATCCCCTCTATGCCCACAAACAGCTCTAACAATGTGGTCAAATCATGGGCATAGCTGGTGTCCACATACCCCACCAGCGGCACTCGATGATGTTCGCTGGCTCTGACTAGTTTTAATAGGGCTTTAACATAGGCTCTGCGGGCCTCCTCTTCATAGGCATCGGCAAAGGTGGCCACTAAGGAGCCATCAAAAAAAACCAGGCACTGTTCGGGCGTTTTAACCTGTTCGATGTATCGCACCAACCGTTCGGTTTCCATTTGAAATCGGCGCAGATTAACGATGCGCTCTGCCGGTGTAGCCGGATCGTGGGCCTTTAAATCGTGGGGTGTCAGAATGTCTAGCTCGATGTCTTTGGTGTAGTCTGCCTCAGATGTGTGGGGATTCTCAAACCAGCCCACCTGCACCAGGGCAATGGGTAGCGACAGGTCTTTACTCGAAAAAATCTGTGAACCGTCTACCGCAAAGGTGGTAACGCCGCTGAGGTGTTCCTTGACCCATTGCAGGCTATGTTCGCGGCTGCCCCAGCGAAGATGGCTACGGTGAATGCCTTGGGGGGGGAGGTTATCTAGTAGGGGACGGGCTCCCACATTGCCTGGGTGTGCCGTCAGCCAGCCTTGCAGCTCGTTGGCTGAGGCGTTGCACAGTGTTGTCCAGGCGTCTTGGTACGTATCTAACGCCGATAGGTTGCTACTCTCAAACGTGCGAAAGTACTTGCGTTTGCGTTGTAAAATCGCCTGGATCTGAGACGGTTTAATGGCCATGGGCAAAATAGGGCATTTGTACTGCTATTTTGCCATGGGTTGACCCTGTAGGGGCGTTCCATGGAACGCCCCTACAGGGTTATCGCCGCGATTGCAATTTGCGATAGACATCCTTAATGTCCACATTGTGGTGGGCTAGGGCCACCAGAGTGTGATAAAGCAAGTCAGCAACTTCCCCGGCGATTTCGTCGGGTTCGTCGTCTTTACAGGCCATCACGACTTCGGCGGATTCTTCACCGATTTTTTTGAGAATTTTATTGTCGCCACCGGCAAAGAGCTTATTGGTGTAAGAGTCGGGCTGGGGATTGGCTTTGCGATCGCAAATGACCCTATACAACTGGGATAGCGTATCTGCCGGCGGCGGTGTACTTCCACCATCCACCTGGTAAAAACAGCTACGTTCTCCCGTGTGACAGGCAATATCGCCCACCTGCTCAATGGTCAGCAGTAGTGCATCACTGTCACAGTCGTAGCGAATGGCCTTAAGTTTTTGCAGATGCCCCGATGTGGCCCCCTTGTGCCAGAGTTCCTGGCGGGACCGGCTCCAATACCAAACGTCGCCAGTTTCCAGGGTTTTTTGCAGCGATGACCGGTTCATCCAGGCCATCATTAGCACCGTGCCATCGAGATAGTCCTGTGCGATCGCAGGTACCAGCCCCTGATCGTTGTAGCGAATTTTTTCAATGGGGATAGCGCCAACAAAAGAAAGCGGGGTACTCATGATCCGTATCAGTTCAGCTCAGTGCAGCCCTATTGTCGCAGTTTGCGGGCTTTTTCGGCTTCGCTACATTCCTTAATATATTGCAATCGATGCAATCACAAACGATAGGATTAAGAATACTGCAATCTTCGCCATCACTTACCCAATGCCGTCCTTAGAGGGGTAATTCAGCCTCTCATTAAAAACATCCAGAGCTATGGATGCGGCATTACGTGAGTACCCTTTCACCCTGACAGCCACAGAAAGCTGTCATCCCTATCCCTTCGACAAACGACTTTAACCATAAGGAGAGCCCGTTGGTTACCACCACATCTTTTTTAAAAACGACGAAATCAGATGAGATTTTCGCGGCTGCCCAAAACTTGATGCCCGGAGGCGTTAGCTCTCCTGTGCGGGCGTTCAAGTCCGTTGGTGGCCAGCCCATTGTCTTTGATCATGTCAAGGGCTCCCACATATGGGACGTTGATGGCAATGAATATATCGACTACGTCGGTACCTGGGGACCTGCAATCTGCGGCCATGCCAATGACGAAGTCAATGCTGCCCTCACTGAGGCCCTACAGAAAGGAACCAGTTTTGGGGCCCCCTGCTACCTAGAAAATGTTCTGGCTGAGATGGTCGTCGCCGCTGTCCCCAGCATTGAGATGGTTCGCTTTGTAAACTCCGGTACTGAAGCCTGTATGGCGGTACTACGCCTGATGCGGGCCTTTACCGGTCGTGACAAAGTCATTAAATTTGAGGGCTGCTACCACGGCCACGCCGATATGTTCCTGGTCAAGGCGGGGTCTGGTGTGGCCACCCTGGGTCTGCCCGATTCACCGGGGGTGCCTAAAAGTACAACGGCAGCTACGTTGACCGCTCCCTATAACGATCTTGAGGCAGTCAAAGCCCTCTTTGACCAAAATCCTGGCGAGATTTCCGGCGTTATTCTAGAGCCCATCGTTGGTAACTCTGGCTTTGTTACCCCCGATGCCGGTTTCCTCGAAGGGCTGCGAGAAATCACCCAAGATAACGACGCCCTGCTGGTATTTGACGAAGTCATGACCGGTTTTCGCATCGCCTATGGCGGTGTGCAGGAAAAACTAGGCGTAACCCCTGATCTCACCACCCTGGGCAAAATTATTGGTGGCGGTTTGCCGGTTGGTGCCTACGGCGGTCGTCGTGAAATTATGGAAATGGTTGCCCCCGCAGGTCCCGTATATCAGGCCGGTACGCTATCGGGTAATCCCCTAGCCATGACTGCCGGTATCAAGACCTTAGAAATCTTGGGTCGCCCCGGTACCTACGAACAGCTTGAGGAAAAAACTAACAAGCTAATTACAGGCCTGCTAGAGATTGCCCGCGATAGTGGCCATACTGTATGTGGTGGAAACATTAGCGGCATGTTTGGTATGTTCTTTACCGCCGGTCCTGTCCACAACTACGACGATGCCAAGGCCTCAGATCTCGAGAAGTTTAGCCGCTTCCATCGAGGTATGTTAGAGCAGGGCGTATACCTGGCACCGTCTCAGTTTGAGGCCGGATTTACATCCCTAGCCCATACCGATGATGACATTGCTAATACCCTGGCGGCGGCGCGTACGGTTCTGTCTGCCATCTAGCTAAAGTGAGGGACATTCTCCACTCAGCTCCAGACTTTTTATAAACACGGGTAATGGTTCATTCGGGCCATTCCCGTGTTTTATTCCATGTATGTTTCATTCCATTTATATATGGGCGCAGGCTGCTCATCCTATTTCAAGCCATGGACGATATTGATGCTCTCAATGTTTTAGAAGCCGAAGTAGGGTTAGACGCCCCGATTGACCCCCTAGATGACATTCCATTAGGGGACGATGCGCCTCGGTACAATCCTGACCAAATGCTGCCATTGCTCCAGTCAGAAAATTTGCCGCAGCGAATGTTGGCTGCCCGGGCGTTTTATAAAATTCAAGAGCCCCGCGCTATTCCTTGGCTAATTGAGCTATTGGACGATGATAGTCCGTTGGTCCGGGTGAATGCAGCCTATGCCCTGGGGCGGAACCCTAGTGAAACAGCGGTCGATGCCCTGATCAATCAGTTGACCAACGATTCCCATGGCTATGTACGCAAAGCTGTGGTGTGGGCATTGGGCAACTGCCGTAATGAAAAGGCGGTGGTGCCTCTGATCCAGGCCATTAAAAATGACATGTCCGTAGTGCGTTTGTGGGCCGCCAGCGCCCTGGGGCAAATGGGTAAAATTAGCTTTGAGGCTATTCTTAAAGCGATTCCAGCCTTGGTTGAAACCATGCGCAATGACCCCATTGCCATTGTGCGTAGTAACTGCGCCTGGTCCGTTGGCGAACTGTGCAAAGACCTTCCCAACAATGTGGTTTATGCGACAGCTATTGACGCCTTAATTGAAACCTTTGCTGACGATGAGGACTTGGGGGTCAGAGACGATGCCCGTGCCGCCATCCTCAACCTGGGCGATCCGCGTGGTTTGCAAGTTATCGAAGAAATTGAGCAAGAAGAGTTCTACGACTAGCAACCGCTTTAATCTCCTGCAGCCCATCGTACATAGGGATACTGACCTACGATTTCTTGGTGGGTGATGGTGGCAAAGTACCAGTTTTCTTCAGGAGCTGGAGCGATTGGAGTAATGTCAAAGCGAAAGAAAACGTGGCCCTGGGCAAACCACAGGTCATACAAACTGCGATAGTGGTTTTCACTGTCACCCAGTCTGCCAATACAGCTATAAAACTCTGGTGAGAGGGGTGTTTTGAAGGTGACTGAATAGTCTTGGCTATCAATAAATTCAGTTTTTCCCTGACCGATTGTAGACACATCGAGCATAATGCCGCTATTGTCACCCGCTTCAAAATAGCGATGGGATTCTTGCCAAAAGCGAACTTGGGTAGGACAGCTGCCTGAGGTGACCTCCACCGGAATCAGCAGATCCTCTTGTCGCTCAAATGTATCGCGGCTTGAGGGTGATA
>ERZ1740065.58-NODE-58-length-48621-cov-7.351316_pt1 | contig 48621 bp, 34 predicted proteins | sample MGYA00581738_ERZ1740065 | MGnify/ENA primary metagenome ERZ1740065 (study PRJEB43018, sample SAMN04849749) | marine metagenome | isolation source: floating plastic debris | place: Pacific Ocean | collected 2008-09-01 | study: EMG produced TPA metagenomics assembly...
ATCGAACTCGCCGTCGCCGAAGGGCGTCGTGCGCTGACCGCGAAACTGGGGATCGCAGCGGGCGACGGCTCGTCAAAAACTGACGTCGGCCAACTTGTCGGCAACAATCTGGCCAGCCTCGTCGCCATGCAGTTCACAGAGGACACCACGCGTGCCAACGCGGTGCTCGACACCAGTCTGCACGTCGTCGATGGGGAACTGGCGCAGTTTTGGGTCTCACTGACGCCCGCGGCGGGCAACAGCGAGTTGCAAGTGCTTACTGCGAGTGCCTACATCCGCCATCGCACGGTTGTTGCCGAGGCTGCGCCGCGCACGGCCGCACCACCGCGAGACGCCCCCGTCGTCACGCCGGTGGTCGTGTCCCGCCCCACCCCACCGCGAGCCGCAATACCCGTCGTCGCGACCACACCCGGCGCGTTGCGCACCGTCAAGCTTGTGGCGGGGCGCGGTCGGGCAACCTGCGGTGTTCGCAGACCCTGCAAGGCACTCGAGATTCGCAGCCAGCATACGTCGGCGTTGTTCCTGCTCAAACACCAGGTAGATTTCGGCCTCGTTCGTATGGGTGGTGATCGATGCAGCGCCGGCAGCGTGCCGCGCATTCTCAAGGGCGCAGGCACCGTGACGATTGCGATGCCCGCCGTGCGTACCCGAACCACGACGGCAGCGCCCGCACACGCCCTGCCCGTTCGCCCCAGCACAGACACCCTGTACACCATTGCCGTCAGTAACAGCCGCGCCGCCCTGGCCTTCTCGCGACACTTCAAGCGTCTGCCAACGCGTTGCGCGGCGACGGCGCAGGCTGGCGTGCGCGGTGCGGCACTCGAGGACTGGCTTGCGACCCTGGCCGACCTCGTTGAGACCTGGGTCGATGACGTCGAACTGCAGGCCCTGCCGCTCGGCGACACGGCCTGAAGGAGCCACGACGATGATCCGATTCATGGGTTTTGCCACGGGCGCCGCCGTCGCTGTTGGCTTCATGCTGTTTCTGTTTGGCGCACCACAAGCGCCGGATGTCGAACCTGAACCTGCGGTCGAACCTCCGCAGCTCGAGACGCACCCGATCGCCGCAGAAGCACCCGAACCGCTGCCACCATCCGCAGCGCCTATCGTCGAGCACTCAGAGGTTGCAGTCGAGCGCGAGGCCGAGGTGACACCCGCCCAGGCAGAAGCACCAACCGTCGAGAACATCACGGTTGCCCAGGCCGTCGAGGCAACACCTGATGTCATTGAAACCTCCGAGCCTGCGACCCGCATTGCGGTCGCCGATGACGCGCCACCACGTGACCTGCAGTGGCACGCCTTCTGGAGCCCATTCCGTAGTCGTATTGCAGCCAATGGATTCATCAGTCGCCTTGAGTCCGTCACGGGCTTCGACTACCGGGTCGTGCAGATCGATTCGGGCGTCTACGAAGTAGCCGTCGGCTATGCAAGCGACGACGAGCGCCGCAACAAGCTGGCCGCCATCGCCGAGGCGACAGGACTCGAGATGCCCGACTCATGAATGCCCGGCGCCTGTTGACTGCCGTCGCACTGTGCGGCGTGGCCGCCGTAGCACTGGCCCGGCCGCGCGCCGAACCCAACCCCGACCGCGCCTGGCGAGCGTACGCGGATATCGCCGACAGCACGCTGCCGGGTTATCAGTTTCCGTTCGACACCTGCTTTCGGGCGGCAGCACTCGCGCATGACGTGCCCTACACGCTGTTGCTGGCCATCGCGCGCGGCGAGAGCGACTTCAAACCGACCGCCCGTTCGAAAGCCGATGCGCACGGCGTCATGCAAATCCTCTGGCCCACCACGGCAAAACACCTGGGCATCCACCGCCTCTCGGAACTCTACGAGCCTTGCACCAACATCGACGCTGGCGCCCGCTACCTGCGTGAAATGCTCAACCGCTACGAGGGTGACATTCACCTCGCGCTCGCGGCCTACAACTACGGCCCCAACCGAATTCCCGTGGGCGCAACGCGCATCCCCGAGGGTGCGACCTGGTACAGCGGCTACATCTACCGCCATCTCGACTTCGTGCTGGGCGACACGGTCGTCACGGCACGTGCCGGCGAACAACTCTACTCGAAGCTCGGCCGCTCGACACTCGTCACGTTTGGCGAGCCCTATCGCGCGGCAGCCTTTGTCGCGACGCTCGAGCAGCGCGCACCGGGACTCGAACTCGACTGGTTCCGCGAGGGCACAGGCGCGTTCGCCGTGGTTCTCGTTTACGCGGATCGTGATGCCTTTGATGCAAGCGCCGCGCTGCTCGCACGCGCCGGCTACCGCTTGCCCGACTGACGCTCTTCGCGCGGCTCACAGGTATAGTGCCCCTGTTGCCAACGCCAGTGGGACCTCCCAGTGACCGACTACGAATACGCAGACCTCTTTGCCTCGTTCCTGACCGCACAAAACGCGGTGTTCGCAAACTACATGGCCGTCGTCACGGGCATGCTCGCCGCCAGTTGGCTTATCGCACCCAAGCTCGGGCGATTCACGGCGGGCATCTTCCTGTTTATCTACTCGCTGTGGACCATCGGTCTCATCTTCGCGCTGATTGGTGTCTTTGGCGACTTCACGCGACTGGGACTCGAGATTGCGCGCGTCACCACATCGCCGGATACGGCGCTCGGCTGGATTGGGCCTGTTCACGATGGCCACGAGATGATGGCCAGGATGTACTACGGGCTCATTGCGACGGCAGTGCTCGCCTATCTGGCTTCGCTCGTGTTCTTTTTTCTCGTACGAAGACGGAACATTCAGTAGGCGCGATTAGCACAGCGCGGCTTCAATCAGCGCGCGTGTCTCAGCGGGATCGATCACGCGGTCGATCTCGAGCACGCTGGCCACCTCGAGCGCGCTGCCGCGTTCGTACATCTCCGCCACGAGCCGTTCAAATAGCGCATCGCGCTCAGCTGCGTCTTCAACGGCATCGAGTTCCTTGCGGAAGCCAAGCCGCACCGCACCTTCGAGCCCCATCGCGCCAAACTCACCGGTGGGCCACGCGGCCGCGCAAAGGGGTTCGCTGAAACCGCCACCGGCCATGGCCATGGCTCCGAGGCCGTAAGCCTTTCGCAGCACGATGGCCACCAGCGGCACCGTGAGGCTGACGCCGGCCAGGAACAGCTCCGACATGTGTCGCGTGGCCGCCTCGGCCTCGCTGTCGGGGCCCACCATGAAGCCCGGTGTGTCGATGAAAGACACGACCGGCAGGCTATTGGCGTCGCAGAAGTGCAGGAACCTCGCGGCCTTGTCAGCTGCCGCGGCGTCGATGGCCCCGGCCAGCGACTGATTGTCGTTGGCGATGACACCGACCGTGCGTCCCGCGATGCGACACAGCCCCGTAATCATCGCGCGCGCATAGTCCTGGCCGAGCTCCATGAAGCTGCCGGTGTCCACGACGCGCTCGATGATGGGTCGGACCTTGTAGGTGAAACGCCGATCCGCCGGCAATGCATCGCGCAAAGGTGTGGTGTCCGCCGCGTCGCCGGCCGCCACGGCGCCCTGGAGCATTCCCATCAGCGTTCGCGCTTGTACCGTTGCGGCGCGCTCGTCCTCGACCACCAGGTCAACGGTGCCCTGCGCGGCATGCATTTCGGCCGGGCCAATCTCCGTGGCTTTGAAAGCACCGAGCCCACCGGCTTCGATCATGGCGGGCCCGGCCATACCGATCGAAGACGCGCGCGTCGCGATACGAAGGTCGGCGCAGCCGAACAGCAAGGCATTTCCCGCGAAGCAGTAGCCGTGATTGACGGCGATGCGCGGCACCCTGCCTGCGAGCCTCGCCCAGCGCGCAAACGTCGGCACATCGAGCCCCGTCACCTGTGTGGTCACGTCCGTGTCGCCCGGGCGGCCGCCCCCGCCCTCCGTGTACATGATCACGGGCAGCCGCTCGCGGTCAGCGAGTTCGAGCATGCGGTCGATCTTCTTGTGGTGGTAGAAGCCCTGGGTTCCCGCCAGCACACTGTAGTCGTTGATGACGACGGCAACGCGCGACGCGGCATCGCCAAACAAGTCTGCGTTGACGGTCGCAAGCCCCGTGATCACACCGTCGCCCTGCGTGTGCGCAATCAGGTCATCGAGCTCGCGTCGCTGACGCTGTGCTGCGACTGCGAGCCCGCCGTACTCCACGAAGGAACCCGGGTCGACCAGCGCGGCCAAATTTTCACGCGCCGTTCGTCCGCCGCGGTCGTGGCGCTTTGCCGTCGCTGCCTTGCGATGCGCATCACTGGCCGCAGCGCGGCGCGCCTCGAGTGCCCGCAAGGCCTGATGGCCCTTGTTGTCGCTGTTGTCTGTCACGCCGTTCCTCCCCCCGACAAGGCAGCGCCACGCTAGCAAATATGCCGGTCCGGCGGTATGGCCGGCCGCATCCGGGTTGCGTCTATACTGTGTCTTCGTTCATCAGGGGGACGATGCTATGAAAAAGACGCTAATTGCTGCAGCCGCAGGGCTTGTGGCCGTGACGGCACTCGCCGGTCACCACGAGAAAGGCGAGAAAGCCGCTGAAGCCGAAACGGCCATGATGTCGGAAGAAGCCATGATGGCCGCGATGGCTGCCGCGGCAACTCCGGGCGAGCCACACGCGCGGCTCGCGGAATCGGTCGGCACCTTCGATGCCGCCATGACCTTTCTCATGGATCCGAGTGGTGAGCCGCAGAAAACGACCATGACGGTCGAACGCACCATGGATCTCGGCGGTCGTGTGATGCTCGAACACTGGAGCGGCGAGTTCATGGGCATGCCGTTCGCAGGCCGCAGCCGCACGGGTTACGACAATGTCACCAAACGCTACTGGTCGACCTGGACCGACAATTGGTCCACAGGTGTTCTGGTCATGTACGGCGACTATGACGCCGAGAGCGAATCGATGGTGTTCAAAGGCGAGAACGCCCATCCCGTTACGGGCAGCATGTACACGATGAAGTCTGTGGCGCGCGAGCTCGGCGACGGCCAATCGATCATGGACATGTACGAGGACTACGGTCAGGGCATGGTGAAGGCGTTCACCGTGACCATGACGCCGCGTTAGGAAGCTGCGGTCGCCCGACCGTCACGTCGGGCGACCGCGTCGCGCAACTAGTCGATCCTCGTGTAACGGTAGCTGTGGCGCGTCAACGAGACGATGTTGCCCTCATCATCGCGCTCAAAAATCACAGGCTCCGCCAGCGATCCATCGTCGCGCTTGTAGCGAAAGACGTCGCCGTCGTCATGGGTGAACAGATCCACGCCGTTGGCCGGGTTTCGGTCGTAGACGGGGATAGCGAACAACGCGCCATCGTCGATGCCGATGTAGACGTCCCAGTCGTAATTCTCGACACCGTAGTAGCCTTCGTATTCGCTCAAGTTGAGGTCCGCGCTCGCATCATCGTCTGATGCAGCGTCATCTGCGTCCTCGCCATACACGGCCGCCACCGTGCCGTTGATGAAGTCGAACACCCAGCGCATGTGGGCACCTGGCGCCACGTCGTTGGCTGTGACCATCATGATGTAGGCCGTCTCGTCGGGCAGTCGCATCGTGAATGACGTGCGCGCGCCCGGGCAGTAACCGCCATGCCCCCAAAGCGTCGTGTCGCCATAGCGGCGCGTCGCATAGGCCAGGCCCCAACCGGGCTCATCAAACTCGGGCCCCACCCAGTGCACGCGCATCATCTGGCGCAGCGTCGAGGCCTTGAGGATTTCCTGACCGCCTTCTTCACGCAGCCGGAAATGCCACGACGCAAAGCGCGCGAGATCATTGACGCTCGAGGCCACGCCCGCCGCGGGCGCATACGCAAGAAACTGGTGTTCCTCGACGGGCTTTCGCCGACCCTTGGCGTCTCGCACGTAGTAACCCCTCGCGAATCCCCGGCCAACCCGACCGAAGGGCATGTCCGTGGTCGTGCTCACCATGCCCAACGGTTCGAGAATCGGCGCGGACACGTAGTCGCCCCACGCCTGCCCGCTGACCTCACCGATGGCATCACCGATGAGCGCCATGCCCAGGTTCGAGTATTGCCAGTGGTCGTAAGGCGCATAGAGCTGGTCGTGCCGCTCGGTCGTGTCGCGCAACGCGGTGATGTCTGGGAACGATGTGCCCGCCCAGAAGTCTTCAACACCCTCTCGCGGCAACCCGGACACATGGCTCAGAACATTGCGAAGCGTGACGGGTTCGTCGGCGCCCGTATCGTCGCTGGGCGCCACATCGCCGATGTAGTCATAGAGACTCGCGTCGAGATTCAGCTTTTCCGCATCAACGAGCGACATGGCCGCGATACCGTTGAACAGCTTCGACACAGAACAGATGCTGAAGGCCGTGTCGTCGGTAACGGCGCGCTTGGTGCGCAGACTCTCGACACCGTATTGGTGCGACCAGACCAGCTGCTGGTCGTGAACGATCCCCATCGCCGCACCCGGAACCGACTCGCGGGCCAGTTGTGCATCAATGATGGCTTCGACGGCGCGCAGTCTCGAGTCTAGCTGCTGCTGGGCCGTCTGGGCCTGCACGATTGGCGAGACGGCGACGCCCAGCGTTGCAAGTACGGGAATGAGCTTCTTCATGGCCAGTGCTCCGGAGTGACTAGTGAGTGCTCGGCAATATAGCCCAATGCGGTGCCCCAGCACGCACCTGGGGGCAATCTCATCGATCCGGCCGCCGCCAGGGATCAGACATAACGGAAAGTGCGTTCAATCTTTATTTTTCAATATTTTATCGGCGCTTCCTAACCATTGACATCGACTAATGTTGACGTAGGGCCGAAGCGGAGTCTTCCGCCTCAAGCGCGCCCCGATTTCGCCGCTACACAGGCAACGTGCGGTTTTCTATAACAATGAGCTCAGCCCGATGATCAAGCTGATCCGAACCCGGCTGTTCCTGGGTTTTCTGCTGTGCATCAGCATCCCCGCCGCGTTGGGTCCTGTGGTGTCTGTCTACCTGCAGGAGCGCGCGGCGCTCGCTGAGGTGTCCGCAACGCTGAGCCAGACCGAACGTGAACTGCTGCTCACGGAGCAATACGGCCGCGACTTCATCAACTTCAGCCAGCGCGATCAAGGGTTCTTCGCGAGCGGCAACAGCGAGTTTCTGGACAAGCGTGAAGCCGCTATGGCGCGCGCCTATGAGCGCCTCGAGACGCTGCGCGCTAACGCCAACCCTGCGTTCTCGGCACTGCTCGACGATCTCGTCAAAACCTTCGATGCCTACAGCTGGACCTTTACGCAGCTGGCGCAGCGTTTCCGTGAACGTGGCTTCATGGACTATGGCGTCGTCGGGCGCATGCGCGACATCATCCACGGTCTCGAGGCGGAAGTCGTCGACGACGACCTGGCGGTCCACATGTTGAGCCTGCGTCGTCACGAGAAGGACTACATCATTCGGCACCAGGAGCGCTACGTCACCGCACTGGTCGACCGCGCTGCCCTCTTCCAGCAGGCCATCGCCATCCATCCGCGACTTACGGACGCCAGCAAACAGTCGATGACGGAACGTCTCGACTTGTATGTCACAAGCTTCCGCGATCTTGTCGCCATCGACAAGACGATCGGGGTTCGTGCCGGTACCGGCCTGTTCGATGACCTCTATCGCATGGAGCAGCGCCTGGCTTCCGATGTCGGCGCGCTGCAGATGGCCGTCGCCGCCTACGCCAGCAACCGCACCGAAGTCATGACGCGCTACCTGTCGTTGGGCGCGATGGGCGCCACGGCATTTGCGCTGCTCGCGAGCATGGTGCTGTCACGGCGACTCACCCGGCCACTGAACGAACTCTCGAGCCGCATGCGCGACTACGTCGAAAGCGAATTCAAACAAGACGTCATCCTCGATGACCTCACGCGTCTCAACGACGAGGTCGGCCATCTGGCGCGCGACTTTGGCGCCGTACAGAAAGCCATCACGCACCACGTCTCCTCGATTCGCAAAATGGCCTATTACGACAACCTAACGGGTGCCGCGAGCCGTGCTTATCTCACGCAGCGCCTGAGCGAGATGATCGGCAGCGCCCAGCGCCGCAACGAGGGCCTGTCGCTGTTCTTCGTCGACCTCGACAAGTTTAAGGACGTCAACGACACGCTGGGACACGATGCCGGCGATCAGCTGCTTATCGAGGTGGTCAATCGTCTCACCGATTCCGTGCGAGGCTGTGATTTTGTGGCGCGACTTGGCGGCGACGAATTCTGCGTCCTGCTAGAAGGCCTGTCCGATGAGGCCGACATTGCAGTTGTGGCTGAGCGCTGCATCGGCAACCTGCAGCAACCCATCACGCTAAGTGGCAAGACCTTCAAGCCGGCGGGAAGCATAGGCATCGCGCGATTCCCCTCGGACGGCAGCGACGCCGACGAGCTCATGCAGGCGGGCGACAATGCCATGTACGCTGCGAAAGTCGCAGGGCATCACCGGTTCGAGTTTTTCCGCAAGGAAATGGGACAGCGTGCCGTCGACCGCCTGACGATCGCGCAGGAATTGCGCAGTGCGCTCAACAATGAGGAGTTTCGGCTGCACTACCAACCGCAGGTCGACGTGCGAACGGGCGAAGTCCAGGGCTGGGAGGCGCTCGTGCGCTGGCAGCACCCCGAGCGCGGCCTCGTCGCACCCGCCGACTTCCTGCCCGAGATCGAGCGACTGGGGCTGATCAACGAGCTGGGCACCTGGGTGATCCGCGAAGCCTGCCAGCAGCTTGCCGCATGGCGCGCCGAGGGCGTGGATGACGTGCGCATGAGCGTGAACGTGGCGCCGCGCCAGCTTGCCGACAAGCAGTTGTTCTATGTCGTATCCCAGGCTATCGCCGATTCGGGCATCAAGCCCGAGCAACTCGAGCTCGAAGTCACGGAGTCCGGCATTCAGGCGACCGAGGACGGGGCCGAAGTGCTCAATCGTCTCAAGACGCTGGGCATTCGCGTGGCGATTGATGACTTCGGCACGGGCTACAGCTCGCTGGGCTCGCTCAAGTATCTGCCTGTGGACCGACTCAAGATTGACCGTAGCTTCGTTCGTGACATGGCCAGTAATGCCCAGGACGCTGTACTGCTCGGCACGATCATGTCTCTGGGGCACGCACTTAAATTTAATATCGTCGCCGAGGGCGTCGAGGACCTGGAGCAGGTGCAGATTCTGCAGGGTCTCGATTGCGACCTCGTGCAGGGTTATTTCTTCTCGAAACCGTTGGCGCCCGAGGCTGTGCCCGCCATCGCCCGCAAAGGGTTTATTGAGCCCGAAGACGCTACCGCAAATGAACGAAAGGCAGGATAAGCCCGCATGATGACCGCGACCGCCACCAGGACCAACCGAATCCCGACGCTCGAAAACGGCGCCGCACAGTTGCTGCTCGAAATCGCTGACGGCGATGTCGACATGGATCGCATCGTGCAGCTGGTCCAGATCTCACCCTCGATTGCCGCCAAGCTGCTGTCGACGGCGAATTCGGCCTGGTCTAATCCGGTCCGTCCGGTGACCTCTGTCACAGATGCCTGCTCTCGCCTGGGCCTCAACGTGGTTCGTACGACGACCATCGCGTTGGCCATCGGTCAGTCATTCGACCCCAAGCGCTGCCCCGCTTTTGACGCAGAACGCTTTTGGTGCACCTCGATTCTCGCGTCACGCCTCGCCTCGGAGTTGGCACCACGATTTGGCGTTGATCCCAATACGGCCGCCACAGCAGCGCTGCTCAACAACATCGGCATGTTGTGGCTGGCCGACTCGATGCCCGAGGCGATGAGTGCGGCTTTCGACTGTGCCACCGCCGACGATGGCGGCAATCTCAGCGAGTGCCTGCGCGAATCCTGCGGCATGGATCGTCGCGAAGCGTCCCAGCTCTTGTTCAGTGCATGGCGTTTGCCCGAAGCACTGACGGGTGCCGGCGCCGACCCGCAGAGCCCGCAGCGACTCATCATCGACGTCGCCGAAACGATGGCAACGGAGATCTACGCCGAAACCGCACTCGACGATGCGACCTGCGCAGAGGACGACAACGCCACGACGACGGTCTACACCAAGATCTCCGGCGAACTCGAGAAGACCCAGGAGCTGGCAGCGATCCTGTTCTGAACCGAGCTTAGACCCGCTGCTCGATGGGTACGTAATCGAAGTCGAAACCGAAGCAGCGCGGCGCGACGACCTCGAGTGCACGCGCCGTTCGGTAGTAGTCTGGGCAACCCACGCCCACAACGGTGACCCGCTGCCCGAACCGCAGCCGCTCCGCATTAATGGGCGTACCCGTTTCATAGTCGAGGACCGTGATGAGGTCGGGCACGGACGCCAGGATGTGGTCGCCGATTCTTGCCACGAGATACTCATTGCGAATATCGATCGTCAGTGACGCACCGTCACCGTCAAACGGGGCGAGCGTTGCCTTACCGACATCGTAACCGCCGACAATCGCGCTCGCGTAGTCGACGACCTTGCCTGTGTACAACTCGACGAGCGCGCCGTATTGCGACTGCTCGAATGCGGCGCCGAGTGCGGGCAAGAGTTGCGGCGCGAGGCCGCGCCGCTCGCGCAGTATGCGACCGATGTCGATCGAAAACGACAAGGTCCCCCGTACCACAGCGCTCTTGAGCGCTTCGCCGGTCATCGGGTGCTCCACAGCGATAATCATGCCGCCCATCGCCTGAGTCACGGCTCGGATGTGGCGCTCATAGGTCTGAGCAGAGCCACTATCGAACATGGCCGCGTTGCCTTCGTAGTCGATCGCCAGCGCAGGTGTTGGCGAAATGCCCGCGATCGGGAAGGTCATCATTTGCGCTTCGGGCAACGCACGACCCATGCCGTCGCCGTCAATGACGGGCAGGCCGCTTTGCGCGGCCGCAATGAGCGGCACCAGCGAGTTTCCGCCGCCCACTTCGAATGCCACCAAGGCGTCCACGCTGCGGCCCACATGTGCTTCGAAGGCACGCAGTGCCTTGAGCGGGTCGCCAATTGACGGCAGGAGCTCCAGGCTGACCGACGGTGCGCCAACACCCCCGATCGTGGCCACGAACGCGTCATCATCGAGCGTATCGGCCGAGATCAGGTCAACGCCGTCGGATGCGGCCAGCGCCTGCTGCGCCAGCAGGTAAGACACATAGGGATCGCCGCCGCCACCGGTGGCGAGAAAAACGCCACCCAGCGACAAATCGTCGAGGTCACCAACGCTTAATCTCATCGGGCCGCCTCCGACGCGGGCGCACCGAGCCCGGCAATCTCACCGACGACCTTGACGCGCACGCGCGCCATGTTGCCGTCCATGTAGGACATCGCCGTCTCCTCGATGTCGGCAACCCGCAGCGTGTCGGGCCTTGCCCCGGCGCGAAGCGCCTGCGCGGTGGCGAGTTCGCAGATCTGTTGCAGGTTGGCGTCCCGATTCTGCTCGTCGTAGGGAACGAGACGCTCGGCCTCGCCACCAATTTGTGCGATCGCGGCTCCGATGGCGTTGGCCACCCCAGCCTGCTCAGGGTGCACGAGCGGACCCGCCGTATCGAACGAGCTCGCGAGGATCGCACCACCACCCACAAGCACGACGGGCAACGGTTGTTCACCCGGGCTCATCGTGTCGACACCGCGCGCCAGCATGTCATTCATCGTCGCACGCGCGGATGCGATCGTGTCGCCGCCCAGCTCCGCGACGTACCCGGGGTCACCGATCTCGGCCGCGCCCTCTGCGACCGCGATATCCGTGGCCGTAAGCGTGTCGCCGCCAAACACCATGGCTTCGTCGACGAGGCGATGACCGACAGATCGCGGCCCCACGCTCATGCCACCCCTGGCGACCAGGCTGCCGCCGCCAAGGCCGATCGCAAGAATGTCGGGCATGCGAAAGTTGGTGCGCACGCCGCCGACTTCGATGACGACATTGGACTCGCGAGGGAACCCGCCCTGCAATACGCCGATGTCGGACGTCGTACCACCGATGTCAATGACGATGGCATCGTCGAGGCCAGTCAGGCGCGACGCACCGCGCAGCGAATTGGTGGGCCCGGAAGCAAATGTTAGGGCCGGAAACTGGCGCGCAAACTCGGCGTCCATGAGCGTGCCGTCGTTCTGACTCACGAAGAAACGGCACATCAGTCCGCGCGCCCGGATGGCTTCGATGAACGCCGTGACAACACCGTCTGCGAAAGACAGCAAGCTCGCATTAAGCAGCGCGGCATTTTCCCGCTCGAGCAAACCAAGTCGACCTATGCGGTGCGACATCGTGATCCGGGTGTCGGGCAGCGCTTCCTCGATGCGACGCGCAAGCTCTAGCTCGGGCTCGGGATTCATGGGCGAGAATGCCGACGAAATCGCCACAGCCTCCACGCGTTTGTCCACGAGGTCGTCAACGACGCGTTCAATCTCACGTTCATGCGGCTTTGCGATCGGTCGACCGTCGTAGAGATAGCCACCACGCAGCATGTACACGCGATCGCCCAGGGCACCCGCAATGTCGTCAGGCCAGCCCACTTTCGGCGGCAGACCATCACCCGATGGCATGCCAATGCGAATCGCCGCGACCTCGGTCAGCTCACGCCGCTCGATTACTGCGTTGGTGAACTGCGTGGTGCCGAGCATCACGGCCTCGATCTCGGTTGGGTCAAAAGCCGTGTCGTCGATGAGTGTCTCTAAGGCCGTCATGATCCCCGTCAGTACATCGGTCGAGGTCAGCGCCTTGGTCGTCGCGATGACGGCGTCGCCTTCGAGCAAGACCGCGTCCGTGTGCGTGCCGCCGACATCGATGCCGATGCGCCTCACGGTGTCGACTCCGCCGTCGGGCTCGGTCGACGCTCAAACCGACTCAATACGGCGTAACCAAGCGCCGACACGACAAGCGCATCCAGTGCGGCAATGCCGCTGAGCGTGAGCACCGCCTCGGCGCCGAGTAAGGCGACGGCGCTCCCGGCAAGCCACGCGATCAATGCTATGGGTGACACGCTGCGGATCCGCGCAAGTTCATCGCCGAAATAGGCAGCCGGCCGGACAAAAAAGTGATCGACGGCAATGACGCCCGCAACGGGTACGAACACGATGGCCAGGTAAAACAGAAATGTCAGAAAGTAGTCGAGGATGTTGAGAAAAGCGGCCACCGTGCCGAACGCGCCCAGCGCGAGAATCAGGCCCGTGTGGGGTACCCGGGGAAGGGTGGCTTCGACGCTGAGTGCTGTGCTGTAAAGGTTCAGTGAGTTGAGCACCCAACTGCCCGCGATCACGATGACGAACGCCCCCCAGCCGAGACCCATGACAATCAACACATCGAGGAAGTCACTGTTGTTGAGCACATCGGCGGCCAGACCACCGGCGGTCATGACCACACCCTGGACGATGCCGTAGGCCAGCAGCGCCGTATAGACCGCGCCGCGCCATTCCCGGATGAAGCGCGTGATGTCCGGCATGATCACCGCGCCGACAATCACGCCGCCGACCACCGATGACACAGCTGCGCCGAATGTGATCTCTGACTTCTGGGCCGCGACCAACGTCTCGGCGAGCGGCCGTTGATCCAGCGCCGTGACGATCAGCACCGCCGTAACCAACATCATAACGGGCACGAGCACGAGCGATAACGTGTTGATGGCGCGGAAGCCGTACAGCGTCGTCGCGGTCATGACGACGCCCGCGAACAGCTCTGCGACCCAGGCTGGCAAGCTGATCCCCAGCGTGTCATCGGCCAAGCGCAATACGGCGCCGCCGAAGAGATCGATGTTCACGCCAAACCAGCCCAGCAGCGACACCGCGAAGGCGATGTTGACGAGGCCGGCACCCCGACTGCCAAACGCGATGCGCGCCAGCATGTAGGAGCTCAGATGCGTGCGGGTGCCAATCGTGCCGCACAGTGCGGCAATCACGGTCAGCATGCCGCAACCTGCAACGACAGCGGCGAGTGCGCTGCGATTGTCGAGTGCGAGCAACACCTCCGCGCCCGTGACAAACGTCGGCAGTGAGAACGCGACCATGGCGCTGATCAGTGCGACGCGAACCCAGTCCACCTGGTAGGCCGGTGGTACAGGCTGCGTCGCGAATTCCTGCGAATCCGGTTCCAGTGTCATTCGTCTGCGTCACCCTGCCTGAACGTCGGCGCGGCTTCCCTGCCACGCCTGATCCTACGTTGAGTGTCGACGCAATTCCAAACGCGTGTCAAAGCACCGTGCCGGGGTGACGCCCGGTCGCATCAGCTTGAGTCGTGCAGCCGATCCCGAATCTCTGCGAACCCGCGATCCACGAGCAGCGCCCCGTCGCGAAACACAGGTTCAAGTAGATTCGCCTGTTCGCCCAACGCCTCTGCACGAATGGTCTCGACGCCATCGTCCGTTTTCACGAGCGCCAACCGGCCTCGCTTCGATCGCTTGCCGCGATCGGTCACCGGATCCTTGTAGACATCTGACCACGCGCCATCGACGCGAATGGCTGAAGCCTTCATCGCGAACTGCATCGTGTCGCGATTGACGTTCTGAAGCAGTTCGCCGCCCATACCGAAGGCCACGTTGTCGGCACTGAGCCGGTGGATCTTCATGACCGCAAGAATGCGTTGAATCTCGGCCGGACTGATACCGTCGCCCTGGATGACCCGAATGTAGTCGGGCAGCACGAGGTAGCCCTTGCTGTTCTCCCGGTAACCGAACCGGTCCATGAGCCTGCGGATCGACTCACAGACGATGTCGGCCGGATTCCCGCTGTCCGGTCGAACCACCACCGTGCCACCCGAGTTGATGACACGATCTCGCAGCTCGCCGCCCCAGAGTCGTTCAATCGCATCGAACAAGTCATAGGAGTCGCTGACAACGGCCACCGTCTTCTGCGGACCCGCGAACTGGTCGAGCATGTTGGCGTAGGCCGCGCCTTCTCGGTCGCGCCCCCAGCAGGTGATCGTCGAATGCTCGGCTGCGGGAATTGAGAAGCCGGGCATGTCGGCGCCGTAGTCCCGTCGCAGCGCCGTGATCCCGTTGATCGTATCGGTGCCCATAAAGCTCAAGAGATGCGCCGCGCCACCGGCCTCGGCCGATTCACGTGAACTGACACCACGGGCACCGAAGTCGTGGAGCTTGAACTCGAGCCCGTCCGTTGAATCGGCGGTGTCCTCCAGTGCCGCGCGGATGATCTCGCGGCACTCATAGGAGCGTGAGGCGATCGTCGTCGGATACCACACGGCGCGTAACAACGCCGTTTCGACATAGCTCGTGAGCCAGGGCACGATGGGGTCCGTATTGCGGACCTGCAACAACACGTTGGACACGGGCATCCGCGTTCCTTCAGCAACGGCCTCGATCTCGAGCGGCAGGTGCCCGCCGTGTGCGTTGAGGATGTGGCGCCACCCGGCCTGGTTGAAGGGCAAGCCGTGGGCCGCGAGGACATCAGCCGCCTCGGCCATGTCGGCGGCAGTGATGGGGTGTGACAGATAGTTCTTGAGAAACATCTGCAAGCCGAAGAAGACGCTGTGCGTGTACTCACCGCCGCGCGACTCGACGTAGCTCGAAACGATTTCGGCACCAGGCGGGTACTGCAGATAGTGTGACGCCTTGTAGGAGTCAACGTTAAGGATGGGATTGGTCATCACGGGAGCTCCTCCTGTGAAAAAAAAGCGAGCCGGTCTCTCCAGCCCGCAGTGGATGATGGTCGTCAGCTCATCTGGCCGACCATCTTCTGGATAATGAAATAGTGGTCTTCGAACAAACGCTCGGGATCCAGCTCTGCGAGGGGCACCCAGAATGCGTGCCGCGCGTCGTCGCCACCGCGCACTTTGGGTAGCGCGGTTTCGGGGTTCAGGTGGATGTGGAATGCGTGCGTCACCGTGCGACCGCGCGCGGACCGGTACGGATCGTCAAAGACGCCTTCGGCGACGATCGAGCCCGCGAGGACCGGTACGGGCACCTTGATGCGGGTTTCCTCCTTGAGCTCGCGAATCATCGACTCACGCAGTGTCTCCGTCGGAGACACGAAGCCACCCGGCAGTGCCCACTGGCCCCTGCCGGGCCGCGCTTTTCGTTCGACGAGCAGAATGTGCCCGGACTGGACCACAACCGCATCGACCGTCAGGAACATCGGTGCGTAGGGCGCACTGCCCCATTGCGCCTGGTACTGGCGTACAAAGTCATACTCATCGCGCACGGCACGAAAGGCATCGGTCTTCGTGTATGCCTTCAAAAACTGGAGCACGGGCTCGGGAACCAGGTTCTTGGCCAGGGCGGTGATCGACAGGCGGCTGTCTTCCCATGAGCCCGCATCCGCTCGGAAGATGGCGTCGCGCACTTCGGTGCCACTCATCACGTCAACGGCATCCACGTCGACCGACGACCAGTTTGGAAACAGGCTCAGGTAGTAGGAACTGTGGTCCTTGTTGTGACCGATAAGGCCGATACGCGGCGGCCGATGAGGTTGCGCGTGGTGTGCTGCGACGAGACCGTTAACGGTTTTTTGGACATTGGCAAGCCAAAGATCGTCGTTGTAGGTCGCGTCCATAATAGGCGCAATATGCAGTCGTGCATTGTCCTCAGGGCTTAGGGTGGCGCGGATCATCGCCTCACGTTCACGAAACGACCAGGGGTTGCGAACGCAGGCAGGCCGGTGCGCAGAACCGATGAGGATGATGACGTGGCGCGCCGCTTCAAGTGCGCGCGCAACGACACGCGCGTGGCCCAGGTGATAGGGCTGAAACCGGCCGATGAAGACCAGAAAGTCGTGTTGGCTTGTCGTCACAGTAAGCTCCTTACTGCAGAAACGCCCGGTCTATTCCTGAGCGTTGTGGTGTATATGTTACACTACTAAGCCATGAAATCAACCCGAGGTCTAAGCCGCTGACCCAGTATGACTTTCCACGCCCGGCCGTCACGGTCGACCTCGTGGCGTTTCGCGTGCATCAGGACACGCTGGAACTGCTATTGATCGAGCGCAAGAAACCGCCATTCGCCGAGCACTGGACGCTGCCAGGTGCGTTTGTGCACGAGGAGGAGCCACTCGAAGCGACGGCCTCTCGCATCCTCAGCGAGAAAGCCCACCTCGAGGGGATCTACCTTGAGCAATTGGCCACGTTCGGTGCGCCCGACCGCGACCCGCGGGGTCATGTCCTGAGCGTCACCTACTTCGCCATCGTCAATGCGGCGACGGTCGATGACGGCACCGCGCATTGGTTTGCCGTGGACGTGCTGCCCAGGACCGGCTTTGACCACGACGACATCATCGCAACCGCGGTTCAGCGACTGCGCGGCAAACTTACCTACACCGACATAGGGTTCGCGTTCCTGCCCGACACATTCACGCTGACCGAATTGCAAAAGACCTGGCAGGCCATCCTCGGTACAGCGCTCGACAAGCGAAACTTCAGGAAATCCATCCTCTCGCAGGCGCGCGTCGTCGCAACGGGCAAGAGATCATCCGGCGGCGCGCACCCACCCGCGATGCTGTACCGCTGGCAACCCAAGGGCTAGCCGCCGACTTTGCGCCCCTGCCAGTATTGCTCGCGCAGCTTGAACTTCTGCAGCTTGCCCGTCGCGGTTCGTGGCAGCGCTTCGACGAATTCAACCGAGGTCGGGCACTTGAAGTGCGCCATGTTGTCACGGCAGTGCGCGATGATCTCGGCCTCGGTAGGCGATGCATTCTCGCGCACGACGATGAGCGCCTTGGGCGTTTCCCCCCACTTGTCATGCGGCACGCCAATCACAGCACACTCCATGACGGCGGGATGCTTGTAGAGCGTGTCCTCGATGTTGGCCGAGCTAATGTTCTCCCCGCCCGAAATGATGACGTCCTTCTTGCGGTCGACAATATGGATGTTGTCGAATTCGTCCCAGATCGCCAGGTCACCCGTGTGGAAGAAGCCGTTGCGAATGGCGTGCTCGGTCTGGTCCGGCTGTTCCCAGTAACCCTTGAACACGACATTCGAACGCGCGCACACCTCGCCGATCGACTGATTGTCCCTGGGCACGAGATTGCCGTCATCATCGAGCAGTCGAATCTCGACTCCAAGTGCAGGCACGCCCGCACGTGAGCGCCGCTGGTAGTCGCATTTCTCCGTCGCGAAGTCGACCTGCGATGAGGTCAGCAGCGGCGCCGTCTCCGTCAGGCCGTAGATCTGGAGGAAGTGCCAGCCGAATTCCTCTTCGAGCTGCTCGATGAAGGCCGCCGGTGGCGGTGCACCGGCGAGCACAAAACGCGGTGCGGTCGTGAACGCGTGGCTTGCCTTGTCGTCGTAGTCGAGAATGGTGCGCAAAACGGTGGGCGCCATGCAGGCAATGGTGATCTTCTCCTGCTCGACGATGCTGCAGATCACTCGGGCGTCAATCGTGCGCACGACCACGTGGGTCGCGCCCATGCCGGTAAAGGCGTAGACCCCGCCCCATCCGTTGCAGTGGAACATGGGTAAGGTCCACATCGTCACGTCTTCGTGGGCGATCTGCCAGCAGGCGATCAGTCCGTAGGCGTTGATGTAGACGTTGCGGTGCGTGAGCATCACACCCTTGGGCCGCGAGGTTGTGCCCGAGGTGTAATTGATCGATACCAGATCATTCTCATCACGCTCTGGACACGACGGTGGCTCGGGTGAGGCCTCAGCCACGAGCGTGTTCCAGTCCAGCCAGCCCGGGTAATCGCCGGGTTCGTAGGCCGCAACGACCCAGTGCTCAACGGCGGGCAGCTGATCGCGAATGGCGTCGATCATGGGCACATACTCGTAGTCGACGAGCACGGCCTTCACGCCCGCATGATTGATGATGTACTCGTGATCCTCGGGGATCAGCCGGTAATTGAGCGGTACGAGAATCAGGCCGAGCTGCGCCGTCGCATAGAAGCTCTCCATAAAAAAGTGCGAGTTGGGGCTCAGTATGCAGACCCGGTCGCCCTGCGCGAGCCCCAGCGCCTGCAGGGCATTCGAGAGCCGGTGGACGCGTTCGGCATACGCTGCGTAGGTGAATCGCAGGTCGCCGTCGATAATGGCCGTCTTGCCTGGGTACAACGACGACGCGCGCCGTAGAAAGTCGTCAACGAGAAGCGGTACGTGCATCAATTTGCCCCCCAGTGCATTTCCCCGAGACCAAGCTTAGCCTGCGCGCGGTGGCACGCGCGACCCGTGCCCTCTGCTGTTGCATAATCAGGGAGTACTGAAGGTGGAGCCCAAAATGGCCAAGCGTCCGTTCAAGTTTCCAAGGATTCTTGCTGAATCCGCGGCCATTTTCCTGGGCGTGCTACTCGCCTTCGTGGTCGAACAGTGGCGTGAGGACCTCAATGAGCGACGTGAGGCCGAAGCCACATTGAATCTCGTACGCGCTGAGCTCACTCAGAACCTGGCTGAGCTCGAGGCCATTGCGCCCCTGCGAAGCGACATGCTCAAGGAGTTCGAAGAAGCGATTATGGTGTTGAAGAACGAAAACCGGTTTCCTGACAATTTTCCGGCGTTCCGCTCACCTGACATCACGAGCATCGCCTACGAGCTGGCCACGGATTCAGGTGCCGTGACCGGTGTGCCCCCCAAAGATCTGCTCATCATGGCACGCGCCTATGAAGCACTCGAAGAGGTTCGTCGCAACGACACCTTCCTTAACGAACGCAACGCCCAAATCCGATTCAATGACGGTGAGCAGTATATTTCCGGCTTCATCTACTACCTCAATCGCGCGAAAATGAATGAGCCGGTCGCGATAAACCACGTTCGCGCAGCCATTGAGGCGCTCGACGCGCGCAATGGCCAAATCGACTGAGTCACTCCCGTGATTCGTATCCGGAGCCTCCTGCTTGGTCTGGCCCTGAGTCTGCTCGCAGCCTGTGCTGCGCCGCCAAGCGACCCCAACACGGTGTTTGTCTTCGAGGCGCCTGACGGCAGCCGTGCGATCCGTGTCTCTTGGTACGGTGACGCCATGGTCCGCATACAGACCGCGCTCGCGGGCGAGGCATTCCTGCCCGACGACCATTACGAGATGATCGTTTCGCACGATCAGTTCACGGAAACCGAGCAGATCGCCACCGACGATCACTATCGCATCCGTTCTGCGCAGCTCCTTGTCGAAGTGGATCGCAAGACGCTGGCTGTACGCTACTTTCGAGTCCATGGCGACACACTCCTGCTCAGCGAACAGGATCGCGCGGCGACTTTGGGCGCACGCCGCCGCGTCAGTTTTGACCCGCAAGGTGACGAGCGGTTTACGGGGCTTGGCCACGGCTATTTCGCCCGCGCAGACTCGCTCAACCTGACAGGCTCGGTCATCGAGCGAAACTACGGCAGCCGACCCATCGAGCAGGCGCCGCTCATCGTGCCGATGTACTTATCGAGCCGCGGCTACGGCGTGTTTCTCAACAGCACGTTTCCGAACCGCTTCGCGCTCAATGCCAACGGCGACTACAGCATTGAGATTGATACACACGGTTTCGAAGGCCAGCTCGACTATGTGTTTATCGACGGGCCATCACTGCCCGACGTACTCAATCACTACACAAACCTCACTGGCCGCCCGCGCCTGCCTGTGAAGGCCATGTTTGGCCTGCAGCTCAGCGACAAGGGCCACGACCACACCACGGATACGCCTTCTGACGAGGCATGGTGGCGCGAGAAAATCATGGCGCACCGTTCGGCCGGCCTGCCGCTCGACCACATCGTTAATGACAACCGATGGCGTGCGGGTGGTGGCAAGCGTTGCGAATCGCGCATCGAGTGGGACCCGGAACGCTATCCGGATCCTGCAGCGTGGCAGCAGTGGCTCGACGAACATGGCCTCGTCTCAACACTCGATTTCAATCGTTGCATCGCACGTTTCTCCGATGGCTGGCAGCCCGCGTTCAATCTGCCACCTATCGACAATATCGAGTTTGCCGACAGCGCACCCGACCTCACGGACCCGGACTTCCGGCGCTGGTTTTGGCGGGTGTTCTACGAGCACTCACTGGACCCCGCACTCGGCTACCCCGGCGACGCCCTCTGGATCGACGAGTTTGACGAACAGGGCGCTGCCGACAAGCAGACCATCCTCGCGAACGGCCGCAGTCTGGCCGAGATGCGCAATTATTGGTTCTTTCTGATTGCCAAGGCGCTGGTCGCGGACGGTTGGGACGAGTCCGGCATGGATCGACGGCCCTTCGTCTGGGTGCGCGGCATGACGGCCGGCGCACAACGCTACGCCACGCTCTGGAGTGGTGACATCAAGCCCAACGACGCCGACATGGCGGCGCAGGTGCGGGCCATGCAACTGGCGGGGCTCGCGGGCTTCCCGTTCTGGGGCCACGATGCGGGCGGCTTTTTCGATTGGGATGCGCGAACAGGCCCCGACGAATCGCTGTATCAACGCTGGGCTATGGCGCTGGGTGCGTTTTCACCGATCTGGAAGCCGCACGGCATGGGCCAGTCGCGGTGGCCACTCGACCGCAATGAACTTAGCCGTGATGACGCGACCTATTACGGCACGCTGCGCTACGAACTCATGCCCTACCTGTATTCGGCGGCACACGATGCCGCTGAGCGCGGACTGCCGATCATCCGACCGATGCTGCTTGACTTCCCGGGACTTGACGCTGCCTGGCGCAACGATCTGCAATTCCTGTTCGGGCCCGACCTGATTGTGGCGCCAGTCATAGAAGGCGTCCAAGATGTCTGGCTGCCACCCGGTGACTGGTACCTCGTGGATGGTGGCAAGTACTTTCGGGGGAATCGCACGGTGCCATTACGACGCCGCGACACGCTGATGCCTGTCCTGGCTCGCGCCGGCGCTATCATTCCCAAACGGCCGTTCGCGCAAAGCACGGCGTTTATCGACAAGTCGGCGCTCATCATCCACGTCTACGCCGGTGCTGATGGACATTTTCGACTCGTCGAAGATGACGACCACAGCGAGGTCTACCGAGTCGGTGTCCGACGAGTCACCGATTTACACTATGACGATGCCACTCAAACACTGACCATCGAGGCCGCACAGGGCAACTACGCCGGCGCGGCGGCAACGCGAACCCTGACCGTGCTGTTTACCGACGTCCACGGCTCGCGCACGCTCCCACCGGTCACCCAATCGGTCTCAACGCCTCTGACGCTGCGTTTGGCGCCATAGCATCAGCCGCGCGGTTGTCCAATCACCGCCGCATCCAAACTTACTCCACACTTCGCGGTCAGAGTACGCTGCAGCCCCGCCCTAGCTCGAAGCGAACACGATGTCGAACAACGACTGCGCACCAGAAACCGTCGCAAGACCCTCGGCCCATCAACCGCGCATCCTGGTGTGCGAGGATGAGCGAGACATCGCCGACATCGTCAAGACCTATCTCGAATCACAGGGGATGCAGGTTGTCGTCGAGCGAGACGGTGGCCAGGTCACCGCGCGCTTCCGCCAATACCGACCGGATCTCGTGCTACTCGATATCAATATGCCAAACCGCGATGGCTTCGAGAACCTGGCCGCCCTGCGGGCCGCTTCCAACGTACCCATCGTCTTTCTGACCGCACGCACTGACGATCTGGATCAGCTGCAAGGTCTGGAGTCCGGGGGCGACGACTACATTCTGAAGCCGTTTAATCCCAATCATGTCGTGGCGCGCGTCAAGGCTGTACTGCGCCGCAGTCGTGGCGACGCGCCGCTCGAACACTATCGTTGGCGGCGCCTCGGCATTGATGTCGTCGCCTGGCGCGCATGGTTTGAAGCGGACTCCGGTGAGATTCGGCTCGATCTAACACCTGCAGAGCTGCGGATTCTCGCCTACCTGCTGCAAAACCCCGGCCGCGTGATCTCGCGGGCCACGCTAATGGACTCCTGCTTTCCCGACAGCGATGCACTGGAGCGCACGATCGACAGCCACGTGAGCCACATTCGCCGCAAGCTCCGACTAGCGGGCGCCCCTGACACCGTCATCGGCGTGGTCCGCGGCGTCGGGTTTCGACTCGAATGACGGGCGCAGCGTTGGGCAAGCGGACGCTCGCGGGGCAATTCATGCGCCACGTTGCGATGCTCGTCATCGGCAGCATCGCGTTCATTCTCATCGGGCTGGAACTGACCGCGGACTGGGTCGATGACGAAGGTCAGTTCGAAGCTGCCGTCGACATCGAGGAGCAGCTCGAAGCCCTGGTCATTGGCAACGAAGAGACACGGGTACTCTACGAGCGCTATCTCGACGCGATCGAGGCGGCAGAAGCAACAGAAGCGATTCGTGGTGACATCGCACTGTATTCGCTGTGTGGCGCAGCATTGCTATTGGGCCTGATTGCGGCCTACATCAACGCGACGCGACTTGCCGCACCCATTTCCTCTGTCGCGAAAGCCTCCCGACAGCTCTCGCAAGGCACGCTCGACCTACGCGTCAGCGTGGACGCACGGGCACCGATGGAGATTCAAGATCTTGCGCGCAGCACTAACGAGCTCGCGCTGATTCTCTCACGAACCGAGCGACAACTGCGCTTCACAGCGGCAGCCGCGGCGCACGAAATTCGAACGCCACTCGCCGTGCTCCGCGGGCGCCTGCACGCGCATCAGGACGGCCTCATCGATCTGGGGGCGGATGAAGTCGACAGCCTGCTCAAGCGCCTCGACGGTCTCGAGTTACTCATCTCTGACGTCGAACAACTCTCAATGCTCCAGGAAGGCGGGCTGCACATAGAACGCAAACGTACTGACTTGTCCGCCGTCGTTCTGGACGCCGTGGCGGCCGCCCAGCACGCGGACCCGGAGCTGCGCATTTCCTGCCGAGGCACAAGCGCCACCGTCTGGGTGGACATAGACCCGACCCGATTCCGCCAGGTGTGCACCAACATCCTGACCAACACAGTCAACTATGCGGGTCCAACGGCACATGTCGACATCACACTGACGCCGATGGACAAGCATGTCAGCGTTGTCTTCGTCGACGACGGGCCTGGCTTCTCTGAGGAGGCACTTGAGCACGCTACGGACCCTTATTGGCGCGATGAGGCTTCACGGTCGCGAGATACCGGCGGCAGCGGGCTGGGGCTCGGCATCGCGCAGGCCATCGTGTCGCGACATGAGGGCCGGATGGCGCTCTCCAATGCGCCGGGCGGCGGCGCCGTCATCCGGATCACGCTGCCCCGCTGACCGCCTCTCCACAAACGCTCCAAACAGGCCCCTTAGGGTTCGACTCGTGAACCCAAGACACAGGGGCAAGTCATGTCACGACGCACGATGTTCGTTGTAAGCAGCCTTCTGCTTGGAGCGCTGAACGGTACTGCCGCCACGCAAAATACACTCGACGAAATCATCGTCACGGCAACGCCACGCAACGACCCAACGGAAATTGCACCTGACGCTGCCGCAGTGCTCAGTGTCGCAGGAGAACTCGGCGATCCTCTGAAAGCCATTCTTGTGTTCCCCGGCATCACGTTTGCTGGTGGCGACCTGGAGCCGCCGGTGATTCGAGGCGGCGGGCCCGGCGACAATCAGTTCTTCGTCGATGACATCCCGCTGGCCAACGTATTTCACATCTACACCAACTCGATCATCTCCGGCGATGTCGTACGCACCTTCGACTTGTACACCAATGCCGCACCCGTGCAGTTTTCGGGCGGTGTCGGTGGCGTGGTCGATATCGGGCTTCGAGACCCCAAGCGCGACCGGCTGCACGCCACGCTCGATATCGGACAGTTCATTTCCGGGACCATCATCGAAGGACCCATCACTGATTCGGTCTCGGGCTATGTCTCGGCACGCGAGAATCTCTCGCGCTTCCTGCTTAAGAACCTGACGGGCGACAGTGAAGACAAGCTACCGGCCAGTCGTGACTATACGACCCGTCTGGCCTGGCAGGGACAAGACAACCAGCTGACCTTTACCGCGCTCGGCGGCTACGACGGTCCTGGCCAAAGCGGCTCGCCCGACGAAGAGCCCGCATTCGGCGACGATCGCGCATCGCGGCTCACTGCCGGCTCGCTGCGCTGGGACACCGTGTTTGGCAATGACGCGGTATTCAGGTCTACGGCGTCCTGGGCCAACGACAAAACCACCGCACTTAACGAAACCGGCAGGCTCGTCGACGCTGAGATTGACGTCGAGACGCAGTCGTGGCGCAACCTGCTACAAACGTCTGGTGATCCCTGGTCGTTCGAACTGGGCGCCAATTGGCAGCGGGATGTCGCTGCCGTGTCCCGGCCTGATCAACCTGTCGCACGCGACACCTTCAACAGCCTGGATGTCTTTGCCAACCTCCAGTGGCAACTGAGCCCGCTGACCCGAGCCGAGCTTGGCCTGGTGTATTGGCGAGACAGCTACAACAAGACCGCGGGCGCCGATCCGCGATTCGGTGTGACTCAAACGCTGCGCCCGAACGAAACGCTGTTCGTTCGGGCCGGCGTCTCACACCAGCGCGCGCCACTCGCGGATCTCATCAATCAGGGCCTATCGGCACGGGGTATCGACCGCAATCGTGCACGCGAGGTGTCACTGGGGTACCGGCGCCAGTTTGGTCCAGGCTGGAGCCTGCAGACTGAGCTCTACCGCAAGACGCTCAGGACCACAGACTTTGATTTTGATCTGGATATTGAACGGCGCAATCCAACCCTACTGGACGGCGAGGTTCGCGGCATTGACGTTTTGATTGCCCGCACCCCGCGGCAAGGCTTGCACGGCTTTCTCGCGCTCAGTCTGTCTGAGAATCAGCGCACCAATACCGTAACCGGCGAGACATTCGACTACGTGTTCAGCGCTCCAGTGAGCGCCACGCTCGCATTGAACTACACACGAGAAAAATGGCTGATCGGTGCCAAATACCGCTACCAGTCGGGCCAGCCGTTCACGCCGGCTACGGGCGTCGACCTGACCCCGGGGCCGCTCGAGCCCATGGACCGAATCCTCTACGGACCCAGATTCAGCCAACGCGGCGACGACTACCAAAGGCTCGACGTCCGCATTGAGCGCCAACTGCCGTGGCGATTCGCCCAGGCTTCGGCGTATCTCGACCTACTCAACATTACTGGCCGCGAGAACAGCTATGACCAAACACCGCGCGAACTGATTCTGGGACCGGGCGGCCAGCCCATTGCTGTCGACCCCGACGCAGGCTCCGCGGCGGTACCCACGTTTATCGCGTTAGGCCTGCGCCTCAAGTTCTAGCTGTTTTGCATGCGGCGCTCCACATTGCCTCCACACTTCACAGGCACGCTAAGGGCTCCCCCAATGCAAGGAACCAACATGCGCACCGCTTTCCTCATCACCCCCTTCTCGTTAATGCTTCTCTCGGGATGCGATGGCAGCAGCTCATCGCCACAGACAACCACGAATGCCGCGCCCGTGTTCACATCAGCCGCCACGGCAGAGACTGCCGAAAACGTGTCAGGCACCGTTTACACGGCTACGGCTACGGACTCGAACAACGACACGCTGACATTTGGCATTTCGGGCGGCAGCGACCAGGGTGCGTTTCAGATTGATCCCGCGAGCGGCGCACTCACGTTTCTGACGGCACCCGACTTTGAAACCCCCGTCGATGCCGATCTGAACAACGCCTACGACGTTCAGATCAGCGCATCCGATGGCAATGGCGGCACGGTGACCCTCGCCGTTACCATTACGGTGACCGATCTCAATGAAAACGCCGCCGGCGTCGCGTTCCGCGACAAACTGTTCAACGCCATCGAAGTTACCCGAGGTGTCCAGTTCGGCGAAGGCCTGCTCGCGGATGGCTCGACACAACCGCTACTGATGGATGTCTTTACGGGCAGCGGCGATACACGGCGCGATCGGCCGGTACTGATTGTCGGATTTGGCGGCGGATTCATTGCCGGCAGCCGCGAATCTGTCGAGTCCCTGGCACATGACTGGGCACTGCGCGGCTACGTCACAGCAACCATTGACTACCGGCTAATCACAACGCCCATTACGACGGTCGATGAGGCGCAGATCGGCGTCGTTCGGGCCTTGCACGACATGTATGCGGCCGTTCGTTTCTTCCGCGAAGACGCTCAGGGCGCGAACCAGTTTGGGGTTCGCGAAGATGCCATCATCGTAAGCGGCTTCTCTGCGGGCGCTATTCTCGCTGCGACTGCGGCCACGACAGACCCAGACGAGGTCGGCGTGTTCTCTCCGGCGGTACAGGACTTCCTCAACGCCAATGGCGGCTTGTTTGGTAATAGCAGCGGGAACACTGCGGTGTCGTCTGACGTGCAAGGCGCGGTCGTCATCTCAGGCGCGATTCCCGCACTTGATGCGATCGACAGCAACGACCCGCCCTACTACGGCGCCCACGAGGAATTCGACCCTGTCGTTCCCTGCACAACAATGATGGCCGAGGCGTCAGCAACCGTTCAGGTGCTCCTGTCCGGCAGCTGCGATATCACGGCGCGGTACACGAGCCTCGGCAGGCCCAGCCAGTTGTTTCTGGTGGCAGGGTCTATTGGCCACATCGAGTTTACAGAAGCAGAAGAGCTGCAGATCTTTGATGAGGCCGCGGTGTTTATCTACACCGAGGCCCTCGAGCCTCTGCTGAGCACATCCGCATCCCCGCAAGTACCCTGATTCTGGCGGGCCAGTCTCGGCGAATTCTCATCGCCGGGATCTGGCCACCAATGATCAGGGTGCCGACACCTCAGAACAAAACTGCCACCAGCATCACGGTGGTAGCGACGAACCCAACGCCCCAGACCAGCGAACGCAGCGCAAACACACCCGAGATGTAGGCAGGTACGTAGAGCACACGCGCGACAAAATACAACCAAGCGCAACGTTCCGTAGTCGCGCTGCTCGCATTGCTAAGCACGACGACCACGACGGCGATGGTGAACAGGATCAGCCCCTCAAAATGATTGTCCATTGCCCGCTTGAGGCGACCTGCGACACCCGTGGGTTCCTTTCGCTCGTCTCTTGGTCCACCTGTGTACTTCGTACCGAGCTGCACATTCACGGGCACAGCCATGATCAGGAACTGCACCACCTGCAGCAGTGCTGCGTACCCCAGAACCTGTAACTCCACCGCCATGTATTGGTTTCCGCACGTTGATGTCAGAACAGACCATAGCGGATTCGACGCAGCCGTGCGGCATCCGCACGGCGGCTAAGAAAAAGGGCCCGGCCAAACGGCCGGGCCAATAATGGCATTGCTTAAGAGCAACACCCTGCTAACGCATCACTCGCCGTCACCACCAAAGCGGTAGGTACCGCGAAGGGTGTAGAAGCGACCGACATTGTCGTAGATACCTGAGGCACCACCATTGCCGAAGAGCGGCGACGGCGGATCCTCGTCCGTGACGTTATCGAGCAGCAGGCTGAGCTCGAGACCAAAGTCGAACTGGTACGTCGCACCCAGATCCACGTAGAGCACGTCATCCACGACGGGAATGCTCGAGACATCCGGGTTCGGGTCGTTGTTCGTATCGGAGCCAAGCAGCAATTCCTGCTCTTCCCGGTACATCTCATCGATCCAACGCAGCTGCAGGAACGCCGACCAGTTGTCAAAGTTCAGCTGACCGCGGTAGTTGAGCTGCAGACGCGGATCACCCAGTTCGCCTTCGATGTCATCGACATCGTCATCCGAATCGAGCAGGAAGCGACGGCGATCCAGGTAAGACCCCACAAGACGGTTTTGGAACTTCGCAAAACCGACATCAACCATGTAGTCGATCTCCATGTCCACGCCGTTGGTCTGCAGCGTGTTCAGGTTTAGCGGGAACCGGTTGACCAGCGTAATGTTGCCGACGCTGTCTCGCGTCACGAGACCGCAGAACTGGTTGTTGATGCCGCCCGGATCATCCACGCAGCGATCGAGGATGGCCTGCGTGCCCGTGAGGGCGATCGCGTCCGTGATCTCGATGTCGTAGAAGTCCACGGCGACGCGCAGCCCGTCCACGAAGCTCGGCGTGTAGACGAAGCCCCAGGTCAGCGTGTCAGCTTCTTCTTCGCCGATATCCGGATTACCGCCCTGCAACAGCTGGATGCTCTCTTCGTCCAGAGAATCGAAATTCTCAGGGTCAGCGATACCCAGTGCCTGGCAGTTGGCGATACGGACGGCGCGACCATTGCGGCCTTCATCAATATTGAGGAAGTCGCAGGGGTCATCGATGCCCGCGAAGCTCTCACCAGCCGGTGCGAACAGATCGTCGATCGTCGGTGCACGAAGCGCCTGGCCTGTGCTGACACGAACACGCAGATCTTCAAACGGCTGCCAGTTCAGGCGTGCTTCCCACGTCGTGGCGTTGCCAATCGTGGAGTAGTCCGAGAACCGAACCGCGCCCTCGACTGCGAGGCGTTTGGCGAACGGCGCGTCATCGAGCAGCGGGACGGCGACCTCACCGAAGAACTCAGAGACGTCGAATTCGCCGTTGGTATCCGCCAGCGCGTTGAAGAACGTCGGCACATTCTGCGAGAAGGTGTCGCCATTCGTGTTGCTCTGCTCCTCACGGTACTCGAAGCCAGCCACAGCTGCGATCGGACCCGCCCAGCCTGTGAACAGCTCGGGGTTCGATACTGAAGCCGCGAACTGCGTCTGCTGAACTTCGGAGGTCGAGAGCGCCGTCGTGTTGACGAAGTCTCGCGCAGCCTGCGACATCTGATTGAAACCCACCACGTTGATGGGGACGCAACCGACGTAGCCGAGCTCCGAGAAACCACTGTCGTCGCCTTGCGCTTCCTGCAGCGTCGAGCGGCACACGATGTCGCCAGCCGCCGCCGACGGGTTGAGACCCGACGCCCGCAAGTCAGCCGCACCCTGTGCGTCAATGAAAACCGCGTCCTGTGCCGCAGCCCAACGCTCGTCGATACGGTTATTGAGGTTCACACGCTCAATCGCCGTACGGCCGTAGTTGGCGAACACGTCGTAGCTGAAGTTGGTCGTGCCAATGTCACCACGGAACCCCGTGACCACACGGAACGTCTCACGCGTGTTCTCTTCCTGACGCAAGCCCACATCGACATTGAAACGACGCAGGTCCGTCGACGTCACACCGGCGGCATCCATCGCTGCCGCCAGAGACGGCGTCACAAACGCGTTGTCGCGCTGGATGATGACAGGTGCGCCAAAGTCGAAGCTCGGCTGACCCTGCTGGTTGCCCTGCACGTTCGAGTACTTCGTCTCCAGGAACCACTCAATGCCGTAGTCCAGGTCGTAGGTAAAATTGGCGTCGAGCGTGTAGCGCTGGAAGCCGGCCTGCAACGTCTGGAAGCTGTCGAGGTCGAGGAACGGGCAATTGGCACCGCCACACTCGAGACCGTCAAGGAACTCGAACGAGCTCTGGTCGAGCGGCACGAACGAGCCGTCAGCGGCGAGCTGGCCGTTGAGGCCCAGTGACGTACCGGCGTTCGAGATCGCCCAGAAGCCCTGGTTTGGAACGAAGATGTTATCGGGGATGCCATCATCGATTTGAAAACCGTTGGCATCGACCGTGTCACCGTCGAGCGGGTTTCGAATCTCGCCGATCGACGACAGGAACACCCCGCCTCGCTCACCGGCGGTGAGCAAGTCTTGCTCCGCGTAGCCCAGCGAGACAATTGCGTTACCACGGCCTTCCGAGAAGTTGGACCCAAAGGTGAGCGCGATATCGGAACGACCAAATCCCGAGTCGCCTGCGTCACCAATCGAGCCACTTACCGAGACACCCTCGAAATCATCCTTAAGGATGAAGTTGACCACACCGGCCACGGCATCAGCGCCATAGACGGCTGAGTTCGCACCCGTGATGATCTCGATGCGGTCGATCATGTCCGAAGGAATGCTGTTGACGTCCACGGTCTGCGAACCGTCGCTGGCCGACACATGACGACGGCCGTTGACAAGTACCAGGGTACGCGCCGTGCCCAGACCCCGAAGGTCGAGCTGACCGATGCCCGCGGTACCGATGAAGCGCGCCGAGTTGTTCAGGCCGAACGTGGTGCGCAGCTGTGGCAACTCGTTGAGCAAGTCACCAATCGCCGGTGATGCGTTGACCTTGAGGTCGTCCGCGTTAATGACAGTGACCGGGGACGGCGTGTCGAATCCCGATCGTTCGAGGCGCGAACCAGTAACCGTGATCTCGTCGAGAACGAGTTCCCCGGACGGTTCTTCCTCACTCGTTTGGGCTAACGCGCCGTGCGACGTCGCAAGTAGCCCCAACACAAAAGGCGCCGCAACCCAGGCTCTCACCCGTGCTGACTGGCGCCGCAGATCTCCTGATCTCATCTGACTCTCCCAGCTTGTTGATAGCTATGCCGGCCTACGTGGCCGGATACACGCAGCGAACTCGCTGCTTCCTTGCACTGCCCCTCAAACGTGTCGGAGCCCAAAGCTCCGATAGAGTCTTATTGTTGCTTTTATCCTACAAATTGAATGATTTTGTTGCGTTTATGTCGCCTCTTTAGACCCTATGAGTTCCGTGTTTAACAAGAGTTCCTCGAATATTAGATGTTTTTTTACGACAAGAAAGATGGCGAATTAGGTCAAATCAATCACTTAGAATCGGAGCTGAAAACAACGTGTTCCGGCATAGCCGCTGACTTTCAAACGCTTACGTAGTGCTCACACTGCGTTGAAGGTCGAAGCGCGTCTTAAAGAAAAAAATTTTGTTATGGGCCTGATTTCTTCTCTCTTCGCTCACAAAGTCGTTGGTGTGGCGATGGCGGCAACGCCACACGATGACGCGCGCCGGCGGTCGCTGTCGAAATAGTCGTTGCAGGTAGTATTGCCAAGCTCGACCCAGGAAGGCCCTAGGCTCAGTAGCAGCGTTCGGTGCGATTTACCCGTGTGCGGGATATCGATCTTTAACAGGTCAAGTACCCGAGACTCTGGAACGTTGATTTGCGAATGCCAGAAACGGCTGATGACGCGCTGACCGCTAGAGGCGGCCGATGCTGCGATCAGACAACCAAATGCGAGGGGCGACGCTAACTCAGTGGATTATCGAGTGGGGCCGCCGCGGGACCCCGGCACGTACCCTGAACGGCATCGATGCGATGCCAGCCCGATTGCCAGAGGCTCACGTAATGCGTTCAGACATCGACCACATATGCTGCTTGTGGATTGCCGGCGCCGGCTTGCCACTGCGCCGCTTTATGTTGCCGAGCATCCGCAACGCCTCTCTAAGTGAAAGCGGGTCCCAAAGGACCACATTGGAGTCACCGAAGTAGCTCCCGAGGCAATTGCCCGCATCTTCGAGCCGACCTGCGTCAAGTGAGCTTCGCGCCTCGTTAACGACATCCCAGTTTTCTTTTCGCCCATCGATGTAAAACTGACGTACGATTATCTTGTCGTGCTCCTCAATATCCCAGGTTGAGGACATTCCCGCGAACAGATCCGCCGCTGAAGGAAACTGTACAAGTAATTGCGGCCAGGCTCTTAGTTCTTCATTGAGCTTCCTTTCGCCAAAAGCCCGCTGGCCCTGCGAGACTCTTCGAACCGCTTGCCGAAACACCTCGGTGGCGTGACGCCGAACAAATCGCGCTATGTGAAACGGGTGAACAAACTCTGGTATGTCTTTAGCATAGGTCACACCCGCTCTTCCGAGAATCTCGACAGCGAATGCGACGTAGCGATAGTTCTGGATCTTGTACCTCTCGAATGAGAATCCCTTCTTGATTGTCGCCCGAGCATCTCGATTGCGCCCAGCTCTGACCTGAAACGAAGCCAAGTCTAATACGCTCTTTTGTTTGCGCCATGCTGGATACGCTGTGCTGAAATCCTCCCAAAACAACCGCTCTATCTCATCTGCATAGCGCACGCTATCGAGGTGAGACAGCACGTTCGCCACTGTGTTTCCGCTCAAGTTATTGAAGCGGCCAGACTGATGTAAACGCTGGACAACCGTGAACCAGGTAAGCGCCCTTGTCCTATACCGCTCATACTCGATCGGCGAATCGATAAAGTCGAACGATGCTCCGGTAGTCCGCCTTTCGGCGCAGTACTTTATGTAGGCCTGCAAATCTCGATTCAGCAGAAAGGGCTTGTACATCCCATACAGGCGATCAACAACTCTCCTGGGATCCACTGAGACAAACGCCTCGTACTTGTCTACGGACAGGTTGTCGTCAATCAATTTGTCTCGGACCTCATCGAGGATCAGAAACAACGTGATGTATGAACACGCGATACTGTAGTTGCTCGTCTCTCGTAGATATGCCGCGATAGTGTTTCTACGATTTCTGCCCGCGAGCCTCGGCGTGTTGGATCCGTCTTTTCTCAACACTTGGCCTAGCGGGCTATAGGTTCGGATATTGCCGGCCATCAGAGCTCTCGGCTTCATCACAGTGTCGTCGCCGTCCTTCTCCATCCGCGCACGGCTCTGCCGCGCTTGCTGATAGGCGGCCAAGACTGCGCTCTCTAGTAAAGGCGTTATCTGACGCTCTCGGGCGACCAACTTGCCAAGTTGCTCAGGGTCCACCCAGAAGAGAGGCAGAACTGACGTGTCGGTCCTTTTGTTCCGTGGATCTGACACAACTTCGATTAGCCTGTCCAAAAGACTCGGTGGAATCTCAAAATGCCCGAACCAGAAATGCAATAGATTTGGGTCCGCACTGAATGGAAGCCTGCTATCTGCTACCGCGATAGCGGCAGCATCTACCGAGAAAGCGTGCCGCCTGACAAGCGTCAAGAACAACCACTGGTAGTGGTAGAAGTTGTAGTTGTACGCTACAGCTTGCCTTGCCATGATTCTCGACAGGTCGAACCTGGAAATAGCCAAAGGCGAGGCATAAGACGCGAAACAACCAAACAAAACAGCAAACACTTTGTACTCAATGGGCGACAAAGCCTCATAGCGCGAGTAGAGGTCCACAATTATTGTCTCGAGCTTTCGCTCCGCCCAAACAGAAAGCTTGTAGTCACGACACTCGTCGCGCTCCCAATACTGGAACTCTGTTCGCGTTGATGTGGCCAGCACGCCCGCTACGGTGTTCCAGTTTTGATCGTAGTCCGCAAGCAAGAGCTCAACGTTGATAAAACTGTATGACTTGCTCAGCCCGCCCATTGGGCGCATGAGCTCCTTGGGGTAGTAGTACTTTGCGTCATCGCTGTCAGGCGCATCCCATCTACCCTCGACTTCCAACTCCAATAAGTCGCCTTTGGACTCGGACCACAGTCTCTCCAAAGTTTTCAGGGCATTCCTATTCTCGATCCGAGTCTCGCTAAGCCGATCCATAAGCCTCGCGTAACACTTGCGCCGCTCTTCTTCACTCAAGACGCGCGTTGTGTAAATCAAGTTCTTGAGATCAAGGAGATCGTGCACATTGGACTTTTCAAGAACGACATCTAGCTGGGAGAGCAATTCGATCTGATACCACTTCGCGGTGTCATCTTTTCTCCGCCGGAGTCGCTTCAGAATTGGGTTCATTCTCGAAAAATGGCGAACGACCGAAGCTGCGATCCACTTGCTCGATAGCCGGGAATCGCTTGAGTGCGATACCTTCAGCTCTTCGAAGATCCTCTGATCGTAGAATTCGGAAACGCCAGCGAAGCGCTCAAGACCGAGCTGTATCAGGCCTTCGCGCTGAAGCTTGATTAACCTGTTATCCGGCTCGCGCAGTCCCACCACATCGTTGTACCAAAGACGAGTACCTTTTCTGGTGAAAAAGGTGATGGCTGCGAGAAGCTCTCTAGACTCCGCCGATAACTTCGACAGCCTGCTTTTCAGTGTTTCGTCCAGCTCATCGTCGAACGAAATCAACGCACCGATGTAAGGAAGAGCGACCTCCTGATCAATCTGCCGCGACACCGCGTCAGTATTGGCGCCGTCAGGGTGATTCAGCAGATACTGCTCGACCAGGGCGTCTTTGTCGGCCTGATAATTATCAGCGTCCAGTAGGACGTAGTCGGAAAACTCTGCAACACCAACAGCTTTCTCAAACGACCCCACCAATTGGTCGCCCACTCCGTCCCCTGGTATACGTTGGGGACACACGACCAATGCGAACTTGTTCTCTTTGACAACTAGGTTGAATAGTTCTGTTGGAGAGCGCCCCTTCTTCCCGACACTGCTCACATCGAACCCATCAACAAACACGATGGTATCTTCAGGGAGCTCTGGGGTTTTGCTGAGCTTGTCAACTAGCTCCTGGAACGATTCCCCGTCTCTGAAGTCCGCATGGAGAATGTGCGAATTCCCATTCTCAATGAGATGCATCATCGCGAGCCAGAGAATCGTGGACTTCCCAGAGCCAGACTCACCATTCAAAAATGCAACCGGCCTCGGGCCGGACGCCGATACACGCTCAATCAGTTGTGACTGCACGCTGCGAATCGCGAATAGGTGCCTATTCTCGAACGTAGTCTGAAAGCGCTCATCAAATGGATTGCTGCCACCAGAATCGACGCCTGACTTGAAGAACGCGATGTCTAGCCACGGAAGGTGCCCGAACTCTTTGAGCGCATCACTGCTCTCGACACCACCCTTCTCTTCAGCGCTTACCGATACTTGATCGTAGTGCTTTGTCCACAGCGCCTCGTCTTCTGGCAAAAATTCATAGACCGGCCAGCCTCGTTTCAGGTAAGCAGTAATGACACCGCGAATTCGCTGGATCGCGCTTCTACCTTGATCGGCAGAAATATCTGCTTTAGCTGATCTTGTACGGCTCGTAACCGTTTCTTTGAGGGCCCTATAGAAGAGGTCGAGCTTTCCTGGTCGCTGGAGCCCGCCAATCCATCGCTCAACGGTTTGTGGATTTGGCGCGCCTTCATGTCGCTCGGAGATAAAGTCGGCAGCCTGTTGCTGGCTGTCGAAACCCAGGTTACTCAGCAGGCGCCACAGCTCTTCCCGCAAACTGGGGTATTTTGGTGAATCACTTTTTTTCATTATTTATCAGGATCTTACGTTCCCGGCTGTACTTCACCTGTATGTAGAGAATACATAGGATTCGTCGACCCGTCTCCTGCGGTGTGAAAACTCGGGTGTCGCTTAAACAACTTGGAGCGACACATGAAAAAGCACGATCTCACGCAAGACGCGAGCCCCCCTCTCTCACACACCAGCCCTCTAGCCTGCGCGGCATCGGTTTCATGGGTAACTGTAGTCTCGATACTTGGCGCTTACCCACTATTGGCAATCAGCGTTTTTTGGATGAGCACAGCATTCGAGTTCATGGCAACACTGTCAGAGAAATCGCACATGCCCGCTATCCTGGCTTCTTGCGCTCGCGTGGGCGCCTATATCTGCGTGATCGCGGGGAGCATCGTGGATCACGGTATTCACTTTGACGCCCATGCCATTAGCCACATATTGATGTTGGCGGGGAGTACCTACGTCGCGTGGACCAACGTCTCGACGATCCGCGGCGCGACTAGGGCTATCCAGCCGTGTGTGATCTTGGAAACCGCTGTGCACATATTCGGTGCGTTTTTCCAACCAGCGTATTGGATCCTGGTGGGCGCTGACGGATCTCATCTGTTCGCTAGCGTACGAAGGATCGCAAGCCATTCCTCGTAGCAATAGTTGCAGGCGGGGCGGCGATTGTCTTTGGCAACCGCCGTCCCGCTTTGACACCTGCGCAACAGTCCATAACATCGCACCATGGGCCTGATTTCTTCTCTCTTCGTTCACAAAGTCGTTGGTGTGGCGACGGCGGCAACGCCACACGATGACGCGCGCAGAAGGTCGCTTTTCGACGCCGTCGCTATTGATCCCGACGCGCCACTGGACGCGCGCGTCATGGTTGAAGACACGGCCTACTACGCGTTGTGCGAACGTGTTGTTCGGGAGGACCCGCAAGGCGCGTCCGTAACGCTGCGCATTGGCGGGTCGATGCGCTGCGACGATTACGGCGCGTTCGGTCTGGCCTGGAAAACCGCAGTCGATCTGCGCAGCTCGTACGAACGCGCGGAACGCTACGGCGTGGTACTGACCAGCGTGTCGCGTTACGCGCTCGTCACTGAGAACGGCCGGCACTTTCTGGAGCTCAGGCGGGACGGCGAACGCCGGCTTGGCATGCGACTCTCCAACGAGCAGACCATTGCCGCGCTGACGCAGATCAGCCGGGAAGTCAGTGGCCCCGACTTCGTACCCGACGCCGTTCACTTCAAGCACTCGGCGCCGAGCGATACAAGCGCGCATGAAAACTGGTTCGGTTGCCCCGTGCACTTCGACGCCGAACGCGACGCGTTGCAGGTCTCGGAGGCTGCGCTCACGACACCCAACAGACTCGGCGACGCCAGCGTGTCCGACTTCTTCGAGGCGCATCTGGAACAGACGCTGGGCGACCTGATCGAGGACAACGCGCTGGCCAAGCGGGTCCGAATCGAAGTGTCGCAGTCGTTAAGCGAAGGTGTGCCGACGCTTTCTGATGTGGCAAGCAGCCTCGGCATGAGCGGCCGAACATTGCAGCGGCGTCTGGCCGAGCAAGGTCACGCCTATCAGGACCTTGTGGACGCCGCCCGCCGCGAGCTCGCCGAGCGATTGCTGCGCGACACGGACTACGCACTGGCCGAGATCGCGTTTCTGACAGGCTTTTCCGAGCAAAGCGCCTTCACGCGTGCCTTCAAACGCTGGGCCGGCCAGACCCCGCGCTCGTTCCGACTGAAAGCCTGAAACGCGGCCCCATGGTCATTGCGAGGCCGCGCCATCACACCCAGTCATTGCGAGGCCCCGAAGCGGCCGCGGCAATCTCCCAACGTCATCGTGACCCTAATGAGATTGCCGCGCTGCGCTCGCAATGACGAGAGGCGGAGGCGCTCGCAATGACGCGCCGTCTGGCGCCCGGTGTCAAAACACTGGCGCCTCTCGTCAAGAGTGTCGCGGGCAGACTTGCAATCCTGAACCTGCCCCAAGCACTTCACCAAGGAACACGCCATGACAACCCAAACTCATTCCTCAGACACCGCCGGATTAACACTGGTCATCGGCGGCACCGGCAAGACAGGCCGACGCGTCGTGGAACGCCTGCAGGCCCGCAACCTCCCCGTTCGCATCGGCTCGCGTTCGGCGGTACCCGCTTTTGACTGGCACAACGAGGCCAGCTGGGACGCAAGCCTTGCTGGTGTCGACGCGATCTACATCACCTACACGCCCGATCTTGCGATCCCCGGCGCGACTGATGCGATTCGCGCACTGGTCACACGAGCGAAAGCACAGGGCGTCAAGCGCGCAGTCATCCTCTCCGGTCGCGGCGAAGCGGAGGCGCAAGCCTGCGAGCAGATCGTCATGGAATCCGGTCTCGAGTGGACGGTTGTTCGCGCAAGCTGGTTCAACCAAAACTTCTCGGAAGGCGCCTTCATCGACATGGTTCACGCCGGTGAGATCGCATTGCCTGCGGGTGATACACCCGAGCCGTTCGTTGATGTCGACGATATCGCTGATGTCGCAGTTGCGGCACTGACCGAAGCCGGTCACCACGGCGAGGTCTACGAGGTCACCGGGCCGCGACTCATGACGTTTCACGACATCGCGACCGAACTGTCACGCGCCACCGGTCGGGAGATTCGCTACACGGAGATTCCTCACGACGCCTTTATCGATGCGGTCGCCGCTTCGGGCGCACCCAAAGACGTCGTTTGGATCATGGACTACCTGATCACGACCGTACTCGATGGACACAACGCGAATCTGACGCACGGCGTCCAACGCGCGCTGGGGCGCCCGCCCCGTGACTTCGCCGACTACGCGAAGGCGGTGGCGGCATCCGGCGTCTGGGACGTGGCGGCGTGAACGGCTGGGCGCTCTACGGTTGCCTCGCGCTCGGATTCGCGAGCGCGTTGGTCGCTGGCGTATTCCAGTCCTTCTCGGACTTTGTCATGGCGGGCCTGGCACGCACCAGGACCGCTGGTGGCATCGAATCGATGCAGCAACTCAATCGCACCGTCATGCGTTCGGTGTTTCTCGCCACATTCCTCGCGCTGGTTCCGCTGACCGCAGGATTTGCGATCTATGGTGTCACGACGCTTGACGGCTCACCGCGAACACTGATCGTCGCTGCGTCCGCGGTTTACGTCGTAAGCGTGTTCGGTGTCACGATGTTCGGCAACGTTCCCATGAACAATGCGCTCGACGCCTTGGCGTATGACAGTGAGGCCGCCCGCGACTACTGGCAGCGCTACACCCGGCAATGGACGCGATGGAATCATGTTCGAACGCTGGGTGCCGCGGCAACGTCTGCGTTGTATCTGCTCGCCGTTGCGCAGTGATGGCCATGCTGCACTGCGCCAACGTTCAAGCACCCGTGTTGCGCGTGCTGCCCACCCCCAAAGCTGGCATAGTCAGGTGCAATAACGACAACAACTGAAAGTGGGGCGGTATGGGGTACAAGGCCTTCATCAGCTACAGCCATGCTGATGCGCAATGGGCGAACTGGATTCAGCGAGCGATCGAGCGGTACCGTGTGCCAACCAAGCTCGTCGACAAACACGGGCTTACTTCGAATCGTCTGGGCTCTGTGTTTCTCGACCGCGAAGAGCTTTCCTCGTCGTCGAGTCTGAGCGACGTCATTCAGTCAGCGCTCGAAGATTCCGAAAACCTGATCCTTGTTTGCTCGCCGTCGGCCGCAGCATCGCGATGGGTGAATGAAGAGGTTGAGACCTTCAAGGCGCTCGGTCGTGGCGACCGCATCTTCTGTTTGATTGTCGACGGAAACGACGGCACCTACTTCCCTGCCGCGCTTGCCGATGACGAACCGCTGGGCGTCGACGTACGACCTAACGCCGACGGCAAAGGCAATGCCAAACTCAAGATTGTTGCAAGCCTGCTCGACGTACCATTTGCGAGCCTCAAGGACCGCGAGCAGCGAAGACGGACGCAGCTCTTTGCCACGGCGACCGCCGCCGCTGTCGTCGTCTCAGGCGTCATGACGGCTCTGGCCATCAATGCCGTAATCGCGGGCCGTGAAGCCGAACGAAGTCGTGTCGTGGCGACCGAAGCGCTTGCCGACGCCGAGGCGGTCGCGGAATTCCTTGCGACGATGCTTGTGGAGATCGATCCCGAGGCAATGGGGGCAACGATTGTCACGGGCGTTCAAGGCGGCGACACGACGGTCGCACTGCCCGCCAATTTCAACAGCACCGATCTCGCGCGCCAACTACTCGATGAGCATGTCCTTACTAAAGCGACCACGGCCGTTGAGTCTCAGTTCGCGGGTCGTCCCAGCATTGGCGGGCGACTGGGTGGCGCGCTTGGTGCCAGCTATCACGCAATCGGGCTCTATGAGCAGGCGACAGCGCGCTACCAGGACGCCCTCGAACTCAACCGCGAGGAGTTTGGAGACGCCGATCCACGCACCGTCTCAGCACAGTCCGGGCTGGGCATGGCCCTGCTTTACGGCGGCCAGCTGGATGCGTCGGTTGCGGCGTTCGAGAACGCCGTACGTGTCGCGCGCGAATCATTGGGCGTTCGCCATGACGAGACGTTGTCTGCGATGAACGGCCTCGCCATGGCCTATACAGACTATGACCGACTAGAGGAAGCCCGCGATCTCCTGGAGGAAACCAGTACCTACATGCTCGAGCTGCGCGGCCCGGAAGACCCCTACACCATGGACGTACGCGCCAACCTCGGTTGGACGCTTTACCAACTCAAGGACTATGAGCGGGCTGAACCCATCACCCGCGAGCAGTACGAACTGCGATCAAGGATCCTCGGCCCCGACGCCTACGAAACCCTATCGACGCTCAACAACCTGGCGCTCATTTACGGCGCAACCGGTCGGTTCGAAGAAGCCGAAGCCGCGCACCGTCAGGAATGGGAGACCAGCCAACGCGTGCTGGGCAAGGACCACCCGGAAGTTCTCATTTCCATGCTCAACCTTGGACGCGTCATGTCCAAGCAGGGCAAGAATGACGGCGCCGATGTGTTGCTCACCGACGCTCTGGAACGCGCCGACCGCGTCCTGCCACCCGTTCACCCGCTGCTTGCCGCCATAGCAACCGCGTGCGCTGAGGTCGCCACGGCGAAGGGAGACCGCGAGAAAGCTCTCGGATTACTGCTGCGTGTGCAGTCGATTTACGAGCAGATCTTTCCGCCCGGGCATCCTCGCTTTAACCGGCTGCAGGAACTGTTGGCCGAAGCGCGCAGCTAAACGTCAACGTTCGCAATTGTTTGCCGCACCACGATGACTGACGACGCATCGTCACACCCACGCCTGCCCTTGCTGGTTGCCGTGACGGGCCACCGCGATATGGTGGCCGACGAGCTGGCGGGAATCCGGGCCGCCGTTAGTCGCTGTCTCACCGAACTCATCTCACGCTACCCGGAACGCGAGCTTGTCGTCATGACGGCATTAGCCGCAGGCGCTGACCAACTCGCCGCAGACGTCGCTCACGAGGCAGGCTGCCGCGTGTTTGCGGTGCTGCCGATGAACGCAGAGATCTATCGCACCGATTTCGCGGCAACCGACGAGCTTGCCGCCTTCGACGCGCATCTCAAAAAGGCGGACACCGTCATCGAATTGCCGCCCGCACCAGGGGCATCGGAATCCGAGATAGCCGCGGCGGGCCCCGCGCGCGACACCCAGTATGCGCGCCTTGGCGTCTACCTGGCTGCGCACTGTCATGTGCTCATCGCGGTCTGGGACGGAAAGCCACCGCAGCACGTCGGTGGCACGGGTCACGTGGTCCAGTTTCACCACGACGACGTCATGCCGGGCCACACGGGGAGCGTGTTTGCGACGCGACAGATGCTCATCGATGACGAAAGCGACCTCGTGTTTCACATCGTGTGCTCTCGTGATCGAGAAGACGGCAAGCCCGCACCCGGACTTCAACCACTCGAAACCACGTGGTTCACCAAAGACCCTGCACAACCCCGCAACCCGCAACTGCCACAGCAACATCTGGACATCTTTGCGCACAGTGCAACGTTTTCTCGGGACGTGGCACGCGAGCAAGACTACATTCGGCGCAACGCTTATCCGCTAGCCGATGCCGCGGCACTCGCCACCTTGCCGCCTGGCGCAGCTAACATCGATTACTGGCATCGGGCCGCCGACGCGCTGGCCAGCCTGTACCAACGTAAGGTCATCCGCACACTGAAGCTCACGCACGCGCTGGCGTTTCTCATGGGCGCCTGCTTCATCCTTTACGCCGATGTGCAGACGGAACGTCTATTCATGTTGGGGTTCCTAGGCCTTTTTGGCCTGGCCCTCGCCTTGGGTCTCACGGCAAAACGAGGCGACTGGGCCCGCAAGTACCTCGACTACCGCGCATTGGCCGAAGGTCTGCGCGTACAGTTTTACTGGGCCGTCGCGGGCGTCCGTGACGAAAACGACTCCAGGTTTACGCACGACAATTTTCTGCGGACTCAAGACCCGTCCCTGGGCTGGATCCGCAACGTGATGCGCGTCGCAGGCCTGCACGTTGATGCCCGTCCCGCCGCAGAGATCCGGCACGTGGACTTCGTGATTCGCGAGTGGATCGGCGACGCAAACTCCGGGCAACTCGGCTATTTCGAAAAACGTGCGAGTGAACGCACGGCGAGACACCGCATCACGGAGCGTCTCGAACGTCTGAGTCTGGCGATCAGCGCCGCAATGGTCGGCTTCTTCGTGATTGCAGGCGGCTGGTTACCCGACGCCTGGACCGGTGTTTTGCTGGCTGTCATGGGTGGTCTGCTGCTGGCTTACGGGATTCGCGAAGGCTATGCATACGCGATCGCGGAAAAAGAGCTGATCAAACAGTACACGTTCATGTGGAAGCTGTTTGCGAGCGCCGGTGTTCGACTCAAGGCGGCCGACGATGACGAAGAGAAACGTCAGATTCTTCGTGCGCTGGGACGCGCTGCCCTCGATGAGCACAGCGAGTGGCTGGTCATGCAACGCAGTCGTACGGTTGAAGGCAGCGAAGTCTGGCGCATGAGCAACTGACCAACGCATTGCATTTGTTACAAACAAAATTTTTTTTGCAATAGCTGTTGACAGAAATTTTTCGAAGCGTATAGTCCCGCCCCCTATGAAAAACCACGCGCAAAATATGTTCGTGTTCGAAGCCGGTATAGCGCCGCGCCATCCCATTGGTGCGTGCCGACTCCGAGGGGTTCTTACGCCTTCGAGTTATTGGTCCGACGTACTGGCCGAGATGACCTAGCCTTTCCGCACATTGCTGGAAGGCTCAAATGACTTTGTGCCTTCCAGAGCTAAGAAGCCCTGGTTGGTGTTACCGATCAGGGCTTTTTTGTTGCCCTGCTCGTACGATCTTTAACAATGCGGATTGTGTGAATAACGGGGCAGTGTTGCTAACAGCAGTGTCTACAGACCCCACTGCGCACCCAACACAGGGTGCCTGCCCCAACTCCAGTCACCGTCATTGCGAGGCGCCGAAGGCGCCGCGGCAAACTCTTGACGCCAAAGTGCGATTTGAGAGATTGCCGCGCTTCGCTCGCAATGACTCGAAACGTCGCTCGCAATGACGGTGATTGGTTACCCCCGGGGGATTGGTTCACTGGTAGAACACCGCCTTTGCAAGGCGGCGGTACGCGGTTCGATTCCGCGATCCTCCACCATATTCCGGGTTATCGGCTTCGGCCGAGACCCTGTCTAGCGGCCTGGCGCTGCTAACCGTCGGTAACGGCGGGAAAGGAACGCGACCATGGCGTTTCGCCGGAGTGAAAGCTTCGGTCAATCCAGGCAAGTTCGGCCTCAGATTTTTCGGCTTCGGCCGGAGATAGCGGTGAAGCGGTGCGCGGAAGTAGCGTGACTCAAGCACCGGCCCAGGCCGGGAATGCCGGTCCGCGAAAGACCACGTGGTGGTGCAACCCGCGACACCAACATCGGCAACCGTGAGGGGTAACGAATAGTGCAGATCAGTGCGAGCTTTGCAGGCGAGCGCGACTGTGCAGAGAACAAGGGTTCTGGGCGTCAACCAGCGTCCTTGTCATCGGTCCAGTAACCGGCAGGTGAACGACACTCGGCGTGTTGTATTTCGTCATCCAAAAGGTGGCGAAGCGACTGAGACGCGCACGTCGCAATGGAACTTCGTCAGAAGCTCAATGGATGAGCGTTCGATATGAACTCGAAAGGCTGCAGGTTCGAATCCTGTATGGCGCACCCACAAGTGCAACGCAAAGACGCGTCTCGGCATGCATCGAAAATGGCTTAAGGCCGAAGCCATCGGGTAATTCGGCGGTCGAAACAGCCGCAAGCTGTGGCGACCTTGGCAGCGAGCCGCACGGTTGAGTAGCCCTCATTTGGAGCTCGCAAGGCTCACGGTAAGCGAACTGCCGACTAGATGTACGCGACGAGTGACACGCCACACTCTCAGAAAAGGCAGTCATGATCGGTTACCTGCAAGCTCGCAGCCGCGATTTGCAGGTGGACACGCAGGCAACTGCCGCAGGCAAGCGGTGGGTACTCTGGCAAAAGGTCGATCGCACACGGTGTAGTCTCAACCGTTCTCTTTCCGCCGCTGCGCCGAGATAAGCGTCGCGCGGCACACTTTCCGATCCCGTCGGCTAATGGTCAGGCCGCGAGGCTTTCAACCTCGAAATGCGAGTTCGAATCTGCCGGGCAGGATGCCCAAATGCCGCGAAGCGCAGGATGCGCGAGAGCGGCGCGCCCGGGATCACCAAGTCTAGTCGTCATCGCGAGCGATCATCGTCATCGCGAGCGAAGCGCGGCGATCTCCAACAGACCAGTAGCTCAGCCGGTAGAGCGCACGCCTGATATGCGTGAGGTCGCGTGTTCAAGTCACGCCTGGTCGACCACATTCACCGTCATCGCGAGCGCTCACCGTCATTGCGAGCGACGCGCGGCGATCTCCTGACGTCTGCGCATGCCGACACAGATTGCCGCGGCGCCTTCGGCGCCTCGCAATGACGACGTATTGTGCGCAATGACCGACACTTCCTGAATCGATAGCTCAACGGCAGAGCACCCGGCTCTTACCCGGGAGGTTGCGAGGTCGAAACTCGCTCGGTTCACCACATCTTGCCCGGTAGCTCAACAGTAGAGCGCCGCTCTCACAAAGCGGAGGCCGGCGGTGCGACTCCGCCCCGGGTGACCACTCTTGACGGTTCGCCGTCACACCGAGGTCTGACGTGACGCCAAGTTCAGCGGTCCGGGTTCTTTGAATTCCCGGCTGGCACGCCGACGCTAACCATCGCAACGCGTGTACCGAGCGTAACGCCACACATACCACCACAGCGAAATTAGCTCAGCTGGGAAGAGCATACGGCTGTTAACCGTAAGTCACAGGTTCGAATCCTGTATTTCGACACTGGCCGCCAACGCCAAAAATGGTAAGGACGCAAGTCCGCGGTTCGACTCCGCGCCTTTGCAGGGCTACTGCAACCACCGCGGCGGCATCCGGCGCGCGCGATTTGCCTGGGGCTTGCCGTGGGCAGACGCGAGCGCAGCAACGCCCTCGCCGGTTCGCGTGTTGATCGACGCGCCCGATGAACTTCCCGGCCCACTCCCGGCTTTGCTGCACTCCGGTGTAACAGGTCCGGACGCCGCCGCGTCGTTCGTCCGGCCGTCGCTCACCGTGAGCCCGCCTGAGCGCTGTGGATGTCGCCGCATCCCATTCCCGCGTATCGCATCACGCGGTGCGCTTCCCATAGCCACCCGATAACGACAAAGGAGGTGCACTGATGACGAATGGCGCAAGCCACAACAGCCGGGTTCAGGCCTGGGTCCGCCAACGCAACGAGCAGGCACTTGCTTTGGCTCGAGGCAGCGGCTCACGACCCGACTCGGCAACGAACACCAAGCCCAAAATCAACCAAGGAGAACGCAAGATGTTTTTCACAACGTTCATCGTGCGCAAGCACGAGCGTGCACTCCTGTTCCGTGACGGCGACTTCGTCAAGTTCCTCGAACCTGGCGTGCACCGTTTCGTGACTGTGTTGCACACCTACACCGTCGAACGCTTCGACATCACGGTGCCGCGCTTCGCCCACCGTCTGCAGGACTTCCTCGTGGAGCACTACGCAGAAGATGTCGCCCGCTACTTCGACGTCGTCACAACCAGCGCCGACGAGATCGCCGTGGTCTACCACGACGAGCGCGTCACGCTGATTATGGCCCAGGCGACGCGCCACCTCTTCCCCAAGGGTGTGCGCAGCATCCGCGTCGAGCGCTACGCGGTCCGCGAGGACCTCGACGTCGACGCCCGCCTGGCCAAGCGCCTGCTGGCCGGCACCGACCCGACGCTCAAGGCGATTGCTGACAAGGCAATCTACGCCCGCGTCGTGCCGGACGGCCACATCGGTCTGCTGTACGTCGATGGTGAGCTCGCGCGCTCGCTGGCGCCGGGCTTCCACGCGTTCTTCGCTGTGGAGCGCACGGTGGCCGTATCGCTCTTCGACACCCGCGTGCAGACGCTGGAAGTGTCGGGTCAGGAAATCCTGACCAAGGACAAGGTTGCTGTTCGCATCAACCTGACCGCGACCTACCAGTACGCCGATGTCGAAGCCGCTGTGCGTGAAACCAAGGACCCGCTAGACCACCTGTACAAGGAAGTGCAGTTCGGTCTGCGCGGTGCCGTTGGTACACGCACGCTCGACGCGCTGCTCGAGGATAAGACGGTCATCGACACGTCGGTGGCCGCTCACCTCAAGGAGCACTTCGAGGCCATTGGCATCACCGTGAAGTCGGTGGGCGTCAAGGACATCATCCTGCCGGGTGACATGAAGATGCTGCTGGGTCAGGTGGTGGAGGCCGAAAAGGCCGCACAGGCCAACGTGATCCGCCGCCGTGAAGAAACGAACGCCACGCGTTCGCTGCTCAACACGGCCAAGGTCATGGAGACCAACGCTGTCGCCCTGCGTCTCAAGGAACTGGAGACGCTGGAGAAGATCACCGACAAGATCGGCAACATCTCGGTCTACGGTGGCCTCGATGGCGTGCTGAACGACCTCGTTCGCATGAACAAGTGAGTTCGGCAACACCGCGGCGGGGTGCGCATGCAACGTGCGCGCCCCGCCGCACTTTACGGCCGTAGCTCAACGGACAGAGTCCAACCTTGCGAGGGTTGACGGTGCAGGTTCAAATCCTGCCGGCCGTTCCAATTCTCGTGATGCGCTCAGTGTGTCGCCCGTCGCAACGGCCGGATCGTCCGGCATTTCGGGTTCTCGACGTCGGGCGCATCGCTCAGACGCGCCGGGAATTTCATGACGTAGCGAAAATCGAGATCCGTACGGCCGTCAGGCAGTGGCGTGAGCTCCGCCAGCGAGCGGACGTTACCCTCACCGAAGATGTCGCTCTCGATATCACAGGCGATGTTGATAAACACCGCGCCATTCGAAAATTCGAAGCTGCCACCTACAGGGCCCGCGGTAACAGGAATACTGGATTTGTAGCGCAACGTGTCGAGCAGCCGACCGCGATGGTCAAACATCCGGTACTCGCCAAACACGAATTGCGTCCCGGCGGGCAGCACAATGCCATCGTCGCCACCGTAAGTGCCGCGAACCACATAGTCGCTGTCCAGCGTGACGAAGTAACCATCGTCGAACAGGGCAATGCGCGTCATGGGCATCTTGTGACGCCACTGCGGCACGTTCTGCGCGTCGATACCGTAGACCTGGTGCGTGGAGCCCTCGCCCGTCTTGAGCGGGAATACGTTGGCATCACCGTCGGGCCCCGAAAGGACCTGCAGGTCCGGGTTGCCCGGATCAAAGTCGAGCCCAAAGCGCTCGCGAAAGAAGTGATAGGCGGACTCGCGGTACGCAAACGTGTTGCGGTCCGAGTCGATCGGCAGGAAAACCGGTCCCTCCACGATCTCGTCGATCAGGTAAACAATCAAGGTTTCATAAACGCCGTGCTCGGCATAGGGCGTCTCGCATTGCCGCGAAGGACTGGAGGCGGTGTTCGTATCTCCGGCCAGCGCCGGGATCGCGAACAGCGCGGCGAGCGCCGCGACAAGTCTTCCTGACAAGAACCGATAAACGGTTGAGGTGCGCATAGTCTTTCTCCTGTGACTGCGGCAAATAAGCAAGGCACTTCGATACTGTCGCTATGCGCGGTCAAGTCTCATAGGTAATCGGCTGCCACCAAACTCACCCGTCATTGCGAGGCCACAACGTGGCCGCGGCCATCTCCCAATGGCATCGCAATGTCTCGAGATTGCCGCGCCGGCATTGCCGGCTCGCAATGACGACGGCAATCACACAATCCGCATTGTTGAAGCTCACCCTATGGAGAGCGAGACGATGAACGCCAAGATCCTCAAGCTGGATGTCGGTGGTCGCCCCATCGCGTGGATCACGCGTGAGGCCGGCGCCCTGCACTACTGCCGCGACCAGGTTGCCTGGGAAGCCGGCATCGACTTTGTGCGCCTGCGCGGTGGCATCGCCCGCCGCACGGGCCGTCGCTCGGTGCTGCAGGTGTCCACAATCATCGCCACGCACGGCGTGAACCGGCAGGTGGACTTGCTCAATGACGTACCGGCGTTGACCAATCGGCGCCTGTTTCGTCGCGACGACCACACCTGTCTGTACTGCGGCGAGCAGTTCTGGGATTTCGACCTGACCCGCGATCACGTGATCCCCGTGTCGCGTGGCGGGGCAGACGCTTGGGACAACGTGGTAACGGCGTGTCGGGCCTGCAACCGGCGCAAGGCCGATCGGTCGCTCGACGAATGCGAAGCGATCGGCATCCGGCTGCTGGCCGTGCCCTTCGTGCCCAACCGCGCCGAGGGCCTGATCCTGGCCAACCGCGAAATCCTCGCGGACCAGATGGACTTTCTGCGCAGCTTTGCGGGTGCGTTATCTGATCCCTACGAGAACGATGACTGATGCCGAAAGGCCACAACCCCGGGCGGCGGCGCCTTAGTGCGACGCCGCCCGGACTCTGACCGCGCGCACTGATACCCACCATGAAACTCGAAGACGCCAACGAGATCATCAACTGCCTGCCCAAAGGCGAGACGCCGTTCTGGTACATACGAGACCGTAACGCCGAGAAGCTGCTATCAATGCAGGGCACGACGATCACGAAGCGCCAACACAAAGGCTC